>Ga0193740_1000085_pt1 | contig 25324 bp, 17 predicted proteins | sample L2s1metaG_FD_145072 | JGI IMG/M metagenome (GOLD analysis project Ga0193740, IMG submission 145072) | Soil microbial communities from a riparian zone of the East river system, Colorado, United States - L2s1 | ecosystem: Environmental > Terrestrial > Soil > Riparian zone | place: USA: East River... | reverse complement strand
CTGCTAAAAAAAATTTGTATATGGCAATGGTACCAGTCTGGGGTAACAACGTTAAGTCAGGTGCAGTAAGCCGTGAAGAGGCAGCCACCTATGCAAAATGGTTAGCAGATCGTTACAAAAGCAAATGGAATATCATCTGGCTAAATGGCGGCGACATCAGGGGAACTGATTCAACTGCAACATGGAATATTGTTGGTTCCACTCTCAAAACAAATGATCCAAGGCATTTAGTTACATTCCATCCATTCGGCAGAACTTCCTCGAGCGAACATTTTCATAAACAGGATTGGCTTGATTTCAATATGTTTCAATCGGGTCACAGGAGTTATGATCTGGATACTTCTAAAACAGAGCATCGCTTCGGCCCCGATAATTACAAATTTGTAAACATAGATTATAACCTGCAGCCAGTGAAGCCAACTGTTGACGGCGAGCCTTCATATGAACTCATTCCTTATGGCTTGCATGATACAACCAAACCATACTGGCAGGCCCATGACATGAGGCGTTATGCTTACTGGTCTGTATTTGCTGGTGCAGCAGGTCATACCTACGGACACAATAGCGTAATGCAAATGCATAAGCCATCAGATGAAGGAAGTGCATATGGTTCAAAAAAATACTGGAACAATGCCTTAAATGATAACGGTGCAAGACAAATGATTTTTTTGAAAAAGCTGGTATTGTCAAAATCCTATTTCGACAGGGTGCCGGATCAATCGCTGATTACCGGTGAGCAGGGAGAAAAGTATAGCTATTTAGTGGCAACCCGTGGTAATGATTATGCTTTTGTCTATGATTATACGGGTAAACCTTTTGAAGTGCGAATGGGAAAGATAACCGGCAGTTCAGTGAAGGCAAGTTGGTATGATCCAAGAAATGGAAGTAAGAAATCAATAGGAAGTTTTTCAAACAAAGGTTTTCAAAAATTTGATCCTCCGGGTGAACAAAAAGACGGGAACGATTGGGTGTTGATTTTGGAAAGCGTAAAATAGGAAGAATGCTGAAACACGACGCCATAGTTGTTGTATTGTTTTTAGTGCTGGTTTCCTGCAATAGAAAAGCGTATTTGTTTTCGACATTCAGGGAACCTGCAACAGCCGGTTTGCGCCTGGCTTATAGTTATGATGGCTATCACTGGAAGGATTTTGATACCACCTTTTTAAAACCTACAGTTGATAGCAATGTAATGCGGGACCCTTCGGTTGTTATAGGTCCGGACGGAACTTATCATTTGGTTTTTACCAGTGCATGGAAAGGAAGCAAATCATTTGGTTACGCCAGTTCCAGAGATTTAATTCACTGGAGCGAAGAAAGAAGTATCCCGGTGATGAAAAATGAGCCAACCACAGTAAATGTTTGGGCGCCTGAACTGTTTTATGATGATGCGTCCGGCCATTATATTATTTTTTGGGCATCAACTATTCCATTTCGATTCCCAAAAGGGGAGGAGGATGAGAACAACAATCATCGCATGTATTATACGACCACGAAAGATTTTCAAACTTTTTCGGAAACGAAATTGTTTTTAGATCCGGGTTTTAGTGTGATCGATTGCGTGATTGTGAAGAGAGGTAACGACGATTATGTGCTGGTGCTCAAGGATAATACGAGGCCAAACCGGAACATCAAAGTGGCATTTTCAAATAATCCTTTGGGACCCTATTCAAAAGCATCGGAGCCGTTCACTCCCAATTTTACTGAAGGTCCGACAGTTGCAAAAGTTGGTGATGAGTATTTGATCTATTATGATCAATATCGAGATAAGATATTCGGAGCCATGAAAACAAAAGATTTCAAAACGTTCACAGATGTTACTAAGGAGGTTAGTCTTCCCGGTGGTCATAAACACGGAACTATTTTCGAGGTGGAAAAGAAAACGGTGAAACATTTATTGAAAGAAATAAAGAAATGATTAAGCTCCGGAGGAGCGAAATGTTAATAGATAACACGAATCATGATTTTCGCAAAGCTCCGTAGGAGCGAAACCTAGGTAGAAAAGGAATAATTATAGAAATACGGCTCCGTAGGAGCCGAACATTTACGACAGATGAATAGCATGAATGGTTGATAGCAGTTGTGATAATTGTTTAAGCAGGTTTGTGTGAAGTTTCCCTCTCCAGAGTTAGAAGGTGAGGTCGAAAAACGAGTAATGATGAAAAGATTGAAAACAGTATTGACCGTCGAAAATTGATGATGAGCGATAAGAATGTACAAGAGTGCGACGCAACAAAAGCGTAATATGTAGTAATGCAGTTTGGACAATAATAATACAGAACCAAGAACTATAACTAATGAAGCGAATTGTTATCAAAACTGAATTTTTTCTTCTTATATCTGTGACCTTGCTTGCTTTAATTAAAACGCAAAAAGCAAACGCACAGGATACCATCCGCTACACAGGCACTACCCTGGTAAATGTCGATTACCACCACGGGCAATTGGTTCCTGCCGTTGGTGTTCATAATATACAGGTGTTTAGAGCAAACAGGGAACATCCTGACCTCGCAGGTGGAACCAACTGGACCTATAGTCATCAGCCCATGCTGGCCTACTGGAACAATCAATTTTATCTACAGTATTTGAGTAACCCTGTTGGTGAACATATACCACCCGGCCAAACACTTTTGATGACATCAAAAGATGGATATCACTGGACCGCCCCCTCGATTATATTTCAGCCATATAAAATTCCTGATGGTACAACCAAGATGGGACGAACGGAAGTGGCAAGCAATTTATACGCGGTGAATCATCAACGAATGGGTTTTTATGTGTCAAAGAAAAAACGTTTACTGACCCTGGCGTACTATGGAATTGTACTTGGTGAGCAGGATGATCCCAATGATGGCAATGGAATAGGTCGTGCGGTTCGTGAAATTTATAAAGACGGAAGTTGGGGACCCATATATTTTATTCGTTACAATAAACAGTGGAATCTGAAGAATACTGCGCACCCGTTTTATAAATCAAGTAAGGACAAAGGTTTTATAGAAGCCTGCGATGAATTATTATCCACGCCACTTGAATTACAACAATGGGTGGAAGAATCGGATAAGGATGATCCATTAATTCCGCTTAAAAAGGATTTAAAAGCATTTAGCTGGTATCATTTGCCCGATGGAAGAGTGGTTGGTCTTTGGAAGAATGCATTGACTTCTATTAGTAAAGATGAAGGGAAAACATGGTTGTATAGTCCATTGCGTGCACCAAAATTTGTAAACAGCAATGCAAAGATCTGGGGACAAAAAATTTCCGACGGAAAATATGTAACGGTATACAATCCTTCTGAATTCCGCTGGCCGCTGGCTATTTCAGTCAGTGATGATGGATTGAACTATAAAAATCTTTTATTGGTAAATGGTGAGATCACTTCGATGCGTTATGGAGGTGCCTATAAATCCTATGGACCGCAGTATGTCCGTGGAATTACAGAAGGTGGTGGTACTCCTCCGGATGGAAATCTTTGGATCACCTACAGCATGAACAAAGAAGATATGTGGGTTGCAAGAATACCCGTCCCGGTTACTGATAAAGTAACCCAACATGTTAATGAAGTATTCAATCAAATGCCTGACAACAAAGAACTGAATTTATGGAATTACAACAGCGGACTATGGACGCCGGTTTCTATTGATAAAATAAACAATGGAACAAAAGCATTGGCATTGAAGGACTGGGACCCTTTTGATTATGCAAAAGCCGAGAGAGTGATTCCTTCCTCTAAAAAACTCGTAGCGGAATTTTCGATTGTACCGCAGCAAAATGATTATGGCTGGTTAGATATAGAGTTTATCAATGCACTGGGTAATACAGGTGTCCGGTTGTCTTTTGATTCGGCTGGTAATTTTATTACCAAGGCCGGTTACCGAAACCGTAATTTGATGAAGTACAATGCCGGTGAAACATATAATATCAAGGTAGAGTTGAATTGTGATACCCGTTTTTATACCGTAACTGTCAATGGAAACACTTTATCACCGGGATTATTTTTTGCCCCATTAACATCAATTGATCGTGTTGTTTTTCGTACGGGTCATATGCGTCGTTTTCCTGATGCGGACACACCAACTGACCAAAATTATGATTTGCCAAACAGCGGCAGCCAGGGAAAAAAAGCAGTGTATTATATCAGTTCATTTAAAACATCGAATTGAGAATTGTTTAAAAATTAGTAAGCATTGAAACATAAATATTGAAACGTTGAAGAAATATGTTGATGATATTAAATTGAAATGGTTCTCCAGGAGGAATCTCACACTATTCCAATGCGAACGGGCACCTGTATGCAATAACAATTTTATTCATTCAACACAATTATCGATACACACTGTAACCAAGTTTTTTCTTCTCCCTCTTTTTCTCTTTTCAAACCTTATCCTCTTAGCCCAGACTACGGAGATAAAATATCTCTCAGGCACAGGCAGCGACAACACCGTCAGCTGGCAATTCTTTTGCACCGATGGAATGAATTCGGGTAAATGGACAACGATTCCTGTTCCCTCCTGTTGGGAGTTGCAGGGCTTTGGAAAATATAATTATGGCCTGGATAAGAATGATGTCAAGGGCAAAGAACAGGGATTGTACAAATACAAATTCACTGTTTCTTCATCATGGAAAAACAAAAATATCATTCTTGTTTTTGAAGGTGTGATGACCGATGCGGAGGTAAAGGTCAACGGGCAAACGGCAGGACCAATCCACCAGGGAGCATTTTATGCCTTTAAATACGACATAACATCCTTATTGAAATTTGACAGTAAAAATTTGTTGGAAGTAAATGTATCAAAGCATTCTGCAAACGAATCAGTGAATGCTGCAGAACGCCGGGCCGACTATTGGATTTTTGGTGGCATTTTTCGACCGGTTTACCTGGAAGCATTACCGGCTGCTCATATTAAGCAGGTAGCAATTGATGCGAAGGCCGACGGCAGTTTTAAGGCAGATGTAGTTGCAAAAGGGTTCCCGGAAACAATATCCGTGCAGGTTTACTCAGGCAAAGGTGTTCCGGTTGGAAAACCAATTCTTAAAAAATTTGGTGAATCCGCAAACACAATTTCTTTAAGGTCGGTTTTTAAATCGCCCGGACTTTGGAACCCGGAATCTCCTTTTTTGTACAGTGCAGTTTTTACTATTTCCAGGAATGGCAAAGTGTTGCACACCTTCACTCAAAAATTTGGATTCCGTACCGTTGAAGTAAAGCAACGCGACGGTATCTATGTGAACGGCGTGAAAGTAAAAATGAAAGGAGTGAACCGTCATTCATTTTATCCTACCACAGGCAGAACTACCAGTAAAAAATTGAGCATTGAAGAGGTGCTGATGATGAAAGACATGAACATGAATGCCGTACGCATGTCTCACTACCCGCCGGATGGTCACTTTCTCGACGCCTGTGATTCGTTGGGATTATTTGTGCTCGATGAACTGGCCGGGTGGCATGGTCATTACGATACGCCAACCGGAACTAAGCTTGTTAAAGAAATGATTGCACACGATGTAAACCATCCTTCAATTATCATTTGGTGTAATGGAAATGAGGGTGGTCACAATTTTGAGTTGGATCATTTGTTAGATGAATATGATATTCAAAAACGGGTTGTTATTCATCCATGGCAATTATTTAATGGAATTGAAACACAACATTATCGTGAATATAATTATGGTATTTCCAACTACAATGCCGGTCGCGAGATAGTGATGCCAACGGAATTTTTGCACGGCTGGTACGATGGAGGGCATGGTGCAGGGCTTGAAGATTACTGGGAAAAGATGTGGAATGATCCGTTGAGTGCCGGCGGATTTTTATGGGCCTTGGCGGATGAAGGTGTCGTTCGCAAAGACAAAAATGATTCGATAGACACAGATAAATTTCATGGAGCAGATGGAATTGTTGGACCGTTTCATGAAAAAGAGGCCAGCTATTACGCAATTAAGGAGATCTGGAGCCCTGTTCATTTTGAAAAGAGGGAGATCACAGAGAATTTTGATGGCTCATTTACAATTGAGAATCGTTATTTCTTCACTAATATTTCTCAATGTAAATTCAACTGGCAACTCAAAAGTTTACAAGGTTCTACCTTAAATGAGCTGAAAGGCAATATTCTTTCTCCGGATATCAAACCAGGACAAAACGGTGTTTTAAAAATGAAATTACCGTCGAACTGGAAGGCTTATGATGTTCTGTATGTAACTGCATTAGGCAGTGATGGTAGAAATATATTTACATGGAACTTTCCAATTACCAGCCCGGATGTATTTGCAAAAAAACTTCTTAAAGACAAATCGATTGGCAAACCTTCGATGTTTGAGCAGGATTCAACTTTTCATATTACTGCAAACGGAATCCAGCTGCGCATTCATAAACTGAATGGTTTATTGGTTGAAGTAAAAAATGCGAAGGGTGTAATTCCTTTTAACAACGGACCAGTGGTGCAGGAGGCTGTAAACAATTTTGCAAACTTCACACATCGTTTCAACAACGATACACTAATTGTTGCATCAACATTTGATCGCAAACAGGCGTACAACAGGTTACAATGGACTATTTATCCTTCGGGTATCATTAAAATGCAGGTGTATTACTTTCCTGTCGCATACTTTACCTGGTTTGATGGCGTAAATTTTTCTCTTCCGGAAAACCAGGTGAAAGGTGTTCAATATATGGGTAATGGACCTTATCGTGTATGGAAGAACAGGATGAAGGGAAATCAATTCGGTGTTTGGGCCAAGCAATATAACAATACCGAAACAGCAGAAACCTGGACGTATCCTGAATTTAAAGGATATCATTCGAATATGTATTGGTGTAAATTCATTACAACAACACAACCATTTACTGTTTATACTGATAATGAAGACCTGTTTCTGCGTTTGTACTCCGCGGCTTTTAAAACCGACCAGTGGCATAATTACGAACCACTGTTCCCGAATGGAGATATTTCTTTCATGCAAGGCATCACAAGTATTGGCACAAAGAATCAAAGGGCAGAAACAACCGGCCCAATGGGGATGAAAAATATTTTCTACGACTATGAGAAAGATCCTGGTCGTGCACTACTAATCACACTGTATTTCGATTTTAGACCTGGTCAATCAATAAATAACTGATCATGAAAAGTTTTTGTTACATACTGCTTCTCTTGTTTGTTTCAACGCAGTCACTTGCCTTGAATGATGTCACCATTGACAATTTAAGATGCGAGATGCTTGTTAATCCGAAGGGTATTGATGTTACACAACCAAGGTTCAGTTGGCAGATGAATGGGCAACAAAGAGCCTTAAAGCAAATTGCTTATCAAATTATTGTTGCCTCCTCACCAAAAAAACTGTCAAACAATGAAGGTGATGTCTGGAACTCGGGTAAGGTTTTATCTGATCAATCTGTTTTAGTTGAATTCAACGGCAAAACATTGACAAGCCGGCAGGAGTGTTTTTGGAAGGTGAAAGTGTGGACAAACAAGGGAGAGAATGAGTGGACGCAACCGGCATTGTTCACCACGGGATTACTTAAGGCATCTGACTGGAAGGCAAAGTGGATTGGATTAGACAAGGCATTTGCCTGGGACAGTGTCAGCCAGTTTGCAAGATTGTCTGCCCGGTATTTTAGAAAAGAACTTAGCACGAGTAAAACCATCAAAAGAGCAACCGTTTATATTTCCGGTTTAGGTCTTTATGAATTATACATCAATGGTCAAAAAATCGGCGACCAGGTATTAGCACCTGCGCCAACTGATTACAGCAAAACTATTTTATACAATACGTTTGATGTTACTCAAAACCTGAAAGCTGGAAAAAATGCAATCGCAGCAGTTTTGGGAAATGGAAGATTCTTTACCATGCGCCAGAATTATAAACCTCAAAAATGGCACAACTTCGGTTTTCCTAAAATGATGTTGCAACTGGAAGTTGAGTATACAGACGGCAGCAAACAAATTATTAGCAGCGATGCAACATGGAAAGTTACCGCTGATGGTCCCATTCGCACGAATAATGAATACGATGGCGAAGAGTATGACGCAACAAAAGAATTGCATGGTTGGAACGAAGCTGGATATGACGATAGCCAATGGCTACCTGTTCAATTAGTGAAGTCTCCGGGAGGGATTGTAAAAGCACAGATGAATGAAAGCATGAAAGTGATGCAAAGAATTCAGCCGGTTTCGATCAAACCAGTTTCTTCAGAAAAATATATTCTTGATATGGGTCAGAATATGGCGGGTTGGATAAAGATGCAGGTGCAGGGCAATAAAGGACACAAAGTGAGATTAAGATTTGCCGAAAGTTTGCAGCCGAACGGTGAATTGTACACGGCAAATCTTCGTGATGCACGGGTAACTGATATCTATACACTGAAAGGAGAGGGAAAGGAAACATGGCGTCCTGTATTTGTGTACCATGGTTTCCGTTATGTTGAAGTAACGGGATATCCTGGCACACCATCGATAAATGATTTTGAGGCTGAAGTGGTGTATGATGATATACCTGGCATCGGCTCTTTGCAAACTTCAAATGAAATTATCAACCAAATTCACCGGAACGCTTATTGGGGAATCAACAGTAACTACAAAGGCATGCCCATTGATTGTCCTCAACGTAACGAAAGGCAACCATGGCTTGGTGACAGAACGATGGGTGCTTATGGAGAAAGCTTTCTATTCGACAATAGCAAGCTTTACGCAAAATGGCTGAATGATATACATGATGCGCAAAGAGCTGAAGGAAACATTCCTGATGTTGCGCCTAATTTTTGGTATTACTACAAGGACAACATGACCTGGCCCGGGGCTTACCTCACGATAGCTAATATGTTGTACCAGCAATTTGGTGACAAACGTCCGATCATAACGCATTATGCATCCATGAAAAAATGGTTGAACTACATGAGGTCAAAATACCTGAAGGATTACATAATGACAAAGGACAGTTATGGTGACTGGTGTGTACCACCGGAATCTCCTGAGCTGATCCATAGCAAAGACTCTTCACGAATTACCGATCCAAAGGTGATTGCAACGGCTTATTACTACTACTTTCTGAACATGATGCAAAAGTTCGCAACAATATCGAATAACAAAGCTGATATAAACGGCTTTGCTGCAGATGCCGCTAAAGTGAAACAGTCTTTCAATAAAAAATTTTACAACAGTGTAAAAGGACAATATAGTAACAACACTGTTACAGCAAACATCCTGGCTCTTGCTTTTAACATGGTGCCCGGTGGTGATAATGAAAAGGTTTTCAAAAATATTGCAGACAAAATCTTAAGTGAGAACAAGGGGCATATAAGTACAGGTGTGATAGGAACGCAGTGGCTCATGCGCTGGTTAACAAAATATAATCGTGCAGATATTGCTTTCAAACTGGCAAGCAATGACTCTTATCCAAGTTGGGGTTACATGGCAAAAAACGGGGCCACCACCATTTGGGAATTGTGGAACGGGAATACGGCCGATCCAAAAATGAATTCACAAAATCACGTGATGTTGCTGGGAGACCTGCTGATATGGCTGTATGAAGACCTTGCCGGTATTCATTCAGACCCAAAAGAAATTGCTTTTAAGAAAGTCATCATGAAGCCTTCGTTAGGCGTTGACTTAAACTATGTGAATGCGTCCTATCAATCACCGTATGGGACGATTAGATCTCAATGGAAAAAAGAGAATGGTCAACTCAATTGGAATGTTTCAGTTCCAGGTAATGCAACCGCAGTCGTTTATATCCCTGCTAAAGAAAATATAGAAGTGAAAGAAAATGGGAAAGCGATTACTTCTTCTGAGGGAGTAAAATTTCTGAGAATTGAAAACGGCAACGTAGTGCTTGAAGTTGGCAGTGGTGATTATTCTTTCAATGTTGCTGATTTCAGGTTAACGGGAAAGTAATTTATTTCTTTAAATAGTGTTGATGATTATGAAAAGAAGAAACCACAAAGTACACAAAGAAGTAAACACAAAGAGCACAGAGATTGCTTTGTGTTCTCTGTGTAAAAACTTTGTGGCCTTCGTGGTTAAATAAAAAATAATTATGAAAATGACTATGCAACAATTAAAAACATTTCTGCCAATTGTCCTCGTCTTTTTGACCACGACAATTGCGTTTGGGCAGAACGATAACAAAGCAAATACTGTTTCGTTCAGTGCAGCAGATGCAAAAACAAAATCAGATTTCGAGGTGCAAAAGAAAGCTAGCGAATGGGTAACTGATCTCAAATTGAATGATGCCACAAAAGAGGAAAGAGTAAAAACAGCAATAGCCACCCATCTGATAACAGTTCGTGATTGGCACAACAGCCATCCGCCTTCTACGGTGCCCGCAGGAATTAACCCGGCAACAGGTAATCCTTTGTCTGAATTAGACAGGCAGGTCATTGCAAGTTCTGCGATGCCGAAATCGGTTCATGAATCCCTAATGAATGTTTTGAAAATTGAACTTTCTCCAGCACAGGTTGAAACTGTTCTTGATAAATACACCATTGGAAAAGTTGCATTCACACTAAAAGGTTACCAGGCAATTGTTCCTGACCTGAAGCCAGAGGAAGAAGCGAAAATTTTAGACTATTTAAAGCAGGCAAGAGAACAGGCCATTGACTACAAGAACATGAAGGAGATCTCGGCCATATTTGAAATTTATAAAACCAAATGTGAGCAATATTTAAATAGCAATGGCAGAAACTGGAGACAATTGTATAAAGCCTATACCGATGCTGTAAAGGCAAAAAAGGCTGCTGAACAAAAAAACAAATAATTAAAATGAGGACAATACTAAAATACTACCCGGCTATTTTTTTTATGTTGATATATTCCGGTGAACTGTATGCGCAAAAACCATGGAAGCAGGGAATTATTGTTGATCAATTTATTTATGAAAAGGCACCTTTTCCCGAATGTCATTCAGCTACCATTGCAGAAACAAAGGAGGGACTGGTTGCTGCTTTTTTCGGAGGTACCAAAGAAAGAAATCCCGATGTTGAAATATGGTTGAGCAGGCAGCAGAATGGGAAATGGACCCCACCGGTTTCGGTTGCAAATGGCATTGTCAATGACACACTCCGTTATCCCTGCTGGAACCCGGTGTTGTACCAGGTGCCCCGTGGCAAGTTGTTGTTGTTTTATAAAATTGGTCCCAGTCCCTCAACATGGAAAGGGTGGATAAAAACATCATCCGACAATGGTAAAACATGGTCTGCAGCAAAAGCTTTACCTGAAGGATTTATTGGCCCGGTGAAAAACAAACCGGTGATGTTGTCCAATGGAAAATTATTATCGCCATCAAGCAAGGAAGGCGACGGGTGGAAAGTGCATTTTGAATCATCACCTGATTCCGGCAAAACATGGAAGATGATCGGGCCTATCAACGATGGAAAAACTACCAATGCCATTCAACCCTCTGTTCTTATTCATAAAAACGGTAAGCTACAGATCCTGGCAAGAAGTAAAGACAGGGCGGTCATGCAATCATGGTCAAATGATAAAGGAGCAACCTGGTCATCACTCACACGAACAAATCTACCAAACAACAATTCAGGAACTGATGCTGTAACACTGAAAGATGGCCGTCACCTTATCGTGTATAATCACGTGTTGCCACCCGACTCTGTTAAGAATGGAAAAGGTGCACGGACACCGCTTAACCTTTCCTGGTCCAAAGATGGAATTACCTGGTATGCTGCATTAATATTGGAAGATTCACCAATCAGCCAGTATTCATATCCATCCATTATTCAAAGCAGTGACGGAATGGTGCACGTAGTGTACACATGGAGAAGACAAAAGATGAAATATGTAAAGATTGATCCATCAAAGCTGGTCGGCAAAAAAATAGTTGATGGTAAATGGCCGGCAATGAAGGGATATAAATCACCTCAATCGGGCGAAATAGCAGCCGACTAAATTTTGATAAATGAATAGCCTGCCAATACTTGATATAAGCATTATTCTCATTTACCTGCTTGCCATGGTATTGGTTGGTGTTTACTTTTCAAAAAAGAACAAAAACTCGGAGCAGTTTACCACGGCGTCCGGTTCAATTCCCGGGTGGGCAATTGGTCTTTCCATTTATGCAACATTTTTAAGCAGCAATACATTTTTAGGAGTGCCGGGAAAGGCATTTGGCACCAACTGGAATTCGTTTGTTTTTAGTATCTCCATGCCTTTTGCAGCGTGGATCGCTTCAAAATATTTTGTCCCGTTTTACAGAAGGACGGGTGAAGTATCTGCATACACACATTTGGAAAACCGTTTTGGTCCATGGGCAAGAACCTATGCCGTGATCTGTTTTTTGCTGACCCAGGTTGCCCGAATGGGAACAATCTTTTTTGGAATTGCGTTGAGTCTGCAGGCATTAATTGGATATCCCATGGCAACGATCATGATCGTGATGGGTGTGTGCATCATTCTTTATACAGTGCTGGGTGGAATGGAGGCAGTTATCTGGACTGAAGTAGTACAGGGTATTATAAAAACGTTGGGTGCAGTACTCATTTTGATTTTGATTATTTCAGAAATGGGAGGGGTATCAAAGATTGCTGACATTGCATCATCCGATCACAAATTCAGCCTCGGAAGTTTTTCTCCTGATTTTACCCAATCTACTTTCTGGGTCATACTCTTTTACGGGTTTTTTATCAACCTGAATAATTTCGGAATGGACCAGAATTATATTCAGCGCTATCACACAGCAAAATCGTCGAAGCAGGCATCGAAATCTGTCTGGATGTGTGTTTGGTTGTATGTTCCTGCTTCGCTGTTGTTTTTTATCATTGGTACTTCCCTGTATGCTTACTATCAAATGCACCCGGAGTTGATCGAGGTAGTGAAACAACAGGTGGCAACAGAGAAGTTGGGAAGTTCTGCTTCAGCATCGCAGGTAACACAATTAGCTTCACAACTGCAACCGGCGGATTACGGCGACAAGGTAATGCCGCATTTCATGGTAACGAAAATTCCGACCGGTTTGATCGGGCTGATCGTTTCTGCATTGCTGTCTGCCGCAATGAGCACAATTAGTTCCGGTATGAATGCTTCTGCCACTGTTTTCACAATGGACATTTACAAACGTTACTTCAAAAAGCAATTGAGCGAGAAAGGCAATTTGTTTATGCTTCATTTGGGCACTGTAATTTTTGGATTACTTGGATTAATTGCCGGTATAGCCATGATAGGAGTAAAAAGTTTACTCGATGCGTGGTGGCAGCTGTCCGGAATTTTTGCAGGCGGCATGCTGGGTCTTTTTTTGTTGGGTATTATAAGCAGGAGAACGAAAAGTGCAGAAGCGTTTACAGCCGTGGCCATCGGTGTAGCAGTGATTTTGTGGATGACCCTTTCAGTGAAATTGCCGGAGAAATATGAGTTCCTTAAAAATCCTTTGAATAATAACATGGTAATTGTTATTGGCACGCTAACGATTTTCCTTGTTGGATTGTTATTGACGGCAAGAAAAAGACAGCTCGTTCTTGAACTTCCGAAAGAAGAAAGACAAATCGAACCTTTAAAAGTCATTAAGTGAAAATGAATATTATGTCGAACAATGAAAAAAAATTTGTCCCGGTCATGATCACGCCATTCAACCTTAAAGCAAAGGTTGATTTAGACGTGGTTTCAGTACTCGTTGAATTTTATTTAGCTGCGGGTGTGAAAGGCTTTTTTGCCAATTGCCTGAGCAGCGAAATGTTTAGTATCAGTGAAGATGAACGGCTGGAATTAACAAAACACGTGGTTGATTGTGTAAAAGGCCGCGTACCGGTTGTTGCCACCGGGTCTTTTGGGTTGACGATTGAAGACAAAGCAGAATTTACAAAACAGATTTATGATACAGGTATTGATGCCGTGGTGCTAATTACAGGTCACTATGCTAAGGTGGACGAAAGCGACGACGTACTGCTACGGAATTTTGGTAAGATGTTTCACCTGACTGATGATATTCCACTGGGACTATATGAGTGTCCCGCTCCATACAAACGAATATTGAGTGCTGAGGTTTTTAAAGCAGTATTGGATAGCAATCGTATCACTTATCATAAGGACACTTCTATTGAACTCAAACAGGTGAAAGCGAAGTTGGAACTGGTAAAAGGTCATCCTGAGTTTGAGTTTTACGATGCACATACACCCAACAGCATGAGTTCATTACAAATGGGTGCCAAGGGCATGTCTTCTATTTCCGGAAATTTTTATCCTGAAGTAATGGTTTGGATGTGCGACAATGCCAGTAATCCCGATAAACACGAAGAAGTGAAATGGCTTCAATCCGAATTAACGAGAGTAGATCCCTTAATTCACGAAGCTTATCCAATGAGTGCAAAATATTTTTTGCAAAAACGTGGTTTGCCTGTCCGGCTCATTAGCAGGGCACATGTTTTACAATTAACACCCCAACAAAAAGAAACACTCGATGGAATATATAAAAGCTATTTAGGGTGGTGTGAACGATTGAATATACCGACAGCAAAAGAATTTATTTCGAACTAAATGGAGCAGTTACTGGTAAATACAAAAATTGGTGAATTGTCCATTCATTTTCCAGGCAAACTTGTTTTTGGAAGAGGAAAATTGAATCAGCTGGTGCAAGAAATTCTGCGTGTGAATGCCAGAAAGGTTTTGATAATCACGATAGAGCCTTTGCTCTTAAAATTAAATGAGAGTATACAGCAACTGGAGAATGAATCCATTGAAGTGTATACAGATATAACCATAACCCAGGAGCCGTACTTCAGTGATTATACAACCCTGGTGCAAAAAGTTTCTTCGTTCAACCCGGACGTAGTCATTGGCATAGGAGGAGGAAGTGTACTGGATATTGCAAAACTGGTAGCAGCGCAATTGGAGAATGATCAAACACTTGAGCAATATGTTGGTATTGGGTTGTTAAAAGGCAGAAAGAAAAAACTTTTTTGTCTACCCGCTACTTCGGGAACAGGCAGCGAAGTTTCTCCAAACGCTATTTTGGTGGATGACAGCGATGGCCAAAAGAAAGGAATTATAAGTCCATATTTGGTTCCTGACGTAGTTATTGTCGATCCGCTGCTTACTATTTCTGTTCCTCCTTCAATAACTGCGGCAACTGGCATCGATGCATTAACACATTGCCTCGAAGCTTATACAAATAAGTTTTCCCATCCAATGATTGACCTGTATGCATTTGAAGGAATGAAGCTGATTTCTTCCAATATCGTGCAGGCAGTACGAAATGGAAATGATGAAGAAGCCAGGACGGCTGTCGCTCTGGGTAGCCTATATGGTGGTATTTGTCTTGGGCCAGTCAACACGGCTGCTGTGCATGCCCTTTCTTACCCGCTGGGAAGCATGTTTCATTTGGCACATGGACTTTCCAATGCGTTGTTGTTGCCTTATGTGATGGAGTTCAACCTGGTTGCCTCGCCTTGCAAATATGCAAGTGTTGCTATTGCATTGGGTTGTGACCGCGACATTGACGACATGGCAACTGCAAGGAGAGGCGTTCAGAAAATAAAAGAATTAATTAAACAGTGTGGATTACCATTGCGATTGAGAGAAGCAGGTGTAACGGAAAATGCGATTCCCCTGATTGCGAAGGATGCAATGAAAGTACAGCGTTTGTTGAAGAATAATCCTCGCGAAGTAAACCTGGACGATGCAATAAAAATTTACAAGGAGGCCTTTTGATGAATACAGCAAAGAAATATAGGGGTGTGGTTATCCCGGTAGTAACTCCTTTAACATCCGATCATAAATTGGATCCCGGTGCTGTTGAAAGAATGTTTGATCATTTTCATCAAAGCGAAGTGCATCCCTTCATTTTAGGAACGACCGGAGAAGCAACTTCATTTCCGTTTTCAATGAAAATTGAATTTCTGCAATTGGCAGGAAGGCTGAAAAAAAACAGTGATGTTTTGTACGCCGGGATTTCAGCCAATGCTCTTGCTGAATCCATTGCCCTGGCTAAACACAGTTTTGATAATGGTGTAAATGTAGTTGTTGCAACATTGCCATCTTATTATGCGCTTACTGAATCAATGATGCTGAAATACCTTGAACAATTAGCAGAAAATATTCAAGGTCCGTTGATGATCTATAATATTTCGGCAACAACCCACATGTCTATCCCTCTGCAGATAATTGATAAGTTAAGTCATCACCCGAATATAGTTGGAATAAAAGATTCGGAAAGAAATGAAGAACGCTTAATGCAATCCATCCAGTTATGGAAGGACAGGAAAGATTTCAGTCATTTTTTGGGATGGGCTGCAAAATCTGCCGAAGCTTTATTGTCGGGAAGCGATGGGTTGGTTCCCAGCACAGGAAATTTTGAACCAAAAATTTATGCTGATTTATACAAGGCAGCAGTTGAAAATGATAAAAACAAAGCCCATTATTTACAAAGGCTCTCTGATGTTTTGGGCAATCTTTATCAGCAGGGAAGAACATTGGGTGAATCTCTTTGGGCTTTAAAAGTTTTAATGAAGGAAGTTGGTTTATGCGAAACGTATGTCATGCCGCCGATCTACCCGCAGTCAAACGAAGAGGAAATAAAACTGGTAAAAGGTTTAAAGGAAATTATGAAAGGAGAGATAAATAATCAAACATGAAAAAACCGATCATAGCAATTACAATGGGTGATCCTGCAAGCATTGGACCCGAGATTGTAGTGAAAGCATTGCTTGATAAGAAAGTTACTTCCATATGCCGGCCACTGGTTATCGGCGATGTTGTTGTGTTCAGACAAATCATTGAGAAGCTAAAATTGAAAGCTTCAATAAATGCAGTCAGTTCGGTGGATGAAGCAAAGTTCCAGGACGGTTTCATAGACGTATTTGATTTGAATAACACGGATATCACTCAATTGAAGTTTGGCGAAATATCAGCCATGGCTGGTCATGCCTCCTTTCAAGCTGTTAAAAAGGCAATTGAGCTGGCAATGAGTGAGGAAGTAGATGCAACTGTTACAGGCCCAATCAATAAAAAATCAATAAATGAAGCAGGGCATCATTTTGCAGGTCATACCGAGATCTATGCTCATTTCACCCACACAAAAAAATATGCAATGTTGCTGGTGGAGGAAAATTTAAAAGTGATCCATGTTTCCACACACGTGTCCCTTCGTCAGGCTTGTGACCTGGTAAAAAAAGAACGCATTCTCGAAGTCATCGATTTACTGAATAATGGTTTACAACAATTGGGTGAAACTAATTTGAAGATTGGAGTCGCTGGGTTAAATCCTCATGCGGGCGACAATGGATTGTTTGGAACGGAAGATGATCTTGAAATAAAGCCGGCAGTTGATGAAGCTCAACGCAAAGGCTTTGACGTTGAGGGCCCGATTCCTCCTGATACTCTATTTGCAAAAGCAGCGACAGGTGCCTATGGTGGTGTTGTTGCCATGTACCACGACCAGGGGCACATTCCTTTTAAACTAAATGGTTTTAAGTGGGATGCAAAAAAGAAACAAATGGAAACGGTGAAAGGAGTGAACATTACCATGGGACTTCCCATCATCCGAACATCGGTTGATCACGGAACTGCATTTGAAATTGCGGGAAACGGGATTGCAAGTGCTGATGCGATGATATTAGCAATTGAATCTGCAGTGCAATTGAGCAAGAATAAAATATCTGTTAAGTGATTATTGTGATTGCAGACGATATAACCGGCGCAGCTGAAATGGGAGGGATTGCACTCCGGTATGGTCTGAGCGTCGTTGTCTCCGATGATGTAAGTGCAAGTAACAATGCAGATGTACTTGTCATTTATACAAATGCAAGATCGATGAAGAAAGAAGAAGCTGTTGAAACGATGGTGGGTCTCACAGAAAAAGCCATGCAGTTACACCCTTCAGTGTTTTATAAAAAAACTGATTCTGTTTTGCGAGGATATATTCTTCCTGAAATGAAAGCACAGATGAAAGCGATGAATGTTGACAAAGGCCTGCTTGTGCCGGCAAATCCATCACTGGGAAGAGTGATAAAGAACGGCAGGTATTATGTGAACAATGTATTGATACACGAAACAGGTTTTTACAGCGATCCGGAATTTCCCATAACAACTTCTGACGTGACTGAAATGTTAGGCACCGAAACGGAGCAGGTAAAAGTTCTTTCAAAAAATGAATCCTTACTGAAAAATGGTATTTCCGTAGGAGAGGCTGTAACCAATAACGATATGTCGGAATGGGTCGGGCAAGATAATACATCAACCTTACTGGCTGGTGGTGCTTCTTTCTTCGAGGCAATTCTTGCAAAAGATCATCAATCGAAATATACAGGTGGAAAATCAGATGAACTGTCCTTGCCTTTGGTTTTAATCAGCGGGACGACTTATCAAAAGAATGTTCAACAAATTAAAAGCTACTCAAATTTTGTCAGCTACATGCCCGAATCCATTCTTTCCAATGATAATCCTAACCAACATGATTTTGAAGGATGGCTGGATCATATTAGGGCCATTCTTTCAAAATATAATAAAGTCATCATAGCGGTTGATAGCCCAGCTAAAAAATTACATCCACAATTTGTACGGGAGAAAAAAGCAGAAATAGTCAAACTTATTTTCAAGAAAATTAAGATCAAAGAATTGCTGGTTGAAGGTGGTTCAACTGCCTATTCTATTGTAAACGGACTGGGATGGCATTCATTCATTCCGACAGGAGAGTTACAGCAAGGCATTGTTCGTATGAAGGTTGAAGATGCAAACGATCTATATCTCACCATCAAACCTGGTAGTTATGATTGGCCGGCTCAATGGAAATTTAGTTAAACATCAATATGCTATATGAATGCATCGGTCCATATCATTGATTATATAATTATAGCTTGTTTCCTTTTGGCGACGCTGTATTTTGGTTTCCGGTTTTCTAAAAATCAAAATACAACCGGGGCGTTTTTTATTGCGAAGGGAAGAGTACCAACGTGGGCAATCGGTTTGTCACTATTATCTACATTAATCAGCAGTGTGACCTTCCTGGCTTACCCGGGAACGGGTTATTCTTCCAACTGGATTTTATTGGTGCAGGGACTGATGGTGCCGATTGTTTTGTTGGGGGTAATCTGGTTTATTGTTCCGTTGTATCGTAAAGTCATTCGCTTAAGTACATATGAATATTTTGAACAGCGCTTTGGATCATTTGCCCGTTACTACAGTTCAGTGGCTTTTGTGTTGCGACAATTTTCCGGGATGGGTACTGTACTTTTCCTGCTTGCTATTGCATTGAATAACATCATGGGCGGTAACATGGTACTGGTTGTTTGCGTGGTCGGTCTTATCATTATTACTGTGAACCTGCTTGGAGGAATCGAAGCAGTCATCTGGCTGGATGTCTTCCAGGGATTCATGTTATTTGCCAGCGGCATCATTTGTTTCAGCGTCCTGCTTTTTTCGACACAGGGAGGTGCGGCAGAAGTTATACGGGTGGCAGAAGCAAATGGTCGCACAGGATTCGGACCATATGATTTGGATTTCACAAAACTGACCCTGATTGTGATGATCATCAACGGGGCATTCTATGCCATTCAGAAATATGGAACAGACCAAACAGTTGTTCAACGGTATCTCACTGCAAAAACAGACAAGGGGGCCATTCGTGCATCGATGATGGGAATCCTGTTGACTGTACCTATATGGATGATCTTTATGTTCATTGGCACTGCTTTATTCGTTTTTTATAAACAACAACCATTGCCTGAAGGTTTACGTGCAGAAGCCGTGTTTCCTTATTTCATAAAAACAAGATTGCCTGTTGGAGTTGTAGGACTGATTTTATCTGCAATGATCTCCGCTGCTATCTGCAGCCTGAGCGCCGATTTAAATAGTCTGGCAGCTGTTGGGGTGGAGGACTATTACAAGAAAGCACGACCTCATCATTCCGATAAACATTACCTCAAAGCCAGCAGAATCATAGTTGTGTTTTCAGGATTGCTTACTGTTATGATTGGTATTTTTTATGTGAATGCAGGAAGTGAAGGAGTGCTGGGAATTATTTTCACGCTTTATGCCATTTTCTCCGGTGGCATTGTTGGAATTTTTCTCCTTGGTTTATTTAGCTCACGTACCAATAGACAGGGCATAACAATTGCAATAATTGCTTGTATTTTGTTCACTGCTTATGCCTTCCTCACTTCCACGGAAATCGGCCTTGGTGAAAACAAAAAACTTTTACTTGATTTGGGTTCTTACAATTTTAAACATGATAAACTCATGCTTGGTGTATACAGCCACCTGGTAGTTATTTGTGTTGGATATATAGCTAGTCTTTTCTTTCCAAAACCTCAGATTGATAAAAATTTATTATACAGCGGGTGGAGAGAGGGAAGAAAAAAAGGAAAAGAAATTGCTTTGAATCCTATTCGCTGACAACCAAATTAGAATTTGACTAAAAAATAGTTTTAAGAATGCAAGTGAGAAAAATGCACAGAAATCTTTGCTTGAATTTATTGATTTTGCCCGATAGTTCAGGATGGTTGGATAACCCTTTATTTTACATTTATTTCCGGATAAAAAGTTTCACCCGACAACATTCCCACGGTAGCTATATGAAGTTTGATCTTCAGTGTGGAATTGTGAAAACGATCTTTAACCTTTTTCAATCAACAAAATTTGTTTTCTTATTTAAAGTGTGCTGATGGTTTCAGCTTCTGTGAACTCGTACCATATGAATAACTGCTAAGAATTTATAAAAAATTAAAACGTTGCTTTATGTACAGAAACACTAAAGGATTTCTTTTCACCATGCTATTGCTGATCAGTTGCCTTTCAGCAATGGCTCAACCCAAAATCGTCACAGGTAAAATAACCGACCAGGCAACAGGACGTCCGATTGAAAGCGTCAGTATTAATGTGAAAGGAACAACTACAATGGTTGTGACCAATGCAGAAGGTGATTTTTCAATCTCAGTTCCTTCCGATCAATCTGTATTGGTAATTAGTTATGTAGGATACGGAACGCAGGAAATTACGGTGGGTTCACAATCCACAATTTCTGTTTCTATGTCCAATACACAAAAAAAATTAGATGAAGTAGTGGTGATCGGGTATGGTACTACCAAAAGACGCGATCTGACAGGGGCTATTGTGTCTGTAAAACCTGATGAGATCACGGCCAGGCCCGGACCAAACCCAATGGAATCGCTACAGGGAAGAGTGGCCGGTTTAGACATTACCCGTACATCCGGACAGCCCGGGGCGCCAGTTAATATACAACTGCGTGGTACACGGTCATTCACGGCCAGCGGCAATCCGTTATTTATCGTTAATGGCTTACCCGTACCCGGCGATTATTATTCAACGTTAAACCCCTACGATATCGAATCGATTGAAGTATTGAAAGATGCTTCTTCAACAGCTGTTTATGGTTCGGCAGGTTCAAACGGGGTAATTATTATTACAACAAAAAGTGGAAGAGCAGGAAGATTAAATATTGACTTCAACATGTATTATGGTTATAATGGCTGGTCCACTACGCCTAAAATGCTTTCCCCGGATGCCTATTTACAAGCCAAACGGGATGCTTACAGGTGGGTGTATGACACCGCCACCAAAAAATGGACAACAGCCGGAGCGCAATGGCAATCGCCTGCAGACGATTCTGCAATTTTTGGTGCAACAAGGTGGGCAGCATTTAAGGATAAGAGTTTTATAGATTGGGCAGATTTATTTCTACGGGACAATGCAGCTATTCAAAATTATAGTCTGAGCGTTTCCGGGGGAAACGATGTGACGAAAGGGTATGTGTCTTTCAACTATACAGATGAAAACGGTCAGTACGAGGGAGATCAGTATAAACTCTTTTCAACAAGCATGCGCATTGACCATAAAGTAAAAAAATGGATTACGATAGGAGCTAACCTTCAGGCATCTTACGTTGACAGAGATAAGGCTCGTGACAAGTTGGAAAACGCATTGGTTACTGATCCACTGGTAAAGCCATACAAACCCGATGGAACGCTGAATGACCAGCTTGGGAACAATGTGTATAACCTGCTTTTCGACTATCAGCCCGGTGTGTATCAAAATGTAGATAACAATACAAAACTTTTCTTAAATCCCTATTTAGAAATCAGGCCAATAAGAGGATTAACATTTTTGTCCCGTGCCGGTGTACACCTGGATTATTCAAACACGTACCTGTTTAATGGATTCGGTTCTGTAGGCTATGTATATCTTACTCCCGGTGTTACCAATGCATCGATCACCCAAAACCGTTACCAGGGGTATCAATGGGAAAACATTTTGACGTATAATTTCAAAGTGGCTAACGATCACGATTTTACAGTTACCGGTGTCAGTTCTTACTATCACAACCAAAATACAAATACCGAAATGAGCCAAACCGGCATCATATCCAATAATTTCCAGTGGTACAACTTTAATCCAAATGATTCAACTACCAAAGGTTCATCATCTTATACCATGTCAAAGTCGCTTGGATTTATAGGACGTATCAACTATTCATATTTGGGTAAATATCTCTTCTCCGCTTCTTTGCGACGCGATGGGTCTTCGGTTTTATATCCGGAAAATCGGTGGGATAACTTTCCTGCTGCTTCCGTCGGCTGGAGAATCTCTGATGAAGAATTTATGAATAATACCAGGGATTGGTTAAACAGCCTGAAACTTCGTATTGGCTGGGGCATTACAGGAACAGCTAAAATTGAACCGTATAGTTCTGTTTCAATCCTGGAAAGCAATAATATGTCGTTGGGTGGATTGACGCAACCCATGTATCGCAATTCACGATTTATTACAAATCCTGAGTTGGGATGGGAAAAATCGCACAATACCAACTTCGGTTTGGATGCCACCCTTTTTAAAAACCGGATTGATTTAACATTGGATTATTACATTACGAATACCGATGGTGTTATTTACAGTGTTACCTCTCCAATAATTTACGGAACCTACACGCCAGGCACACAATATCAAACCTATATTAACGTAGCCGCAACCAAAAACAAGGGCTTTGAATTGGCCCTGAATACACGTAATATAGTAGGAAAAGATTTTGAATGGATCACTTCCGCTGCATTCGGTACCAACCATGAGGAGATTACTAAATTAACCGGTGCCACAGCAAATAATATTCAAAATGGGTCATACTGGCTTACGATTGGGCAACCAGTCAATTCTTTCCGGAATTACAAATTAGAAGGCATTTGGCAAATTGGTGAAGAAGCAGATGCTTTGGTATTTAACAGACGTCCTGGTGATATAAAAGTAAATGTTCCGGGAATGAGCAAGCTTGCCACAGGTGTGTATGTAAAAGAAGCTGCAGACGGTTCAAAAAGATATTATTATAACAATCTTGCCGATGCGCAAAAATTTGATCCCACTCTTACAACACCCGGAGGTGCAGCTACCAGGTACGCTTATGCTTCCACTGATTTCCAGACTTTGGGACATAACAGTCCTGATTGGTCACTTGGCATCCAAAACGGATTTAAATATAAGGGCTTTGATTTGGGCATCTATGTCTATTTCAGATGGGGGCAAATGATCAATTACGTTATGCCGGGATGGTATCAACCGACGACATTTGCTACGAATGCAAGCCCCTCAAGAACATTCCCTGAGGATTTTAATTACTGGACACCTGAAAATCCATCAAACGATTTCCCGGTCCTGAATTTCCAAAACTCAAATAACACCGCAGGTTTTTCGGGTCTGACTTATGTTGACGGGTCATTCTTTAAGATCAAAAACATCACGCTTGGTTACACGTTACCCGCAAGAACAACAAAAAGAATAGCCATTCAAAGACTGCGTGTGTATGCTACAATAACAAATCCGTTGATCATTGCGAAAAGCCACCTGATAAACCAGTATGACCCGGAAATGAATGGATCATTGGAATATCCATTAACCAGACAAATTGTGGGCGGTCTGAATGTAACATTTTAATTGTTAATTCATCAAAAACAGTATTATGAGCACTAAGATTATAAAAAGAATATTCTATATAGGGGCCCTTAGTTTTTTTATTGGGTTGTGTGTACCATCGTGCACCAAATTAGATGAATACAACCCTGCCTCCTTATCGGAGGAAAATGTTCTGCGAAATTTTAATGGTTGGAAATCGTTCCAATCAAACATTTATTCGGGGCTTTGGGGGTCGCTTATCGGTATGCCGTATGGCGCTGTTTCGGAGGTGGGAACTGATTTATGGACATTTCCTTACAACAATAAGGTTAATTTCAGGGAAGTCATTGCATATGATGGGTTGACAATCGATAACAACCTGGTGAGAAACGTGTGGGATTTTGCCTGGGGCCCTATCAAGGATTGTAATAAAACAATCCAACTTTCTTCTGAATTAGTAGATGGAAAGGCTGATGATATTAAAATACTGGTTGCAGAAGCGCAACTGCTCAGAGCCTATTATTATTCGGTATTAGTAGCTCATTTTGGCAGCGTTCCGTTGATTTTAACCGACGATCCTGTAAAGAGCTTAAGTCCTAAACGCGATAGCGTTCCTAAAATCTATGCTCAAATTGTTTCCGACTTAAGATCGGCTTTTAACAATCTGACTGTAACGCCGTATGAAAACAATCCGCAACGTGTAACGAAAAAAGCTGCGTTGGGTCTTCTTGCCCGTGTATATGCACAAGGCGCTGGTGAAGGATTGAGCGAAGGAGGAAAAACGTATTGGGTAAGAGCTAAGGAAGTGGCGGACAGTTTAATTAACAACATGAGCACCTATGGTGTTGCTATGTATGATGATTTTGCAAAAGTGTTTGCTTCTTCTAACAATAGAAATAATACCGAGGTTTTGTTGACAGCGTATGGACTCAATCCATATAGTTCATCATACAATGTTTTCACAGGTAACACCAAACCCAATCTTTATCTTCACTATTATCCCAAATTTGATGATGCGTTCACAACGACAGACGTTTTCAAAAGAAGCGTAAACTCAAATTCTACCAATGCCTATTACGGGCGGTTGAACCAGCAGTTTATCGCACCTACCAAATACCTGGTCAATTGCTTTGATGCAAGGTATGATAAGCGGTGGGAAAATACATTTGTGACTGCTTTTACAAACTATTCAGGAGTACAGGCGATTGCAAACGGAACATCCAGCGCTCCTGCCGCAAATGTAACGTATGCTGCTGCTACTGTTACATTGACGGCAGCCATGTGTACCAAATATGGCATTGATCCTTCGCATGTAGGAGAAAGAATTTATCCTTATGCAGATGTTAACGCCGTCAATTCTGGCACGTTTGCTACCTGGCAATACAGTCCTAAAATATGGCCAAAAGGGATTTACTCAGGATTAGTTTCTGTTTTGCAGACTGTCCCTAATGCCAATGTGCATCCTTACCCGTTGGCTGCTGATGAAGACAGGTTTTTTGCCTATC
>Ga0193740_1000084_pt1 | contig 25347 bp, 29 predicted proteins | sample L2s1metaG_FD_145072 | JGI IMG/M metagenome (GOLD analysis project Ga0193740, IMG submission 145072) | Soil microbial communities from a riparian zone of the East river system, Colorado, United States - L2s1 | ecosystem: Environmental > Terrestrial > Soil > Riparian zone | place: USA: East River... | reverse complement strand
AATTGGTGAATTTGCTGTTATAATGGATACAATAAATCCAACAATAGATTTGATAAAAGACATTGAGAAAGATATTTCAATGGTAATACCTACGGCGCATGAGGTATTGAACGATGTTACAAACGCTTCATCAGAAATTCTGAATTACAATGTCAATCCTGAAGTAAAAATATCCATGCCTGTAGATGAAGAGGCGCTAAAAATATTGAGCGAAGTGGAACAGAGTGTTGAGGAAGAGACAAGACAAAAGTTACCCGACATACCTGCCACGATTAATGTAGTTAAAAACCGGAATGAATATGATTCCTTAGTAGAGGAAAACGAAGTAATGATCTGAATTTGATTTTCTAATACGTAGTAGGTAAATTGTTTTGTACTGTTAGTCAATAACTATTTACGACCCAATTTTAAATTATCTCAAGATAATATCGGGTGAGATGGAGATAGAGGCGAGCCATGATCTAATAACTCAGACTGAAACTAAACCTAGTGGAATTTTACAAGCAGCAAAAAGAGTTAGGATGATCTTCTCCGTAATGGCAAGTCCTAACAGGATAGATATACTTCGTATCCTAAATTCTAAAGGACCTTTAACTTATTCAGAATTGAAGTCGTTAGCTGGTTTTAAATCTAAAAAAGAATCTGGTAAATTTGCTTACCATTTGAGGAAGCTTTTGAGGCAGTCTCTTGTCGCACTAAATAAGGCCGAAAGAAGATATACAATTACCAATCTCGGAAAATTAGTGCTGAGTTTAGCCAGACAAATCGAAGAGAGATCTATAATTGAAAGTGGAAAAATGTATGTACGAACTTCTAGACATTCAATCGAAGAATTTAATTCAAATAGGATAACTCAATCGTTAGTTAGAGAGGCGAATATGCCTCTTGAGCAAGCACACAAAATCACTGAAGAAGTGGAAAACAAAGTTTACAAATTCCAAACTGTTTATCTTACATCCTCGCTTATTAGGGAGACAGTGAATTCGATTTTAATCGAGCATGGCTATGAGGAATTTAGATCAAAACTAGCCAGATTAGGTATTCCAGGATCCGATATCTCTGATATGCTTAACAACCCTCTATATAGCAGAAACGGTGTAGAAGGTATTTTATCAGAAACTTCCCTTGCTGTTTTTTCCGAAAATCTGCTGTTCAACATGTTACCCAAAGACATTACTGATATGCATCTTGCTGGGGAACTAAACATATCGAACACCGGGCTATGGAACTTGATGCCCGATACAGTTTTTGTTGATACTAGGAATATTATTGAAAATGGCTTGAACTTCAAAGGAAAATATTTGAGTGTTTCAAGAATTAAACCAATTCAGACACTTGACGATATCACGGCAGTTCTACCCGTGTTGGTTTCGGTCTTAAGCAGAGAAGCTTCTAGAGAGGTGATACTTGATAGTTTTGTTTCTACAATTTCAAATAAGATTCAAGGAAGTGATGAAGATATAGAGTCTGCGTTTTCTCGTGCATTTATTTCATCATCCATTTCAAGATCGTATTCTTCATCAGGATTTCCGGTAATTACTTTTCCTATTTCGATTGAAGGTGGTTCAATTACTAGATCCGTTTTGGCTGCTTATCTGAGATATTTGGACTATACCCCTATTCCTACTATTGCGTTATCTCTAGTTGGTAATGATCAGGATTCCATGAGAGCAAACACAGATCTAATCGGAAATATTGTCAAGCATGGAGGAATTTTGTCTGTGTCCAAGAATTACAGGAGCCATATCGGAATAGTAAAATCTCAATTGGATCAGAAATCAAGTTCAGTTGTAAGCTTGGAGTCATTAGCAATTAATCTGCCCAGATTAGCTTATCAATCGAAACAGGAATAAGAGAGTCTGTATACAATATACTAGGACATGAATTTGATGGAGAAGAAATTATTCAAAAGGTATTGCATACAGCTGTTGAAGTCGCTTCGGATCAAGGAAAACTAGCTGGAGATGACTCTATACGAATTGCTATGATTACAGATGACAGTAATACGCGATTAGCTTCTCTAGACTCAGAAAAATATGGAAACTTGTCCCATCAAGCCGGTAATGATTCGATGATAAAATCTTATTCCCAGGGACTTCTTATAAATGGCAGAGATCTACTTTCAAATTCTGGTCCCATAATAGAATCAAGTAACTCGATCGATAAACTACTGAACGGTGGAGTTTCCATCAACGTAGACCTTAGCGATCTTACGGATAGTGAATTGAAGGATTGTGTTAATAGGTCATTTGATTTTAATTTCTTCAGACCAGTTTACAGAAACAAAATTTGTAGCTCGTGTGGTACAAAAATGGCCGTGTCATCTGAAGTATGTCAAAGCTGTGGATCCACTAATTTTGCGCCACTATGAATGGCCTTCTCCTGAATTCAAAAAATTAACGCTCACGATATTCTTATCCGATATGATAATCTTTTGAGCTAAGCTTTAGCTTTATTTCATCAGAAACGGTAGGACTACCATAAGGCTGGAGATAGTAGCTAGCATGACGACCGCTTTAGAACAGCTTGCTGTTCCTAAATTGTGTAAATTAAAAAATTCAATACGTCATGCAATAATGAATTTTGGATAAAAAACTAATGGGCAATGAAGCTTGAATTAACGGTGGTAAATTTTTTGGAACCTACCAAAATTTAACCTCCTAGCCTATCGGACAATATAATGACATCGAATCAAATAGTTTAAACCCTGATTGTGTTATTTTTATAAAATAATATTTTTAAGCTAGAGTCTAGCTGTATAAGCGTTATGGCAAAGGAAATTACGGAAATTGAGAATTCTTCAAACACTAACAAAAAACCAATCGCGCAAATTAAAAAGAGGGATAAAGGACTTGTCGATTTTAATGATTCAAAGATTTCTAATGCCATCTACAAAGCACTAATGGCAGCAGGTAAGGCAGACTACAAGCTTGCCGAAAAATTATCAGAAAAGGTTGTTCAAAAAATGGACCAACAATTTTCTGTTTTAGATTCCAACCGAGTACCTAGTGTAGAAGATGTCCAGGACATGGTTGAATCGATCCTAATTGAAGAAGGTCTTTCAGAGACCGCTAAAGCCTACATTCTATACAGACACGAACGACGCAAGGTTAGGGATGAAAAGAAGAAGATTCTAAATAAGAAAGATCTGGATGAAGTGGATAAATCATTTGATATCAATTCTCTTAGAGTGCTTGCTTCTCGCTATTTGTTAAGGGATAATAATAATGAAATTATCGAAGATCCTAGATCCCTTTTTGAACGAGTCGCAATTCTCGTAACAATCCCTGATATACTTCATGATTCAGAATTGTACTCAAGTAGTGATGTAGTCGTTCAAAATATCACTGAAGCTGAAGGATACTATAAAAAAATAGATGATTTTGACCTGAAACTGAAAATTGGCAATCACTATCTTAACAGATTTCATTTTGAATCAATGATTAGACTTTACATTCACTTGGCAAAAAGCGGGCATATGAAAATCAGCTTTAAAGATCTTTTGCGGCTGATTGCGGAGGGTCAATTGTCAAAGTATTCCGATAGAATTGTAGAATATAATAATTTGATGGTCTCAAAGGACTTTCTGCCAAATACTCCTACCCTCATGAACGCTGGAGCAAAACTTGGTCAGCTTTCAGCTTGCTTCGTTTTGGATATGAAAGACGACATGTCAGAGATAATGAAATCTTCAACTGATGCAGCAATGATATTCAAATCCGGAGGAGGAGTTGGTATTAATTATTCAAATCTTCGTCCAGAAGGCGATATTGTTGCATCAACTTCTGGCGTTGCTTCAGGACCAATCTCATTCATGAGAATCATAGATACTATTACTGATGTGGTAAAACAAGGCGGAAAAAGAAGGGGTGCAAATATGGGAATAATGGAATCATGGCATCCTGATATCGAAAAGTTCGTTACTGCCAAAACGAAACCAGGTATTTTCGAAAACTTTAATGTAAGTGTTGGAATTTGGAGCGATTTCTGGGAATCAATAATTAACGAAAACAATCACAAATACACGCTTAAAAATCCAACGACCCAAGAACCAATAAAACAAATTGATTCACACCAGCTTTTAGATTTGATTACTTTCAGTGCTTGGAAAAGTGCTGAACCAGGTGTTATATTCTTCGATAATATCAACAAATACAATCCATGCATTAATGTAAAAGAAGGACCACTTAGAGCAACAAATCCATGTGGTGAGCAATCACTGTATCCTTATGAATCATGCAACTTAGGTTCCATCAATTTAGCCAATTTTGTCAAACGAAATATTGATGGAAAATATGAATTTGACTGGCAACGCTATGAACAGGCAATTCGTCTTTCAACCAGATTCTTAGATAACGTCATAGACATGAATAAGTATCCAGTAGAAGAAATCGAACGTAATACACAATTGACAAGAAGGATTGGCCTCGGAATAATGGGGATCGCTGATCTATTGTTTACCTTAGAAATATCATACAATTCAAAAGAAGGTTACGAGTTTATGAACAGAGTAGCGGAGGCACTTTCTTACTATAGTATGGAAGAAAGTGTTGCAATAGCCAAGGCAAGAGGAGCTTTTCCCCTATTCAATCAGACTGATTATGTAGAAGGAAAAATGATACCAGTGGCAGGATACTATGAAATTCCAAAGCGATATCACTCGTACGATTGGGATTCTCTAGTAGAGAAGATAGAAAAATATGGAATCAGAAACTCATGGACGACTACAATCGCCCCTACAGGAACATTATCTATGATAGCTGACGCTTCAAACGGTGTTGAACCAGTTTTTGCGCTTGTTTTTGAAAAACGAGTTACTGTAGGAAGGTTCTTCTACACAAATAAGATATTTGAAAATATACTGAAAGAAAACGGACTTTACAATGATGAAATCCTAACAAAGATTGCTAATAATTACGGTTCAGTAAGAGGATTGCCCGAAATTCCAGAACGACTACAGAAAATATTTGTAACTGCCATTGACGTACACTGGACTGATCATTTGATGGCTCAAGCAGTCTGGCAGAAATGGATCAGCAATGCAATAGCCAAGACTATAAACATGCCATCAGATGTTACAGTCGAAGACATAAAGGCAGCTTATCTCTTATCGCATGAATTGGGATTAAAGGGAGTGACTGTATATAGGGATGGATCTAGACATGAACAGGTGCTTCATATCACTGGAAATGATAAGGAGAAAAAATTCATTGTGAAACCAAGTGCCCATGTAGTTGACCATATTCATAGTAACATTAAACAAGACTATGTGATGACACAAGTTGAAAAAGTGTTTAGAGATACTGAAGAAATTGAATCAACAGATAGCACAATAAATGTTTCTCAATCAAAACTTAAAATGAACATGACGACATCTCCAAATGAATACACTGAGTATGAAGCATGCCCGTCATGTAATGCAAGATTGATTATTACTGAAGGCTGCAATATGTGCATAGAATGTGGTTTTAGCTCCTGTATGTCGGGCTAAACAATAAATCCATCCACTTTTTATTTTTAGTGAACCGCATTATTATCAACAAAATAGAAATAACCATGAGTTATTGTTGAATCAGGCATTCTAGATCATATTTAACTTGAATAGATAATTTCTTATCTCAGTCGTCCATAAAGAGAAATATTGCCATATGATGTTCACATAGTGGAGAGATTAAGCAATTGGTGATTCACAAATATGATGTCTATAGAAGTCCAAATGTGGGTTTATTTACACGGACCAACGATAATACACTTTTACTCCCATTTGGATTTGCAGACACAAAGACAAAAAAACTCAAAGAATACTTGGATGTCGAAAAAATAATTCATGTTTCGGTAGCAGGGACCAGATTGATGGGTCCAATGACAGTCATGAATAATAATGGAATCTTGTTACCATCTACTGTTTCGGATGAAGAAATCCAAATCCTTAAGCAGACAGGACTAAATGTAGAACGACTAAAGAGTAAGTTTACTGCGATAGGAAACTTAATTTCAGCGAATGATAAGGGGGCAATCGTTTCAAGCTTATTTAAAGGGGAAGTGGATCAAGATGTTAGAGATACTCTGGGCGTGCCTATTGAAACAATGTCAATCGGGGGATTTGTTCAGGTTGGATCAATGGTTGTGGCTACAAATGCTGGCGCTATTGTTCATCCAAATGCTAATGATGCTGAAATTAGCAGAATATCTGAAATACTACAAGTTGAGGCAGAACCAGCTACTGTCAATGGAGGCTCACCATTCCTATCATCAGGAATCATCGCCAATTTCAGCTCCGTTATTGTAGGTAATTTGACTACAGGACCGGAGTTGATAATGATAAGTAGGGCACTGAAGGTGTAACTCGTATGAAATAGTTCTACAAGTTAAAACTAAATCATATCCGATTCCTGGCAATCCAAACTACAGCTTGTCAATTGTTATCATTAATTTCATCTAAAGTATATGTTAGGACTCAGACGTGATGATGATATTGCATGATCATCTTTGGTAAAAAGGCTATCTATCTCGGATCTTTCAATTTGAATATTAATAGCGTTCATTTCAGAATCTGACAAGCTGAATCTTTCCTTTAATAGAGACTTAACTCGTAATATCTGGTCGTAAATCTGATCAATATTGGACTCTAAGGAAACTTCTAACACTTGTCTCAAAAATGCTTGGGGTATTTTTCCACTAGGGTCACTTAATATTCTAAAATCAATTTTACTAAATATCATTTCACTAGGAAGTTCAGGCAATGCATTTGCTGTATAAAAAACTTGTACATCTATCAAGTTTGCTTGCAATTCATCAATAGACCTTAAAATTGATGCTTCTGGATTATTAGGATCAGGAAATGCATTGATCATATTGCCACTGATGGGTAAGGACAGCAATACAAATCCTTCTAATAAGTTCTTAGCATTAGTAACTAATGGAAGAATGTCTCTACATGTAATTCCAGTAGAGCTTTCAGGTTCAAGAATCTTGATGATTGAATTAGAAGAGTTACCATCATTTGAATTAGAAGAGTTACCATCATTTGGTATGACATTCCAAAGAATTTTTATCGGATAATCTTGCTTGTTAAGAATACTTATATCAGTATCGTAGTGGCCTGGTCTTACCGGACCTTCATTAGAAGTGACATTACCACATAAAAATTTTGGAGTATAGGTAACAGTCTTAACCGAGTAGTTTTTTTGGTCAGCCAAATCAAGAAAGAGACTGTTAGATTTAGTATCTGCTATCGTAGTATTTTTTAGCGGCATAGTTAAATTAGAAAAATTGCTAATTGTTGTATCCTTGGTTTGGCCAAAAGTATGTAAATTCTCAATTTGGACGGATAATATAGCCGACATCATTAAAACAGAGACTAATACTAGTTCACTCTTGTCCAAACTGCAAATTTTATTGAAAAATCTCTAATATATGTTATATAGAAATTCATATAATTATCTGAATTCTGATAAGAATCTTTTTGTAAAGGGGTTTATCATATTATAATAGTGATTATCAATGAATACTAATAGATTCTTTAACCGAGACGTTGTTTCAATTAAGGATTTTCAAAGAGATGAGTTAGAGTACCTATTTGAAAAAACGGATAAAATTAAGAAGCTCAAACCTAAAGAAAAAGATGAATTAGGAAAAGCCAGAATAATGGGATACCTGTTTTATGAACCAAGTACCAGAACTAGAATGAGTTTTGAGGCAGCAATGGCGTCAATAGGAGGAAGTGCTATTGGAATATCCGATCTGAAATCATCTTCAATAGAAAAAGGAGAGAGCTTACAGGACACAGTACGGGTAATGGATCTTTATTCAGATATCATGATCCTGCGTCACCAACTTGACGGGTCAAGTAAATTTGCTGCAGAGATTTCTGACCATCCAATAATTAATGGAGGTAGTGGTAGTGAAGAACATCCAACACAAGCTATGCTTGATCTATATACAATGATAAAAGAAAAGAAGAAAATTGATGGATTAAAAATTTGCATCTTGGGGGACTTGAAATACGGACGAACCATTTACTCCTTACTATACGGACTTTCTAATTACGATGTTGAAATCATTCTAGTTTCTCCCCCTACGCTGCAAATTCGACAGGAGTCTATTTATGGTTTGAAAAATAGGATAAAAATTGTAGAACTAGTAGAGATGAATGAAAAGGTATTTCAGGATTCAGACATCTTATACGTTACGAGAATACAAAAAGAAAGGTTTTCAGATCCTCAAGAATATGAAAAAGTTAAAGGTGCTTATACAATTGATAGTAACATTCTGAAACAGTTTAAATCTGATATTGCCATCATGCATCCATTACCCAGGATAGATGAAATATCACAGGATGTAGATAGTAAAGCTAATGCGATCTATTTTAAGCAAGCATCTTATGGTAAAGATCTAAGATCAGCACTCCTCGCATTAATATTAAATGAATCTCCTCTCTAGAGAAATTTTTTTCTCATACCCTCGCTTTTGGATTTTGATTATTTACCTACTAGAACAAAACAAAAAAATGAAATAATTCCTGGTTCTCTTAATTGATGTATGTGAGCCATTTCTCGAATTTTTCAATCTCGCCATGTACTATTTGATAGTAAAGATTTTGTAACTCTGTTGCAATTTTTCCAGCTTTTCCATCAGCAATGATTATTTTATCGATTTCGCCAATTGATTTTATTTCAGCTGCTGTTCCAGTTAAGAATACCTCATCAGCATAATACAACTCATCACGTGCTATATCACAAATTTGAAAGTCAATACCAAGGTGTTCTGCAATGGATAATAGAGTCAATCGAGTGATCCCATCCAATGCGCCTGATGTGAGGGGAGGTGTAACGAGGACTTTATTTTTTACCATAAAAATATTTTCAGCTGTTCCTTCAACAACCATACCACTCATATTCAACATAATCGCTTCGTCAACTCCAGATTTTACCGCCTCTATTCGCGCTAGTGCTGAATTTGCATAATTCGCTGTAGCCTTAGCATGCATCGGTAAGCTTCTTGAATCTATCCTAGCCCATGAAGAAACAATAACCCTCATACCATTGTTGCCTTGCGTTTTTATATGGTCTTCCCACTCCCACAAGGCAATGGATGTTGATACTTTATTGGGTAAAGGATTGACTCCCATCTTTCCATATCCATAGTAGCAAATAGGTCGAATATAGCAATCGTTGACATTATTAATTTTTATAGTTTCAATAATAGCATCTCTAATCTCTTTTTCAGAATATTCTAAGGTCATATGATACATTTTGCAACTATTGGTGAGCCTCTTGACATGATCCTCTAATCGAAAGATAGCAGGACCTCTTTTTGTATTATAGCAACGAATACCTTCAAACACTGCAGTTCCATAGTGCAGTCCGTGTGTCAGAATGTGAATTTTTGCATTATTCCACTCAACAAACTTTCCATCCATCCAAATCTTACTTTTATCATTCATTGAATTTCATCTCGATCAATTCTGTTTCTCTTGTTATGAACTGCCCTTATTGCATCAGCTACCTTGGAATCATCTACAACAATTAGGATGCGTGAAGTTTCTTCTTGCGCATCCAAATTCAAAATGTTAATTCCATGTTCTCCTACTGTACTACTCGTTGTAGATGCAATTTTCGGCATTTTCCACATATTATCACCAATTAGAGTAACAACACCTCTATCGTATACTATCTCGGCTTTGGAATAATAGGCCTTAAAATGATGTTCATTACGCCTAACGTAGTCTCCATCAAGGAATAAGATTCGTGTTATTTCTATCCCTTCCTTCTTGTAGGGCGACAATTTAAGAAAGTCATGGTATTGCTTATCACTTTCAAGCGATGCCAATAGATGTGATGCCGCTATACTTTCCATTCTCACTATCGCACAATTTCTCTTTCCAGTAACGATCTTAACAAGATTACCTGATTCGTCAGCAGAGATTTTTGATATTGTAGTTGTATTCGATGGACTATTCATATTTGTAATTACAATCGGTATATCCATATTGTTATTATCGATTTCCTTAATTGCTAGAGGATCAAGTATCTTCATCCCAAACATTCCTGCTAATCTAGCCTCATTATATGACAGAAATTTTATGCTATCCAATTCTTTCTTTACTATTTTTGGATCGGCACTCAATACGGCATTATCTTTTTCAAAATCTAATTCTGCCTTGTAATTTTCGTTTAACAAAATAGCAACATCAGCAGCGGACCTATCCGAACCTCCCCTCTCATATGTAGTTTCTAGTCCATCGATAGTTTTTCCAATGAAACCTCCTATAGTTACTACGCTGTTTTTTTCAATTAATTCAAAGAAATGCCTTGCTTTTTCCCTGGATTCTTCGATCAAGAAATTTGCAGCTTCAAAATTATCATCCGTTACTATTGGCCATTGTTGAATCTTTGCATGATCCGACTTTATATCCTTACTTCTCAAAACATAATCCATTAAATATGACATTGGTACCTCTCCACTGTATGCAAGGGTTCTAGATCTGGTAACATCAACGAATCTGCGATTTTCCGCAGTTTGTTTGAGTGAAATGATAACTTCCTTGTGAAATCCATTGATTTCATCAGAAAATTTTTTTTGATATTCTTGAGACAGATTGTTTGACGCAATGTTCTTGAGACAGATTGTTTGACGCAATGTTTTCATACACTTCACGTAGCACGTCAATCTCAATTGGATTGGACTGAGCATAATTCTTTCCAATATGAATCGCTACATCAGTCATTGAACTTAATTTGTCTCTATATCTAATCAAAGGTGCTGAAAAAACAGCAACAACCTTGTTTTGAGCTTCTATCTTTTCATTTATTCTTTCAATTATTTTGTCTATGTACGCACCATCCTCTCCTAGCGTACTGCCTCCAAACTTCATTATAGTAACTCGTCTCAAATTAATTTATCTTGAAAATGGAATAATCTATACCATATATTAGGTAACCTGTTATGCCGGTGCAAAAGCTTGGGGGCTATGAGCAATATCCTCAATACGAAGCTGCCCTGCAAGCAAGAACTGTTGTACCGCAAGTGGACTTAAATTTAACGGGTAGCTAATAGTTTTTTTTGTTTTTACAATTACTAAAAATCAGGATCTAAATTATCGTGATAGGTAGCTGAGTACCCACAGTCAGAATATCATTACCACCTTTTAGTAAATATTTGACGCAATAAAATTTTATTAAGAGCCTTGAATTATGGTACGAGGTATACCAGAAAACTTGCGGCAACTATAGCTGCAAGAATGATAATTGTAATAATTACGCCCTTTTTAGTGGTTCTTTTCTTGTCCCCAGGAAGGTCCTTATTTTCTGACAAAGACTAATAATAAAAATATATCTCCATATATAAATATAGAGCAATAATTCACGATGTACCACCTTCATACGATAAAGCGTATCAAAAAGGAGTTTATACATTGAAGAATCCTCGCTTTAAGAACATTAGAAGTATATCTGTACGAAATGAAGGATTAAATTCAGTGGTCGAACGTCTTAACGGGAGTGTAAGAGATCGAGAAAAGGTAATGCGTGGTATGAACACAAGAGACTCCGCACAAAAGATTATTGAAGCAATGAGAATCCATTATAACTTTTGTAGGGAACATTCTAAATTAGGGAAAACACCAGCAGAAGAATCTGGAATAAACCTAAACTTAAAATCTAATAAAGTTGAATCATTAATACGATTGTCTTCACTTACTAAATAATCTACTAAAAATATTAACCTGATTTTCTATTCTACATTTTCCTCTCAACCTAAGAGCATGATAATCATGAATTATTTGTTTTATATTTTGAGAAAACTTTGTGAATAAGTCCCTCATTTCATCAATTTCAGATTGAAATTCTTTCAGCGGAAGCAAAATATCAGATGATTCGAATTCACTTTCTATTAGATTTTTTAAATTCTCAGGTGATTTAGAGCCTGGTACGCCTTTCGCGATTATTTTGAATGTAGAATCTGATCGGAATAAAGTCGGAAAAAACCATGGATTATCTTTTTGCTGTCTCGCTTCTATCTCTAGTATGCCTTTTTTATGATTTGTGGACTGCTGTAATAGATATTCAAATAGATTATCGAGGTAAACACCGATAGTATCATTTAATGCTCCCCATTTAGTTGCTTGGTAATCCATTTGACCAAATTCTCCCCTCTCGATGGTTTCTTTTAGAAAATTAGTATCACTGTAGATTTTCTTCAAAAAATTAACATCTTTCAGATGTATATTTTGATCATTCCAAATCCGATCTTTGATCATGCTTTCAGTTTTAGACATATATTCTGAAACTTTCTGATTGTGGTTTTTTTCAAGTTCCTTCATCTTATGATAAAGTGATAATGATTCGGAATATCGTTTGTCACATAAATGCGCTAGTCCTTCCTTATACTCATCTATGGAATCAATTTTATCCGTAACATCCAAGTACAGTGGAGTTACTGTAATATGAAGAGAATTTTTTTCGTTACTCGATGAAATGTCAATTTCTGCCCATTTTTTAAAGATGTTTTCAATAAGAAAGTTGTGATGATTCTTTAGATCCGCTTTTCTTTGGTTATGCGGACTAATAAAAAATGGTTAATCAGTCCCCATGCCGTGGCACCCAATATTGCTGTTACCAGAGGGTTTGTCAGATAGTTGCCTATTGGTTGAAAGTCGATATTTACAGACATTGGGATATAGGTTAGCATCCTTGTGGAAGTATTTAAATCCAGCATTTAGAAGGGAGAAAAACCTGATTCCTTTCAGGTCAGTTTATCACCCGAAATGCAGCAGTAAGATGAGTGTCCCGATAGTGCAGCAGAACTTTAACGCAGAAAAAACTAAATATATCGCTAGCGATATTAATAGTGATATGTTATCTAATTGGCTAGCCAGGGTAGGCAGTGCTATTCCAAGAGGCTTTTCAAGACATTACATTCTTGGTCTGCTAGAAGAGGAACCTATGACTGGAAAGGAAATCATTGATAAAGCTATTTTGCAAAGTGGAGGAAGATGGAAACCTTCTCCAGGTTTAATCTATCCAATGTTAGGGAGATTGTTAGAAGAAGGCCTGATAAGCGAGACGGAAAGCGGTAAATACAAGATCACTTCAAGAGGTATAGATATAGCAGCAGATGTAGATCCCGTTCACAATATTATGCAAAAGCAATTAGATGTAGTAATGAGAGTTGGAAACGTTGGCAAGTTTATGGCTATGGATATGATAGACAGGTTGTCAGCAATGGGTCTAACTTTGAGTTCTAATTTGGACAAGATGACTGAACAAGAAAGAGAAAAGTATAAACAGTTTCTGATTAGCGAACTTAAGAAACTACAAGAACAAGAAACCAAGAAAGACGAATTAAGAATAGATTCAGACTGAAGTGCAATTAGTGAAATAATTAGGTAGATTTATCATGGTATTTGAATCTGTAAAAAGGGTCAATGAATTAGTTAAGCGAATGAGTAGTTTAGAAGAAAATATTGCAGTCGAGATTGAATATATGAAGGAAGTTTACTCGAAGGCAAGTAAATCGATGTCAGATTCACAGCATTACTTTTTAAATGGGGTACAGGCTTCTCCAGTTACAAAATCATATTTGTTAACTAAGAAAGGTATCGAAGTCGTTGGTGAAGAAGCTATTCCAATTTCAACCTTTATTGATCAAGTACTTAACTTTGCAAATTATCCCAAAAAAAAGATTGAAGTTTTGATGGTATTAGCTAAACATTTGGAAGCAATGCCTATGAATTTATCATGAATAAAAACTAAACGTAAACATGTAACTGAAACGTTCTCCAAATAGATATTTTAGTTATTAAGTCAAACAGATCTAATCACTGAAAAAATATATCACCAATATTTCTTTAGTATTCCCATAAAACCTATGTTTGTCTATGGATAAACAAGGTAAACTAACCTGATTAATCACTGAAAAAATATATCACCAATATTTCTTTAGTATTCCCATAGAACTTGTGTCTTACATTGGCCGGTACATATATAAATAAATCCTTCTTTAGTGCATATGCTTTTTTTCCTATCTCAATGAATCCGTCTCCTTCTAAAACCAAATATATTTCATCTAATGAATGTGGTTCCTGAGTGTCCAGTTCACCAGGTTTTAACCTCAAAATACCGGCCTGCAAATGTTTGAGATCAAAGAATTCAAGAAATCCAGAATTGTCCAAATCCAACTTAGAAACAAGTTCTCTTATATCAATTAACTTTTCATTCATCTACTTTTCATCCTATGTTTCTCTAGGGATACACCAGGTAAATTAACCAATTTTTCGTTGGTCTCTTTCCGAAGATTTTTCATGTGGTTCAGTAAGAAACTTACTCTTATATTTCTAGATCGTTCTTACTATGTCCTTGACAGAATCAAGATTAATCTTATTGAGTTCAGTTAATGGTGTCGGTTTCACATTTTTCAAAGTATCATATGCGATTCGGTTTAACTCATCAAATATATTGCGACTCGAAGTTTGAAGATTAAGCCCTATTAGTAAATCAAATATCTTTGAACGCAGAATTTGCGAATCCTTCGACTTCCAGTTCTAGACGATGCTACTGTGTACGCTGCTGCATTTTCAAGGTTAACCAACACAAACGGTAGGATGATGATCGAGGGGCCGCCACGAGGCCCTTATGGTAGGTTTTATGAATTATACGAACAGTTTAAGGATAATCAAAACCCAGAGTTTCAAACTTTTTTAATTACAATCTATGACGCAAGAGATAACGGTCTTGTCACTCAAGAATTCATTAATGAAAAGAAGATAGAATTAGGACAATTATTTCCACAGATTTTTGAAGGATCCTTTGAAAAGGGAGCAGGGAATATTTTCGAAGCAAGACACATAAATCAAGTTATAGAAAACGGTAACAAGTATTCTATTAGTAATATCCCAGTTAGTCAATATACATTAAAAAGTGTTGGTTGTGATTTTGGTTATTCCACTTCAGGCACTGGAATTATAGTTTGCGAGCACATAAAGACAAACGAAGGTAAGCATTTAATCGGGTTATAGATTCTTACTTATTAGATAAATCTGACCCTGTGCAAGTTACTGATTTATGTTTTAATTTGTATAAATCATTCGGCCATTTTAATACAGTTTTTTGGTGCGATGGAGCGGACAGAGGAACTATTAATCTGCTCAAGTCAAAGTTTGGAGAATCTCTTAATTGGGAATCTAATGACTCATTTGGTCGCAATGCTAACATAAAGGTTAGGCCGGTTCCATTTAATAGAGACGCCCGCAATATGTTAAATCATTTATATCTAATGGTAACAAAAGGCTATTTAGCGATTGAAGGAGACAATCCAAAGTTTAGTAAATTGTTGACTTCGATGCGTACCTGTTATGCAAACGAGTGGGATCTTGATAAGAGAAGAACTCTATTCTCAGATTTACTAGATGGATTAAGGCTTAGTCTCAAAGGTTATCAAATAAATTAAATTATTTATTCAAAATCGTTGTCAAAAAAAAATGTAAGAGTTTAAGTGCATCTATGTGTATTTCCCTGCTACTGATCCTATGCTAAACGGAACGATTTATCAATTACCTATCCTTACAATGGAGAATATGATAGCAGGAATATTGGGCTCACTAGATGGTGCAGTATTAATGAGACCGCAACCTTGATCGCTGGCAGATACTGACATCATTGTATTTATGATATCATTCGCTTTCAATGGCATAATTGCTTGTGACACGAGGACAATGGTATCATTAGCTGTATTGACTGCAGCGCGAGTGTTACTATTTGGTACAAATTCACCATTTTGTCTAAGCCACAAATCAACATTACAAGTTGTATTACCTGAAGTCTTTCCCACCTGACCTGCTGCTACGATTAGGTAAGTTCCATCTTGATTGATAATCACATCAGCTTAAGTTCCATCTTGATTGATAATCACATCAGCTTGGTTTCTAGTGCTGCTGTGTGTAATACCAGCATTGATGTAATCGTTAGAGTTCATAGTAACATATACTGGCTTAGTATCATTTGGTTGGATTGATACAGTATGCGATAATTGTGCGGCTGGTGTAAATGCAGCCTGTTGGGCGAAGGCTAGCGGTGCAATTAGTATACCTGACATAGCGGCTAATCCTAAAGCAAACACACCTAGGGTAACCACTTTTTCGTTTCTTCCGAGTCTCGACATAACGTTATTCTAGAAGTTATAATACTTAAGATTTAAGGGAAAAATGTTATGTATAATAATTCGGAATTTTGTTACTATTCTAGTATAGTAATCAAGAATAGGCTACCCATAGATTATTCATTAGATAAAGAACAAACAAGTTATTCAGATTTACTTGATGGATTAAGGTTGGCCTTAAAAGGATTTGAAATAAAATAACTTACTAATCTTATAGAAATTAGCTACTTTTCCCTTAATAGGATGTAATTTATCTAATATGCAACTATGCGCGATGAACTGCTTATTGCTGTTATACTCCTAACAATAACAGTTGTTTTTGCTAGTACGACAATAATATATGCTAATAAATCGTGCAATGACGATTATTGCATGATTGATTATTACAAAAAATGGCAGACAGATCCAAGGTTCAAAATATAAAAAAATAAGAATATTATCGGTCTATTGTAGTTATGGATCTGAATCATAAACAACTGTAACCCTATCGTCATGTCTCTGCATTTCCCTATCTATGTCAGCGTCTTTGTGATGTGGTCTATCTCTTTCCTTCCTACGTTTAGATAAATCTCTTTGTCCTGCTTTACTTGTTCTTTTGGGAACGGATTCGATGGTTGTTTCATTCACCTCAAATGAACTGTCTAAAGTTTCAACTGTATCCCTAATATCTGATTCATGTGCAATTTCGTGAGTACCATAAATGTTTCCGCATTTATAACACTGAAGCCATGACGAATGATCTTCTGGAATAGGTTTATCTTTCTCTAATATTCTTGCACCCAATCGATTCTTTGTGTCAGAATACTTTTCACAATGTGGACAGAATAGATCAACATGATCTTCATATTCATCAAACGAAATAAGACCAACCCCTCCTTTACGTTTTATATAACCACTTTTAATTGGTTTATCTATATCCTCAGGATCTCTATCCTCAGATTCAGACCAAACATAAAACTCCGGACTTTTCACAAATAATATAACGTAACTATTCCTAATATCATTTTTGATACTTAAAGTAAAGAATGAAAAATATTATTAGACACGGACGCGTTACTTACTTACATGAGCAAACAAACTACTGAAACAACTAGAGAGAATTTTGGTACAACTTGGCCACAAATCCAGCATCGCCAGGTCATTTGTTATCACCATAAACAGCATTGAAAACTATTTCAGACATGGGCCATTTTTGACTTTTCATTTCTTCCATGATAATCGTACCTAAAATCATTCAGAAAATTGTTGAGCAAGCACTATTCAGAGAGCTAATTAATATCCGTCTATTTATAAGAAAAAATTTCTATGATTTTTTCTAGCAAATACTAAACGTAGCTTTGTCTATTACCTCTTTAGGAATTAGATTCTTGCATTCATTTATCCAATTATCTTATTAATATTGTTAAAGCATTCTAAATATACTTAGTATCAAATCTCATATTGGATTGAACAAGGGCAAAAAATATCATTCATTGGTCATCTTTTTCATAATCAGTGTTCTTACTATTACAGTCTTTATCTCTCTTCAGTCATCCCAAAAGATATTTGCCTCTGGAATTACAATTTACTCACCACATTGGATGAACTATGAAAATGATCTCGAACCCTCGTACTTTAAATATTGTGGCATTTTTGATTCCTGTTTGAGGAATGAAATAAGGATATTTCCTTTTTTACCATTAACCACTAATGCACAAAACGATGAGTCCGATAATATTAATCCTAGAAATACTGTATCATTTATTATACCACCAAGCAAGACTGTGTCATCTATTATACCATTTCAGCTGCCATTCCCATAGCTGGTAACTTAGTAAATGGTAAACTTAAGGCTCAAAAACGCAAAACTGCACTAGTATTGGACATACTTTACTACAACCGATCTTGTGATTAAGAATGATAATTGGATAGAATAGTTAGAAGAAAAGAAAATTATTATGTATATTCTCTAGTCATTGTTGCCGAGGTTTTCTTTTGCCCACACGTACAAGGGAATAATGGGATGGTCGAATGGCAGTTCGTCTTGCACTTTATTGTAACCTAGCATTACTATCTTACCTGATAACAAGCCCCGAATATCATATGTCAATTCATTCTCCTTTAGAGGGCCATAAAAGAAAAAAGAATATTTCTGATCGTAGAAGGCTACATGCTGGGAAAAACATTCAGATAATATCACAGGATCATTCATAATTCTCCTTTTGTTAATATCAGGTGTATCTTTATCATTTTCATTATTATTATTATGATTATTTTTATCAATAGTTATCTGTAACTGTCTACGAATGTAATTATTTCGTAAAAATTCTGAATTAATTAAAGATTTAGGACCATGCCTATATTTTTCAATGCTCTTTTCTAATGTTTCAACGGTTTTCTTTGCAATTGCAAGAACTCTCTCAGGATGATCTAATACGGCATTACTTTTTCCATACAAGTATAAGAGTGAAATTAATTCGTCTTTCTTTACAAAAGGAAAGTCCAATCTTCCTGATATGAATGAAGAAATTCTCTCGGAAATGTCCTCAGGGAGAATCATAGTCATATGGAGATCAAAATGTGACATCAAAAATTAATCAACAATACTATATAGATAATTATCTTTATAGGGCTGACTGATTGAAAAACTAATGGGAAAATGTCGAATATTGATTATAGTAAAGCTGTACATTTGATTGTACATGGACAACGGGATCTGATAGACTCTATAAGGCATAAACTTACCTCATTGGGTTTTGCAGACAATAAATTGATTCCAGCCTCCCTACAAAAAACTGGCTATATTGGTGAATATGTTGCAATGGCTTGGCCTCCAATGCACGCCACTGAAATAATTATCAGTGAAATAACGGGTATAAATCAGGCAGAAGTAAAAGATACTGTGATGGGCGCCTGGTCAAATATTAGTCAAAAGGAAATATCAAGAATTCCATTACCATGAGCCAATAAGAGACATGATGTCAAAAATTTAGACAATATTCTTTCCCATAATCTTAGAGTTTAGATTTCCCTGCAGTTGTAATTCATTAGAAAGCTAAGAATATGCGATATACTTTTAGCCTTCAAGAGCACTAATTATAGTGATGAAAAATAATATTTGTTCCTTATGCAATTCACAGACTTCTACAAAGGACTGTCCTAATTGTGGAAAACCCGTATGTAAAGAATGTTCGAAAAGTTTTCCTTTTTCAGAAGATATTTGTATCGAATGTGCATCAAAGGTCAAGGCTGGACTAGGCGGCATCCGGAAGGATGAAGAAATTTTCTGAGCGAACGACAGAAAAATGCCATGATACCAGATAATGCAATACTGTTACCTTATAAAATACTATTTTGACTTGTCTGCTTTTCTGTAGCCATGTGTAAACTGCGGATCATAAACTTTTGAAAACTCGTAGCTGGTTGGATTAATAACATTTCCAACAATAATTATTGCGGTTTTGGTTATTTTGGCTTCCCTCACCTTATCCACAATATCACCAAGAGTTCCAACTATTATTTTCTCATCTTCCCATGTGGCTCTGTATACCACAGCTGCAGGAGTTGAGGTTTGATAAGAACCCCCTTTAATTAATTCATCTACTATGTTTCTTATCAGATGAACACTTAGATAGAAAGCCATGGTAGCACCGTGAGTTGCTAAGTTAGAAATTCTTTCTCCTTCCGGTACTGGAGTTCTAAGTTCGGCCCTTGTGATAATGAGTGTTTGAGTAATTCCGGGAAGAGTTAACTCTAAATTCAACGAAGAGGCTGCACCTAAAATTGCGGTTATTCCTGGAACCACCTTACAGTTTAGTCCATCTAAGTTTAACTTATCAATTTGTTCCCTAATTGTGCTATATAACGCGGGATCTCCATCATGAAAACGTATGGCAAGTTTTCCTTGTTTTGTGGAATCCCTTAATATTTCATAAATTTTAGTTCTATCCAAAAGAGCCGCATCATGAAGGGTTGCGTCCTTTTTAGCAAATTCCAGTAGTTTTGGATTGAGTAACGATCCTGAATAAACAACGACATCTGCATTTTCCAATAATTTTTTTGCCTTTAATGTTATGAGCTCCGGATCTCCTGGACCGGAGCCGACAAAGTAAATAGTATTGGGTTCAATCATTTTTTCTAGCCACCATTATTGAAAAGTATTTTCCAGCTGGATTTTTTGTGTTTCGCAAGTCTTTTAATTTCTTTGTTTCTAAAATTTCTTCATCGACGGATACATCTTGAGCAATAGTAATAACCGAATTATCACTAAAACCAGTTTCAGATAGCATTTCAATCACACTGTCAAAATATCGCCCGTCTTTGAGAAAAATTATAGAGTCACAAGACGCAACCGTATGTCTTATTTTTTCCAAATCATAACATGCAGGAACGATACCAAGTGTTTGATCGCCCTCAACTAGACTCATTTTTGCTTGAGCTGCGAATGCAAAGAAGGATGGAACTCCAGGAATGATCTCAATATCTATATCATTATAATTTTCCTTCATTTCTTTATGAATATAATTCCATGTACTGTATAAGGAGGGATCACCTACGGTCAAATAAACGCAATTCTTTCCAGAATGTACAGTGTCTGCTATTATCTGGGAATTAGTCTTCCATTGTACTTTGAGTGAATCTATATCTTTTATCATTGGAAATATTAAGTTTGTAATTGTAGTGGTTGATTCGTTTATGTATTTTTTAGCTATTGATAGGGCTATACTGGGCTTACCTTCCTTTGAGGTCGGGGTAAAGATGGCATCTGCTTTCTTGATTCTATCCACAGCCTTTACAGTTAACAAATCCGGGTCTCCGGGTCCGCAACCTATACATGAAAGCTTCATGATTTGAGTTGTAAAAAATTGTGTTATTTAAAGTAAAAAGAATCTCCCCAACAATCGAGTTCCGGGAGCAAAATGTGAGTGTATCTATGTGAACTAGCATCAAATATGAATTCACTATCTTGTAGCAGACAAAATCAATATGGGATTTCTAGAAATAAGCATAGTTCCACTTGACATGTTTTTACCTTTGGCTATTGTGACTTGAGTAACCTCAATATCACGCATTTTTTGCTTCTTGACCGTCTTCAGGGCTTTATACATTGTCTCAATGAGTATGGTATCAATAACTAGTCTTCCATCCTTCTTTAATTTAGAAATGCAAAGCTCTACGATTTTTTCAGTTTTACCCTTCGTTCCGCCGACAATAATTGAATTAACTGTTGGTAGTGATGGTAAGATCTCTTCAGCTTTGGAGTGGATTAGATTTGCAGATACACCAAATTTATCTAGATTTTTTTTTGTCAAGTTTATGGCATTCTTGTCCGAATCAATGGCGTATACATTTTTAGAATTTACCTGTAGGCAGATCTCTACAGTAATGCTTCCACTGCCGCATCCTACGTCAATCACCGAATATTTTTTTCTTAGACGCAGTTTACTCAGGACAATTGAACGGATATCCTCTTTGGTTATTGGAACATTCTCTGAGCGCTCGAACAGCTCGTCGGGTATGCCTGGCGTTAAATAGTTCCACATCATTATTCCTAAATAAAATGTCTTGAAATAAAATTCTTTTAGATCATATTTCTCATGCATTGAGGCCCGTATATGTAACAATTATGAACATTATCAGCAAAAAGATAAATGGAAAAACACCATTAGTAGAAATTTTTTTTCTATCTTCAGTTCTTAATCTCAAACCAATTCTTTTTGCAATAACATACGAAATAATATAGAAAAATATCGCAAGTGCGATGATTATGGGTACAGACGCTAAATAGTTGGAAGGGTTTAAGATAGAACCAAGGATAATACCACACATAACTCCTAAAAAGGCTCTCATATAGTATATCTTATCAAGTAGGTCCAATTGCTTTCTTCACATTAATTGGAGGTTTAATTCCTTTCGATTGATGTTTGAATTTTTAATTAATATTCATCCTCGTCTACAGTCTTTTATATGGAATTATCAGGGATAGAGCTACATTATCTTGTAAACAAAATAAACTCAAAGGTATCATCGGCATTTTACGTGAGTAATATTTCCTCTATCACTAAAAATTCTATTCTTTTGAAACTGCATCATCCAATAGAACCTGATATCATGCTTATGGTTTCTACCAAGGGAATTTGGTTAACAAATAAGAAATACAAACAAGTAGAAGAAAACCAATTTGTAAAGGCATTAAGTCGCGAAATAGAAAGAGCAAAAATAAGTTCTGTATCGCAGCCTGGTAGCGAGAGAATTTTTTTACTCCATTTTTTAGATAGAGACGATAAAGTGAAGATATTGATAGTTGAAATCTTTGGAAAGGGAAATTTCGTTTTATGCGACGAATCGATGAAGATACTTTGGATCCTGAATCCAATTGAAGTGAGGCACAGAACTCTGAAGACTGGATCAGATTATGTTCTCCCACCTATTAGAGGTGAAGACGTTTTACATATTACTGTAGAAAATATGATGGATAAAACCAGTTCACTGCCCGATGATATAGAAGTGGTAAAATGGTTGGGAAAATCTACATCATTACCAAGGAAATATGTTGAAGAAATACTATTTCAATCAGGAAATAATACAAAGTTTGCTAACCAGCTTAGCAATACGGACATAGAAATTATTTATGAAAAGACTAAAGAAATAACTGATAAAGTACTAGATGAAAAAAATCACGAACCATCAATTATTATTGATAAAATGGGTGTTGCAATAGACGCATCTCCTATTTCTATGTCAAAAGAAGCTAATGCAAGGAAAGTTGAGACATACATGGAAGCGATAGATCAAGTACTTAGTAATGAGATCTTATCTATTGGCAGGAGTCTGAAAACAGAAGAAGCAGACAGGAAAATATTGGAATTAGAACATGACTTGGAAGAACAAAACAAAGCAAAAATGAGTGTAATTTCAAAATCAAAAAGTCTTAGAAACGTTGCCCATGAATTAATGAAGCTCTCATCTTTCGGTATCCAAGATATGAACGATAATTCAGTCAAGACTCTTTTAGAAAAAAATGATTCTAAAATAGTCTCTGAAAATGGTTTGACCTATCTGGATTTACTAAATGAAAGAGTACAGTTAGAATCAAGTATTCCAAAATTTTCGTCACAATTGTTTTCTAGAGCAAAAGAATTAGAACGTGGTGCCGGCAATATCGATAAAGCAAGTGAAGAACTTAGATCAAGAATTGATAAACTGCAGGGTCAAACACAAAAAATACATGAAAAGATTCAATTCAAAGCATTAGAATCAAAACAATGGTATGAGCGATATCGTTGGTTCGTTACTACTGACGGTCACCTTGTCATTGGTGGGAGAGATGCATCTTCGAATTCAGCAGTGATTCGCAAACACATGACTGAGGACGATATCGTGTTTCACGCAGAAATTCATGGGTCTCCTTTTTTTCTCGTAAAGAATGCGAAAAATCAAGATACTGAGAATACCAACTTCATAGAGCAGACGGCTCAAGCCACAGTATCATTCAGTAGAGCGTGGAAAGATGGGTTGTCAAGTGGAGATGCATATTGGGTATTCCCTAATCAGGTAAAGAAAGGTGCTCCTACGGGTCAATTTCTTCCAAAAGGCTCTTTTGTCATTGAAGGCAAAAGAAATTTCTGTAAGGGCATTGAACTAAAATTATCAATAGGTTTGGTTAAAATTGAAAATAGATACACAATAGTTTCAGGACCGTTAAACGCGATCAAAAAGAGAAGTTTGGTATTTGTTTCGTTGTTGCCAGGTGGTTCCGATCCGATGAATTTGGCCAAGAAAATAAAAAGTGAATTCGTAAGAGTAATTTCTGAATTTGATTCTGATTTAGCGGATTACTTGAAAAAAGTACTTTTGGATGATTTTATTAGAATGTTGCCAACAGGACAATCGAAGATAGAACATATTGAAAGGGGCCAATCAGTGAATGATGTTAAGATCAGTTAACTTATGATACGCAGACGATCCCTATTCTTGTGATTCATTACTCTATACAATGAAGATTCGAAAGATAATTAAACCAAATAACCTAAATGATCTTGTGGCAAAAAAACTAGTAGAAAATACTGATGCAAATATGACTACACGAGTACTAGTAAGAGACATTATGAACAGCCCTGTAATTACAGCTGGTCCAAGCGATACCGTTGTCGACATTGCAAGTAAAATGAATGAGCATAATATTGGCAGTGTAATTATTACCGAAAATGAAAAACCCGTTGGAATTGTTACTGATTGGGATGTTGTATCAAAGGTAGTGGCAAGCAATTTAGATCCATCATCGATTGATGCTACAAAAGTAATGCAAACAATACACACTGTAGAAGCCGAAGAGGGTATAACTGAGGCTGCACGCATACTACGAAAAAATAACATCAAGAGATTAGGTGTTGTTTATAAAGACAGATTAGCTGGAATTATTTCTAGCTCTGACGTTATTGCTGTTACTCCAGAATTAGTGGATGTAGTGTCAGAGAAGGCTGCTATGATTAGAGGAGAAATTGGTAGACCCGCATCTGCTATCTCAGGTTTCTGTGATGAATGCGGCGAATGGTCAGATGTGTTAATGTATTCTGAAGGTGCTTTTACCTGCGAAGTATGTAGAGGTTCGTAGTCATATCGAGAACAGATTAATATCTACAATATTCCAATTACAAAAATTCTATGTAAAGAATTGGGATGAGTTATCCTAATTTTATTTTTGAAGAAATCTTGCTATCAAAAGATTAAAATCACGTAGTTCTGAAAAATCAATGAATGAGTCTAAATTCTTTAGAAAGAACAATTGACAAAGTTCTTTCGCAAAAAGAATCCGCATTAATCTCAGAGATTGACTCTGCACTTCAAAATTCATTGAAAAATTTAGAATCTTCCAAAGGCAGTCTACAAGTTGAATATGCTAACATTATAGAATCATCAAAAAAACAGGCTGAGAATCTAAAGCGGCAAATAATAGGATCTAGCACATTAAATGCTAGGAATAAAGAACTAGTTATTATTGAATCAGCTATTGACGAAATTTTTAATAAGGCGAAGGAAAAACTTGCTAAAGGTAATAATGAAAAAGATTATGAAAAATTATTAACCAGAATGATACAAGATTGCGTTGCAAAGCTAGGTTCTGAAATTATAATACAATGCAACAGCGCTGACTTGAAACTGGTAAAAAAGATATCGTCACAAGAATCATCCAATAAGAAAATGAAAATAACG
>Ga0193740_1000083_pt1 | contig 25360 bp, 24 predicted proteins | sample L2s1metaG_FD_145072 | JGI IMG/M metagenome (GOLD analysis project Ga0193740, IMG submission 145072) | Soil microbial communities from a riparian zone of the East river system, Colorado, United States - L2s1 | ecosystem: Environmental > Terrestrial > Soil > Riparian zone | place: USA: East River... | reverse complement strand
TTTCATCCTTTCAGTATAAATAATACCACAAAAGTGGTATAGGTGGGGATCATGACCATCTTTAACTTTAATTCTGATTTAAAGGTCCCTATTACACAACCATTGATCTTAAGCCTTTTCTCATGGCAATAGAATAAACCCGGAGTAGTGCCGGGTTTTTCATTTTATCTTATTCCCCTTAAGTCAATTTTGTTATCCTTTTTTTGAATATCTGCCAACCTTTGAGAAGGATCGATCTCACCAATAGAAATATCACCAAGCTTATGTGATGATTCAATGATATAAGTAGTGTGTGTCCATTTCCATGGTTCATATACTTTTCGGGAAACAGATACATTTTCGGCGGGCTTTTCTCCAAACATAAGATACATCGGAATATAATGAAGCTCTTTGCTGCCATCTTTAAACGTAAGTTGAAAATCTATTGGCATTGGAATATCTCCAACTCTGCGAATCCTCACTTTGGTTTTGCCAGCTTCTTCCCACAAGCTATCGATACTGTAATCAATAGTTTTTGTGGAGCTGATCCAATATTCACGATACCAATCCAGTTTCATATCACTTATTTTTTCTGCTACTCTTAGAAAATCATTTGCATTAGGATGCTTAAATCTCCACAACCGATAATATTCGTGCATGATCTTTTTTAAATTTTCTTCACCGGCAATATATCCTAATTGCGAAAGAAACACACAGCCTTTGGAATAAACAGCATTGCCATAGGCAAGGTTCGTATTGAAATGATCGGCATGTGTTGTCAATGGTTCTTCTCTTCCACTTTTTTCCAATGAATAATAACCAGTATAATTACCCCGGTGTGAAAAGTTAGTATCATTCCTAAGAAAAGCTTGCGTTCTATCAGTTGCAAATTCAGTAAAGCCTTCATCCATCCACGCATATTCGGATTCATTTGTGCCAAGCATGCCATAGTACCAATTATGTATCCATTCATGAAGCCAAGCGCCGGGACCAGCGAGCAAGGTGGCCATTGGATATTCCATACCTCCGTCCCCGCCATCAATAAATGAGAATTGTTTATAAGGATAGCCGCCAAAATTCTTTTCAATAAAAGGCAAGGCTTTTTCCGCATTATCAAGAATATCTTCCCATTCTTTTGCAGTCGTCCTTCCTCCTGGTTTGTATAATAAATGAAAAACAAGACTGTCTCTTACTCTTTTTGTTTTATGTATAAATTCAGGATCAGCGGCCCACATAAAGTCGTGAACATTTGGCGCAATGAAACGCCATGAAAGCTTATCGGTTTTAGGGACTGGTACTTTTACCCCTTCCTTCTCATATCCAAACCCGATCTGATCTGCATTTTGCAAATACCCAGTTCCTCCAAGCAGATATGATTTATCAATATTTATTGTTACATCAAAATCACCCCATACTCCATAAAATTCTCTTGCGACATAAGGGGTAGGATGCCAGCCTTCAAAATCATATTCACATATCTTCGGATACCATTGGCTCATTGAGTATCGAACCCTGGTGCCAGGATTATCTCTTCCGCTTCTTCTTACCTGCAATGGAACTTGTGAAGAAAATTCCATTTCAAAAACAACTTTTGATTTTGGAAGAATTGGTTTATCAAGTTTAACCTCAAGTATGGTTTCCTGCATAACAAACTGCTGCGGACGCCCATTCATTTTTAACGAAAGAATTTTATGATACCCGATCTCATCAGGTTTTAAATTTAAGATCCTGTCTTTCACTCTTGGATCCCAATCCTGCCTGTTTCCAAAAAACGTTTGACCCAGTATACGGCTTCTTGTATCCATCATACTGTTTGGCTGGAAAGCATTAAAATATAAATGATAAAAAACACGGGTAAGTGTGTCCGGAGAATTGTTAGAATATTCCAATGACTGTTTACCGGTAAACTGATTTGTTTGCACATTCATGTCAATATTCATGGTGTACCTAACACGCTGCTGCCAGCGATCTGGCTGTGAAAAAGACATTTTAAAACACAAACTGCTAATGCAAAGAAGTAATATTTTACTTTTCATCATATTTTATTGAGTTGCAAATTTCGATAAATACCTGTTATATCAAAACAAAATTAATTGGTTGGTAGACTTTAATGAAGACGTGTAAGAAGAAGGAAATAACATAAAAAAATGTGAATATTATCTTTTTCCCTGGACTATAATTACGATCTCACCCTTTACCGTTTTCTGCTTGAAATGTTCACTGACTTCTTTTAAAGTACCTCTTTTATTCTCTTCAAACATTTTGGTAAGTTCACGACTGACCGAGCATTGTCTTTCTTCTCCAAACAATTGAATGAATTCTTCCAGTGTTTTTACAAGCCGCATTGGTGATTCATAAAAGATCATTGTTCTTTCTTCTTCAACCAATGATTTTAAAAGAGTTTGTCTCCCTTTTTTCAAGGGAATAAATCCTTCAAACACAAATCGGTTGGTTGGAATGCCGCTATTGACCAAAGCTGGTACGAATGCAGTAGCCCCGGGTAAACATTCGATCCTGATATCATTTTTAATGCATTCTCTAATTAATAAAAAAGCAGGATCCGAAATACCGGGTGTGCCAGCATCAGTTACCAGGGCCATTTTTTTTCCTGACGCCAGTTGATCGATTAAATGTTGTAATACTTTATGTTCATTATGCTGGTGATAAGGTGAAATTGGTTTTGTAACCTGGTAATGATTTAATAAATGAGAAGATGTTCGTGTATCTTCTGCAAGAATAAGATCAACTTCTTTCAAAACATCCAATGCCCTGAGAGTAATATCTTTTAAATTTCCGATTGGAGTAGGAACGATGTAGAGCATGATATGCTAATGTGCCAATATTCTAATTAACTGACACTTCAAAATATTCCATCACAGGATTCGCCAATAATTTCTTGCTTGCTTCTTCAGCAAGTTGTTTAGCTTGTTCCGGAGATGAAGCATTTAACTGAAGTGTAATGTTTTTTCCCACTCTCACATCTTCTACGCCATTAAGACCAAGATTCTGAAGACCTCCCATTACAGCTTTGCCTTGTGGATCAAGTAATTCTTTTAAGGGCATCACTTTTATCTGAACCGTATATGTCATGCGGATTTATTTTTAAGGGTCAAAGATACAATAACATAAGTCACGAGTAATATTGGAACGGCAATCCAATGCAAAAAAATGGCAGCAAGAATTCCGATTATTACCAGTAAGTACTTTGGTAAATTATTTTTAAGGCCAAAATCTTTAAACTTAAAACTCATTAAGGGTAAATTGCTTACCATAATAATTGAAAGAACCACAATTATTAAATAAAGCACCCACTTATTTAAAATATAATCAGTGATGTTGATCAAATCAGGAGGAAAACTTAGAATAAGCGGTAAGGAAGCAACAAAAAGCCCTGCCGCAGGTGTAGGTAATCCTTTAAAAGAATATTGTTGGGATTCATCTAAATTAAATTTCGCTAAGCGCCATGCGGCTGCGCAGGCAAATATTAACGCCGGTAAAAGAAAAGCAATTGAAACATCCAATCCATTTTCCTCTTGCGCATAGCTGATCCTTAATAGTTGATAAATGATCAACGCCGGGGCTACACCAAAACTTACCACATCACTTAAAGAATCCAATTGTTTCCCCATTGGCGATGTTGCTTTTAATAACCGGGCAAGAAAGCCATCAAGAAAATCAACAATTGCAGCACAAAAAATAAGAAGTGCTCCCCATGTAATTTTTTCGGGCAGGTCGACCATCGTATAACCTTCGTTATTTATGAATGCAATTGTTTGGCCTGTTTGTAAAATAAGAATTATGGCAGTGGCACCAAGAAAAAGATTAATTAAAGTAAAAAGGTTGGGGATTTGCTTCATATTATATTAGTCAACTATTTCTTCATCAAGGTTTCGATCTCTTCTACAGTTATAGGAATATTTTTCATCAGGTCTTTATTACTATTTTTGGTAATCCAAATATTGTTTTCAATCCGGATACCCATTCCTTCTTGCTCAATATAAATACCCGGCTCAACTGTAAATACCATTCCCGGCTTTATCGGTTCTGTCATTGTACCAAGATCATGAACATCAACACCAAGATGATGTGAAATACCATGATAAAGGTATTTCCTGTAAGCTCTGTTATCAGGATCTTCATTTTTTACATCAGATTTTTTCAATAACCCTGCTTTCAAAAATAATTCTGTAGCAACATCTCCTGCTTTTTCATGATACTCCATAATTGAAATGCCAGGTTTCAATATTTCCTTACAACGATTATGAAGATCGAGACAAGTGTTATAAATTTTTTTCTGTCTTGCAGAAAATTTTCCATTTACCGGAATTGTTCTTGTAAGATCTGCATTATACCCGCCATACTCAGCGCCAAAATCCATCAATATCATTTCCCCGTTCTTGCACTCCTGGTTGTTTGAAACATAATGTAACGTTCTGGCCCTGTCGCCGCTGGCGATAATACTTCCGTAAGCAGCACCAGTAGCTCTTTGCATCAAAAAAGAATGAAATATTTCGGCTTCTATCTCATATTCCCACACACCAGTTTTTATAAATTGAAGTAAACGGCGGAACGTATTATCAGTTATATCAATTGCTTTCTGCAACACTTCAATTTCCAAGGGAGTTTTTATTGCACGAAGTCTTTTTAAAATTTGTGCACTGCGTTTATAATTATGCAAAGGATATTTTCTTTTCATTTCCTCAGCATAACGATAATCCCTTACAGGCACCCAATTGGCTTTGCGATCATGTTCATTTGTATTCAAATAAATAGTATCGCTCCAGTGTATCCATTTTTGTAATAAAGGTTCAATGCTGTCAAGCCAAACAATGTTCTCAACACCCGAAGCTGCAGTTGCTTCATCTTTACGCAATCTTTTACCATCCCATTTTTCTTTTAATTCATTTGGACGAACCAACACCAGGACTTCACGGAATTTTTTTTCAGGATTATCTGGAAAAAGAACCATCATGCTGTCTTCTTGTATTACGCCAGTTAGCCAAAACAGATCTGAGTTTTGTTTAAACTTATGAAGTGCATCGGCATTCATTGGCAGCTCATCATTGCTATTAAAAATGGCGATTGAATTGGGCGCCATTTCTTTTATAAATCGTTGCCTGTTTTGAATAAAGATCCCTGAGTTCAGCGGAAGGTATTTCATTATAAAAATTATTTTTAAAGATAAGCCCGCAGGCTTTGTCAATAACCCGTCGTTTTCCCCAAAAGTTGATAAAACGTAAGGAAAAAAATTTCAACCCTTTCTTGTGCAATAGTACTATTAATCAATGACTTTTAACAGGAGACGATTTTTGAGTAGAAGTTACAATGTGTGTTACGAACACTTGTTTGTTTTGAATAGTGTTTGTGCCCTACCTTTGCCCTCAACACAAAATAAAAAGCTTGGCTATGTCTGTTCCGACTATTTCTTTTCCTACCAAAAACCTCATGAAGTCTGTTCTAAAATTTTCCGAAAACGTTCATTATCAAACTTGTCCCGGCGATTTAATTCTTGATACCCTCCGACTTGGAGAGGGCGTTTTATCTGACACTGGTGCACTAGTAATACAAACTGGTGAGTTTACAGGACGCAGTCCAAAAGATAAGTTTATAGTAACCGATGATGTGACTGAAAACACGGTTTGCTGGAATGAATTTAATATTCCAGTTGATGAAAAATATTATCACATCATTTATAAAAAAATGATCGATCATCTGGAAAAACTTCCGGAGTTATGGGTACGGGATTGCTATGCTTGTGCCGATCCTCGTTATCGTCTTAATATCCGGGTAGTAAATGAAAAACCATGGAGCAATCTTTTTGCATACAATATGTTTTTAAGACCGACTGAAGCAGAGCTTGAAAACTTTAAACCTGAATGGCATGTAATATCATGCCCTGAATTAAAGCTTGATGCGAAAGAATGTGGAATAAGACAGCATAACGTGTCTCTTGTTTCTTTTAAACATAAAATGATACTGATAGCAGGCTCCGGTTATACTGGTGAAATGAAAAAAGGAATTTTCACGATCCTGAACTATATTTTACCACAGGAAAAAAATGTGCTTAGTATGCATTGCAGTGCGAACATGGGAGAAAATGGGGATACTGCTATTTTCTTTGGATTAAGTGGCACTGGCAAAACAACTTTAAGCGCCGATCCAAATCGTATGTTGATCGGTGATGATGAACATGGATGGACGTCTGATGATATTTTAAACTTTGAAGGCGGCTGTTATGCAAAATGCATTCATCTGACCGAAGAAAAAGAACCCGAGATATTCCAGGCAATACGACATGGCGCATTAGTGGAAAACACAAAATTTTTTCCGGGCACTAATAAAATAAATTTTGAAGACGGATCGGTTACAGAAAATACAAGGGTTTCTTATCCCATAAATTTTATCAGTAATGCTCAGGAGCCATCCATCGGTGGTTTACCAAAAAATATTTTCTTTTTAACCTGTGATGCATTTGGTGTGTTGCCACCAATATCAAAACTTACTCCGGGTCAGGCAATGTAACAGTACAGAAACAGGAATTACTGAACCAAAGCCAACATTTAGTGCATGCTTTGGAGCCCCGTTTCTCCCCCTACATCCCGGAAAATATGCAATGATGCTTGGGAAAAAAATGCAGGAGAATAACGTAAATGTTTGGCTGGTCAATACCGGTTGGACCGGCGGCTCTTATGGCGTTGGCAAAAGGATCAAATTATCTCATACCCGTGCAATGATAACTGCAGCATTGGAAGGCAAACTCGATAGTGTGAGTTTCGAAAATCATGAGGTCTTTGGGGTGGCAGTTCCAACGACCTGTCCAAAAGTTCCTGCTAACCTTTTAAATCCAAGGAATACCTGGGCTGATACAAATGCCTATGATGAAAGAGCAAAATGCCTGGGCGGGTTGTTTGTAAAGAATTTTGAAAAATATGCAGCCGGAATTTCTGAAGAAGTGCTTGCCGCTGCTCCGAAAATATAACAAAGCTCAATTGTTGTTTGCCTAAGCCCCGGTCCACAAGCAGGGGTTTTTTAATTTTAAGATTCTCTTTAATATTTATTTACCAACTTGCCACTATTCTATGGACATGAACAGATCATTTTTTATAATAGCATTCTTCTTCCCTCTATTCTTCTTATTACAGAAGGAGGAAGATCATATAAAATGGAATGAGACCAGGAAGTTGACATGGGATGATTTTAAAGCAGAGCCTTTGAAAATGGGAAGTACAGTTGCAATGACCACCACTCATCTTGGTTTTTCATACAGTTTTGCCAACGGAAAAATAACATATAAGATCGATTGTTGGTTTGACAAAAATAAATCCTGGGGCCTTGTAAAAAATGATTGGATATTAAAACACGAACAAGGACATTTTGATATTGCCGAAATTTTTGCACGGCTATTGTATAAATCCGTTAGCGAATATCAATACAGTAAAACTACATTTCAAAAGGATCTTAATACCATTTATAAATCTGTTGTTGATGGAAAAGAAAAATATCAACAGCAATATGATGCTGAAACAGATCATAGCCGCAATAAAACAAAACAGGAAGAGTGGTTTAAGAAAATTGAGACCGATTTAAAAGAAAATAAATCCTGGACTGGCTACTAAATTAAACTTTGATGGCACAACGCTGCAGCTATTTGCCTCCGGACATCTCTGCCATAATGAAAAATAATATGGTACTCTGAAGAAATCTTCCTAAATTTCCATTAGACTTATTTTCCTGAGAACAATTCATCGGAATTTCTGCCTACTTTGAGCAAACAGAGATAACCCCACGATTGCCACACTTCTCCTGATCATTGTTAATTGTCCGTTACCTATTGCATTCTTCAATAACTGTTGGAAAACCATCTAGCCGCAAGTCATCAACCATTTTTATAGTTGCCTTTAGAAAGGCATTAGGATATATATTTCTTTAACCATTAAAAAAACAAAAATTATGAAAAAGTATCTGTTAATCGCAACAACGCTTGTGTCATCAATTGCACTGTATGCACAACAAGAAGCTGAGAAAATGATAATCAAAGGTTCCAAGCAAACCGATATGGCGCACACGCCTCAACAAATAATTGACACATTACATAAGAGGTTTCCGGATGCAAAATCCATAGATTATTATCAAACCCCCGCTGCAGCGGCTAAGAATGGCTGGGCCGTTTCCCAGGAAGATAATCTTAATTGGGGCAGTGAGATCGAATATTATACCCTGAAATTTAAAAGGAGTGATTTTCAATATTATGCTTTGTTCAAAGCGGATGGTACTTTGGTGAGTTCAAAATACGAAGAAACTGAAGCGCAATTACCCGATGCAGTTACCACAGCAATAAAACAGCTGGGTGCCACTGATTATAAAGAGTATAAACTTTATTCTAAAAAGTATTTCAAAACTGTACAAGAAGGCAAGATGAAAGAGTATTATGAAATAACAGGGATCAAAATATCTGATAACAAAACTAAAAAGACGATCACCATGGATGCAACCGGAAAGGTGTTAAAGGTGAACTAAGTGAATATTTAAATAAGATAGACAGGCAAACGGAATTACAAGAAATAACATAGTGTTGAAGAATACTGTGAGGGGAATTAATATAATAAACATTGAAACTCGTTCAACGTGAAATCAGCTTGCGGGGTAATTATTATGCCTCATAAATATAGAACTAAATAGCTTTCTTTCATAAACAGCTTTTACAAAAAGATGCCTGATAAATGAGTTTCGATAAAAAGTAAACCGATTAGTTTTTCTCTTTTACAAAAACAAGTATTTGTCTTTTGCTTGACTTACGCGGAGCACCATTAACAATTTGCGGAGCTAATTGCGGAGCATTTGCCATCATTCTCTCATTGATAAGATCAATCAAGGCTTCGCTTTTGGGATCGCAGATAATATTTTTTGTAGATACAACACCATCCGTGCCTATTTCATACTCCAGAGTTACAGTGTAGCCACCTTTCTTGATCTTTTTTGTGGCACCCATTTCTGTCGTAATGATCTTGTTGTATTCATCAGTAAATTTTTTCCAGGTCTTATTATTGTCTGAATATTTTAATTCTGTTTTTTCAGGAGTGCCTAGTTTTACTGATGTATCACCTACTGTTTTACTTAATTGTTCCGGCTCTGCCTTTTTAGAAGAATCTTTTACAATTTTACTACTTGCTACTAATGCTGAATCCGCCTTTAGTTTTCCGCTAAAAAGTGAATCTCTCAATGATTTTTGAGCAAAACAACTTGAGCTGATAAATAAAACTGCTAATAAAATTAATCTGTTCATGTTAGTAATAATAAGAGGTGCTTGTAAAGATATTTTATAATCTAACTCTTACCGAACAGCAATTGTTAATTTTTGTCACCTATTAAAATAATCCATAGATCTGGCTATCTACTTTACGAATAATTTCACCAAGATGTTCCTCGTTCTCAGGAAACTTATTCTTATCAATATCAATTACAAGTAATGGACCCTCTCTGTAAGCGTCGATCCATTTGTTATAAAATTCATTCAATCGTTTTAAATAATCAAGCCTGATATTTTCTTCATATTCTCTTCCTCTTTTCTGAATTTGTCCAACTAAAGTTGGAACAGATGCTTTGAGATAAATAAGGAGGTCTGGTGGCTTCACCATTTGCTTCAGCGTCTGAAAAAATTGGAAATAGTTATCAAAATCTCGTTTGCTCATCAATCCCATTTCATGAAGATTGGGGGCAAAAATGTGTGCATCCTCATAGATCGTTCTGTCCTGTATAACAGTTTCACTTCCTTTTTGTATATCCACCAACTGAGATAAGCGACTATTCAAAAAATAAATTTGAAGGTTAAAACTCCAACGCGGCATGTCTTCATAAAAATCATACAGGTAAGGGTTATGATCTACATCTTCAAATTGTGGTATCCATTTATAATGCTTGCTTAATAATTCAGTGAGGGTAGTCTTGCCAGCGCCGATGTTACCAGCTATTGCAATATGCTTAGGTTTCGTTTTTGATTTTGCCATATTTCGGGAAATTCCAAATTACCAATCTCTAATTCCAACCATTTAAAGTAAATCTTCTTTTTGAAATTTAGATTTTGGTATTGAGTTTTTTTAAAAATATTTTAATCCTATTGCTTCTCTAGCTAGTTCAATTGTATTCTTCGCACTTTTACGAGCCTTATCGGCCCCCTGCTCCATCACCTTTCGGAGATAGTTTTCATCTCCCAATATAGCATTTACTTTTTCTCTTATTGGTGATATAAATTTTACCATATCCTCTCCTAACTGTTTTTTCATATCGCCATACCGTATTGTGCATTTATTATAATCCTCATCAAATTTTTTAACCGTTTCTTCTGTGCTTACCAGTTTCATCAGTAAAAAAATATTTTCAATGTAATCTGGTTTGGCAGAGTTTTGTTCTGTTGGGCCGCTGTCCGTCTTTGCCCTCATTACTTTTTTTCTGATGATATCATCCTCGTCAGCGAGGTAAAGTGTTGCATATTGGTTTTCGCTTTTACTCATCTTTCCTGCGCCATCAAGACTTGGTACTTTCACCAATTGAGACCCATAATTAAATGCCTGGGGTTCTGGAAACACATCACCATAGCGATGATTGAAACGTTTAACAATGTTGCGGGCCATTTCAAGATGTTGTTCCTGGTCCTTACCCACAGGTACTAAGGATGCTCGGTGTAAAATTATATCGGCAGTTTGCAATACGGGGTACGTCAACAAACCCGCATTTACATTATCAGGTTGCTGTCTTACTTTTTCTTTGAAGGTCGTGGTCTTTTCTAATTCCCCAACGTAGGCCATCATGTTCAGGTACAAATACAATTCGCTGGTTTCATAAACATGGCTTTGACAATAAAGTGCCACTTTATCGGGATCGAGACCGCAGGCAATATTTTCTGCCAAAACACGGTGAACATTTTGTTTCAGTTCTTTAGTATCCGGATGCGTAGTAAGGGAATGCAGATCTGCCACCATAAAAAAACATTCGTATTCCTCCTGCATCCGCACATAATTTTTCAATGCCCCGAAATAATTTCCGAGATGTAAAAAGCCCGTTGGCCTGATGCCACTCATTACTATTTCTTTCTTTTTTATCATGCGGCGGCGAAGATAATGAGAGTTTACGGTTTCTTGTTTTTCATTTGGCGGCCGATTCCCCTGTTAAAACCACTCATCAATGAACAGGAAAATCCTTTAGCGAACAATCAGAAACCATCAACTAAAAACTATATTTGTCGGATGGAAGTAACCGGTGCTTTAGTGGACAAACTGGCTCATTTATCGAGGTTGGAATTTAACGCTGCAGAAAAAGAAGAAATTAAAAACGATCTGCAACGAATGATATGCTTTGTAGAAAAATTAGACGAACTTGATCTTGAAGGGACTGAACCCCTACTGCACATGTCTGCCAATGTAAATGTGTTAAGAGATGATGAAGTAAAAGGATCAATAACTCGTGAAGAAGCATTGAAAAATGCACCGGCTCATGATGATAACTTTTTTAAAGTACCGAAGGTTATAAAAAAATAATAGTACCAGGATATGAACAGCGTAATACATCTCGACAAGATCAGGAAGAGTTATTTCATGGGCAAAATGGAATTGGAAGTTTTAAAAGGCATTGCTCTTGACATTCTTCGAAATGAATATGTTGCCTTAATGGGCCCTTCGGGCTCGGGCAAGAGTACATTGATGAATATCATCGGCTGCCTTGATACACCTACTTCGGGAACTTATATTTTAAGTGGACATGATATTAGCAAAACCGAAGACAACCGGCTTGCAGATATTAGAAACAAAGAGATCGGGTTTGTATTTCAACAATTCAATTTACTACCAAGATTAACGGCATTGGATAACGTTGCATTGCCACTGGTATATGCAGGCATGGGTAAAAGACTTCGTACTGAAAAAGCAAAACATGTGATGGAGCTGGTGAGTCTTAGTGACCGGAGCCATCATAAACCAAATGAATTAAGCGGCGGCCAATGTCAACGTGTAGCTATTGCAAGAGCATTGGTAAACGATCCTTCTATCATTCTTGCAGATGAGCCTACTGGGAATCTTGATACGAAAACTTCTTACGAGATAATGGAGATATTCAACAAGATACACTCCGGTGGCAATACAATTGTGCTTGTAACACATGAAGAAGATATTGCTAACCATGCCCATCGCATTGTAAGGCTTCGTGATGGGGTCATTGAATCAGATAAAAAAAATGAGAAAGTGGGCATGTATGCTCATCAGTAACTGTCATATTAGTGTTTCACTTTAATGAATTTGTTTCGTCTGAATTATTTATATGTCAATGAAGATCTATACTAAAACCGGCGACAAAGGGAAAACGTCATTGATAGGCGGAACCAAAGTTTTTAAATCAGATCTGAGAATTGAATCTTATGGTACAGTAGATGAATTAAATTCTTTTGTTGGTTTATGTCTTGATCATTTAAAGTCGCATAATATAACAAATGTTTTAGCTGAAATACAAGATCGTCTTTTCACAATTGGCTCTGCACTTGCTTGTGATCCGGAAAAAGAAACCAAATTAAAAATTCCCGATCTGCATGAAGCTGATGTTGAACTCCTGGAAAAAGAAATTGATAAGATGAATGAGGTTTTACCAGTAATGAAATCATTTATCCTTCCCGGTGGACATGTTGCCGTTTCAAATCTTCACATTGCCAGAACTGTTTGCCGCAGAGCTGAACGTTGTTGTGTAAGAATGCAGAAAAAGGAATTTGAAGTTGAACCTCTCATTATAAAATATCTCAACCGCCTTAGCGATTATCTTTTTGTATTAGCAAGATTTGCAGCACAGCAATTAGGTGTTGAAGAAATTCCGTGGAAGCCCCGACTTTAAGTTGGTGACGAAAATTTCTTTCCCTCAGAGAGCCGGCACTACGGCGCACCTGAAAATTTTATTCTTATTCTTATTTCAAATAACAGTTTGCTCAATTACTTCCTTTTAAAAATTACAGTTCCAAAGATGGACGGGCTCAGCTATAAAAAAAATTGCGAAATATTTTGTTAGCATTCATACCGTTCACAGTCATATCTCAAGCATCTATGAAAAAATTACATGTGAACTCAAAATCTAAAGTGGCTGCCAAAGTATTGAAAACCGCCACAGATTCCATTGGCAAATCGGAAAGCCAAACCCGTGTTTAAACCATCACCCCCCAAAAAAAATCAGCCTTTGATTTTATTATCATGAATTTATTTTCTGTTTCTTTGACTATTAAATCCTCAAAAATATGAAACAGTTCCTGGCTATTGTGATGTGCTTTGCACTATGGGTAAGTTTTAATTCCTCATCTGCACAGATATTAGATAGAATAAAGAATAAGGTCAAACAAAAAGGCGATCAAAAAGTAGATAAAACAGTCGATAAAGGTCTTGATGAAATTGAAAATGGCACCAAGGTAAAAAAAGATGAAGATGGCGACACCAAGGTGAAAAATGCCGATGGTACTAAAACAAAAACCAATGCTGATGGAACAAAAGAAAAGGGTGAGCAAATGGCATTTAATTCAAAGTATGATTTTGTACCTGGAGAAAAAGTAATGGCCTTTGAAGATTTCAGTAAAGCAGAAATCGGCGACTTTCCCACTTTATGGAACACCAATGCAACCGCCGAGGTTGTAACCATCAATAATAAAGAGGGTAAATGGCTGAAGATTGCAAAAGAAGGCACCTTTCATCCTGAATTCATCACGAACCTCCCGGATAATTTTACATTGGAATTTGATTTGGCGGTAAATCCTGAATGGAAAGGAACCCATATGGCAGTAAATTTTGCCAATCTGAATAAACCAACTGATTTTACCGACTATTATCACTTTGTTTCATGGAAGGGTAATCATGCCGTGCATCTTCAATTCAGGCCAGGCTTTATTGGTACGCAAGCAAAAGCTAATTCAAAAATTATTGCAGGTAATTCAGGCAACCATACAGTGAATAATGATGTAGATTTTAAAGTGTGGGATAATGGCTCCAATAACTTTGCACATATATCTATGTGGCGGCAGGCGCAAAGGTTAAGAGTGTATGTGAACGGCGAAAAGATCTGGGACATTCCCCGTGCCTTTGATGCAGCCAGCAAATATAATGCTGTAACCTTTGGTATGCAGGGTTCTTACGGCCCGGATGACTATATGCTTTTAGGTAACCTAAGATTAGCAGTTGGCGCAGCCGATACAAGAAACAAATTAATGACGGAAGGAAAGTTTGTTACCCGGGGAATTTTGTTTGATGTGAACAGCGATAAAATAAAACCCGAATCATCAGGCGCATTAAAAGATATTGCCAATGTGCTGAAAGAAAATGCAGGAGTGAAAGTAAAAATTGTGGGCCATACCGATTCAGATGGCGATGATAAAGCAAATATGACATTATCTGAAAAAAGGGCTGTTGCTGTAAAAAATCATTTGGTAAAAGAATATGGAATAGATGAGACCACGTTAACCACAGAAGGCAAAGGCGAATCGCAACTGGCGGATAAAAATCCCACACCGGAAGGAAAGGCGAATAACCGGAGAGTAGAATTTATTAAGCAGTAGTTACCCAATCCAACATTAATTATTATTAAGAAATCTGCTATTAAGTATCCGAGAAATTGTTTTCACCAAAGCCAGCTGGCGAGAGGCGAATTATTACCTTACAGAAAATTTGTTGCATGATGAACAAGTATCGCAGTTGAAGTCTTCCGGAAAAAAATTTAAATTACTATTCTTCCATCTTTCATATGTAATGTTCTGTCACTAAGCTGTGAGAGTTCTTCGTTGTGAGTAACAATCAAAAATGTTTGGTTGAATTGTTTTCTCAGATCAAAAAAAAGTTGATGAAGTTCCTGTGCATTGGCGCTATCAAGATTGCCTGTTGGCTCATCTGCAAATATAATATCAGGGTTATTTATTAAAGCCCTTGCCACAGCCACTCTTTGCTGTTCCCCACCGGAAAGTTGGTTAGGTTTGTTCTCATTTCTATTTATAAGCCCCAATATTTTTAATAACCCCTCAGCTTTTTCCTTCACTTCATTTTTATTTCTTCCGGCCAGCCAGCCCGGAATACATACATTTTCCAATGCAGTAAACTCAGGCAATAAATGGTGAAACTGGAATACAAATCCAATATGCTTATTTCGGAAAGCAGCCAGTTTGTTGCCTGAAAGCAGGCTTAGGCTCGTATTGTTGATAACTATTTCTCCCATATCTGCTTTATCGAGTGACCCTAGAATATGCAGTAAAGTGCTTTTGCCGCAACCTGAAGGCCCAACAATGGCCACCACCTCACCCTTACTGATTTCAAGATGCACACCCCTGAGAACTTCCAGAGAGCCATAACGTTTATAAATATTTTTACCGGTTAGCATGCAGCCTTTATGGAATTTAAGTAATCAAATAATCTGTAAACCTAGGCCCTAAAAATAAGCGGTTCAAATGAGGCTTCGAAATTTAAGAAACCATTTATACCGGCGGCAAAAACCCCGATTTGGTAAATTCGTTATTAAAGCTACATTTGCGAAAAATTAGAGGGGCCGGGTTTGCGTTGTAGAAGTTTAAAACTCGATTCCTGATAATCAAAAACCCAAGAAATGTTCTGGACCTTAGAATTAGCATCATATCTCGAAGAAGCGCCATGGCCGGCCACTAAAGACGAACTGATCGATTATTCAATCCGTAGCGGAGCTCCTATTGAAGTAGTAGAGAACCTGCAGGAATTGGAAGATGAAGGCGGCGAAGTTTATGAAAGCATCGAAGACATCTGGCCTGATTATCCAAGCCAGGAAGATTTTATGTTCAATGAAGATGAATATTAAACCCCTGTCCCCTTAAGGGAACTTAGGTAATATCTTAACTATAAATAAAAAAACCGTCTTATAATTGAGGCGGTTTTTTTATTGTCAGCTATATGCTACTATTAAGCTTCTGTTGTTTCCAATTTACTGCTTTGCCACGCAAATTGTTCACTTGTACTTCCAGGATAAAATTCAGCAATTATACATTATGACCCTGAGCGTAGCGAAGGGCTATTCGCCATTTATTCTGAAACACCTAATTTTTGCATCACTTCATTACTTACTCCAGTTGTTGAATAGCCACCATCATGAAACAGGTTTTGCATTGTTACCATTCTTGTAAGATCAGAAAAAAGAGTAATGCAATAATTAGCGCAATCTTCTGCTGTCGCATTCCCAAGTGGTGCAATTGAATTTGCATAATCAAAGAAATCTCCAAAACCTTTTATTCCTGTGCCGGCTGTGGTTTTTGTTGGTGATTGAGATACTGTATTGATGCGAACTTTCTTTTCCACTCCGTAATGATAACCAAAACTGCGGGCAATGGATTCAAGCATGGCTTTTATATCAGCCATATCTGTATAAAAAGGATAGGTTCTTTGTGCCGCCATATAAGTCAACGCCACTACACTTCCCCATTCATTTATTGCATCTAATTTTCTTGCCACGGCAAGCATTTTATGAAAAGACATTGCTGATACATCAATTCCTTTCATGAAGTAATCATAATTGGATTCTGTGTAAGGAATTTTTTTCCGGATGTTCACACTCATGCCGATCGAGTGAAGCACAAAGTCGATCTTTCCGCCAAGCACTTCCTGTGACTTAGTGAAAAGATTGGTAAGCTCATCGACATTCGTCGCATCAGCAGGAATTATCTCAGACTTTGTTTTCTCTGCCAGTTTATTGATCTCCCCCATCCTCATAGCGATCGGCGCATTGGTTAATATAAAAGTTGCGCCTTCTTCATAGGCTTTCTCGGCTACCTTCCATGCAATGGAATTAGCGTCCAGCGCACCAGTAATTATTCCTCTTTTTCCTTTTAAAAGATTATAAGCCATAGCAATTATTTTGTGGCGGTAAATGTAAGAAGTTATTTTTTGGGTAATGTGTAAAAGGAGGTAATTATAAAGATGGCTAGTGACGAATAAACCATTGCCACTATCAAACTCAGCAAAAAATAAATCATTAATCTTCCAAAAGAATCTTTAGGCCTGGTTAATTTGATCATCCATTTATTCATATAATATGCAGGTGCTGCAGCGATTATTATAAAAAGCAAAAACCCGACAGGGTTGAGAGACATTACGTTTATTTTTAAAATTATCAGTTCCCCACCATCTCCCTTGCATTCTCCATCGCTGCTGCTGTAGGCTTTTCTCCGCTGAGCATTTTGGCAATAGCTGTTATCCTTTCATCTTTATTCAACAAACGGATATTTGTTTTCACTTCGTCCTTTACTATCTCTTTATAAACGAAGAAATGAGCATTTGCTTTACCGGCAATTTGCGGTTGGTGCGTAATACAAATCACCTGGCGATTACCTGCAAGTTCTTTCATGATAATCCCGACCTGTCTTGCAGCCTCACCAGAGATACCCGTATCAATTTCATCAAATATCAATGTAGGCATATCCAGTTTTTGTGCCACTAAAGATTTTATACAAAGCATTAACCTGCTCAGTTCACCACCACTCGCTACTTTTCTTACAGGTAAAAATTGTTTGCTGCGATTAGCATCAAATAAAAACTCAATGCTATTTTTCCCATATGAATTCAATTCATCTTCATCCTTTATTTCAATCTTGATCTTTGCATTTGGCATTCCTACCTGCGCAAGCAATTTGTTTACTTTTTCTTCAAGTGGTTTGACCTGTTTTTTTCTTTCCTCTGAAATTTTATTTGCCAGTTCTAATGCTTTCTTATAAGTTCTTGACAGTTGCTTTTCTTTTTGCTGAATATTATCATCAATATTTAGAACTGCTTTTAATTTTTTCTGTAGTTGGCTTTGAATTGTCAACAATTCATTGGTTGTTTTTACCCCATGCTTCTTCATTAGCTTATATCCCAACGAAAGCCGATCATTTAATTGTTCAATTTTTTCGGGACTATAATTGATATGATCACTGATACTATTTAGATCGCCAGCAACATCCTGTAATTCTAATTGCGCAGATTGTAATCTTTTTATTAGTTCTGGAAGTTGCGGATGAAATGAAACGTAAACCTGTAATTGATTTGACAAAACTTTCAATTGGTTCACAACAGGGCTTTCACTTTCCTTTAATTCAACATACACTTTTGATAAAGCACTTTTAATTCCTTCAGAATTGTTCAACATTTTCAGTTCTGCATCTGTTTCCTCCAATTCATTTTCACGAAAGCCAGCTTCATCAAGTTCAGTAAACTGGAATCGGTTATAATCAACTTCTTTATCAAATTGCTTTTTTTGATCTTTCAGTTCATCAAGCTCCTGTTGAACTTTTTTCCATTCATTATAAATGATCCTGTATTCTCCAATAATATTTTTATTACCTGCCAGAGCATCAACTACTTCCCGCTGAAAATCATTTTCACCCAACTGTAATGCATCAAATTGCTGGTGAAGATCTACAAGCAGGCTGCTTAGCTCCCTTAATTGTTCAAGATTGACTGGAGTATCATTTATAAATGCCCTTGATTTTCCGTTTACCGCAATTTCTCTTCTTAAAACCAATTCATCTTCGCCATCATCCCGATAATTATCGGGATCAATATCTTTCAAAAAAGTTTTTACCCCAGCTTTGCTATCAGCTTTAAAAACTCCTTCTACAATGCACTTCTTTTCTTTATTCACCAATGCAGATGAATCTGCCCTGTCACCAAGTATCAATCCCAATGCACCCATGATAATGGATTTGCCAGCGCCGGTCTCACCAGTCACTACATTCATACTCTCGGGAAATTTTATATCAATAGCATCGATGATGGCGTAATTCTGAATAGAAAGTTGTTTCAGCATGAACCGCAATTTAAAACAAAAAACCCCGCTTGGATAAACCAAGACGGGGTAAAAAAAAATTCTTTTAAAATTATTTTATCTCGATCGCTGCGTGAAGATCATTATCAACCAACACACGACCGCAGTTTTCGCAAACCATAATTTTTTTATGCTGGCGTATCTCACTTTGTTTTTGAGGAGGGATGGCATAGAAACATCCACCGCAAGCATCTCTTTCTACTTGTACAACCGCCAAACCATTACGATAGCTGTGACGGATCTTGGTATAACTGGTCAGCAAACGGGGATCAACTAATTCCTTTGCTTCAGCTGCCATTTTATTGAAATGCTTTTCTTCTTTTTCCGTAGAAGCAATGATCTTTTCAAGTTCTTCTTTCTTTGTATTCAGGATTCCTTCCTTAGCGCCAATTGTTTTTTTAGCCTTCTCAAGCAATACTGCTTTTTCAGAGATCTCATCTGTAGCATCTTTAATATGTTTCTCAGCAAGCTTTACTTCCAGTTGCTGCATCTCGATTTCTTTATTGATCGCTTCAAACTCACGGTTATTTTTTACGTTGCTGCTTTGCTTCTCGTATTTTTTAACCAACCCACCTGATTCTTTAATGGCTTCCTTTTTTTGCTCTATGAATTCAGTCATGCCATTTATCTCTTCTTCAATACGTGTTTGTCTTGCATGCAAACCCTGGATCTCATCTTCCAGGTCGGCAACTTCCATTGGCAATTCACCTTTCAATACTTTTAATTCATCCAGCTTTGAATCAATTTTCTGAAGCGTTACCAGGCCGGTAAGTTTTTCCTGAACTGAATATTCTTTAACTGTACTCATTTATTGATGATTGTTTTTGTTTGATAGTTTTTATTATGAACCCAACTTTATACTCCTAGTTAAACATCCTTGCGTCGCACTCTTATACTTTCTGTTCGCTATTAGGCTTATAAAAAGTACCGTACAGGGTTCGTATTCACTTCTGTTTTAAGGACGGCAAAGGTAGGGAATTTTAGTTCCAAAAATTCCTGCAAAAGGTTGATGGTGAATTGCTCACTTTCATAATGGCCAATGTCGGCGATAAGGATTTTATCATTAGCATCAAAAAACTCATGGTATTTAATATCCGAAGTTATGAAACAATCAGCCCCAGCAGCCAATGCATTGGAAATCAGGAAACTTCCTGCACCACCACACACAGCTACTTTAATGATTTGTTTCTTCAATAACTCGGTATGTCTGATAACCTTGAGCTTGAATTTTTCTTTCAAGGTTCCTAAAAATGCTTTTTCATCCACGGCTTCTTTCAACTCTCCAATTACACCAGAACCGATGGATGAAAATCGATTATCCAATCTAATTAGATCATAAGCTACCGCTTCATAAGGATGTGCAGCCAACAGGTTTTTTATTATCCGACTCTCAAGCCAACCCGGAAATATAACTTCAACCTTTATTTCATTTTCCATATGAAGTTTTCCTGGTTTGCCAACATAAGGGTCAGTATTTAAACCGCCTTTAAAAGTCCCAAAGCCCTCCGCATTAAAACTGCATTCCTCATAATTTCCTATATGTCCGCCCCCGGCATCAAATATTGCTTGCCTCACCTTATCTGCATGGGTTGTTGGAATAAAAGTGAATAATTTTTTAAGTTGATTTTCTTTTGGTGCAAGAACAGCTATGTTTTTTAATCCAAGCAATTCGGCGATTTTTCCATTTACTCCATTTAATACATTATCGAGGTTTGTATGAATTGCATAAATAGCTATATCATTTTTAATAGCTTTTACAATTGTTTTCTGTACATAATTTTTCCCTGTGATCTTTTTTAACCCTGAGAAAACGATCGGGTGATGTGAGATAATAAGGTTGCAATCTTTTTTTAATGCCTCATCGACAACGGCGGACGTAGCATCCAATGAGACCAATATGCCTGTGCAATCAACATTTTCATCCCCGGTAATAAGACCCGCATTATCATAATTCTCTTGCAATGAAAGCGGAGCTATGGCTTCGAGTGATATAACAACATCTTTTATTTTCATGGTCTAAAGATAATAAAGCCAGAATTGCCTTATTTTCGATAAAAGTGCAAAAAAAATGACAACTGTTTTGAAATGCTTTCGTAACTTTTCTGCCCTATCCCTCAGAAACGACTCCCGGCCCCCATTTTCTATCTGAATAAAATTATTGTTATGCCAAGGAGAAAAACTTACAATTACTTGCTTCTTTTATTCCTCGTTTTTTCAGGTTTAGCCGGCACACCAACAGACGATGTTCTTTCAAAAAAAGAAAGAAAGTTCGCGGCTGAGTATATGAAGAGCACAAAGGCTGAATTGCAGGATGCAATCAAAGGGCTAAGTGCAGCGCAACTAAATTATAAACCATCTGCTGATAAATGGTCAGTGCAGGAATGTGTTTATCATATTGCCATGTCTGAAAAAGCACTTTGGGACAGGCTTGAAGCAAGCATGAAAGCTGGTCCGACGCCAGAAAAAAAGAAAGATCTGAAAGTGACAGATGAGCAATTGATTAAAATGGTAGAAGACAGAACAAATAAAGTAAAAACATCTCCCCCTCTCGAACCTCAGAATACTCCTTATAAATCTCTTGATGAAGCAATGAATGATTTTAAAACAACAAGGACAGCTCATATTAAATACATAAAAGCAACTTCTGAAGATCTTCGCAATCATTTCGTACAAATGTCTTTTGGCATGCTTGATTGTTACCAGCTTTGTCTTATGATCTCTTCGCACACTGATCGCCATGTGCAACAATTGAACGAAGTCAAGGCAGACGCTGGCTTTCCAAAATAAACCCCTTTAAAAAAGTAATTAAACCCGCTCCGGGAGCAGTTTTTGGATTTATAAAATGCTCTTTTTTACTATTGCATAGGTCGCTGATAATAATTATCTTGCCTCTCCATTTAAGCCCACTTATGAAAAAACTCATACCCTTATTGTTCATAATGATTTTCTTAGGCAGTTGTAAAAAAACAGCCGAAAAAATCGGAGAAGATCTCGTAATTAAAGCCATGACCGACGGTCAGTGGAAGATCACAAAATTTACCCAAAACAGTACGGATATAACTTCAAGCTTTTCTGGCTATAAATTTCAATATTATAGTAATAAAACCGTTGATGCTATTTTGAATGGTGTGAAAGAGAGAAGTGGTAATTGGGATGGAAATGCTTCAGCAATGACCACTTGGGCGGATTTTCCTGGTTCTCCAAACCCGATTTCACTAATAAATGGAACCTGGAATATCACAGACAGCGGCTGGACATATGTAGAAGCAAAGCAGACCAATGGAACAGAAGTAAAGACCTTACGATTAGATAAACAATAATAGAGATCCTATCCTACCTTGATCAACAGCCCCGCTGTGGATCTTTAAACGAAAAACAATAGGTGAGGTCAATAAATGGCCTTGTTTATTTTAGACTTTTGTTAGCCTAATCCTTTATCCTCCATTTTAAAATCAGTTAATCATTATTCTAAATAACAATTCTTGCGACCCTATCATAACTATATAAGTTTACCTTTTAATGTATTGCATTTAAAAGTGAATTCCCTGAAACGCTATCTAATATCCATATCAATACCGCTTTTCATACTCTCAACAGTGGCTATTTCACAAGCACCTGTGGCTAATTTTAGCGCCGACAAGGTCTCCGGATGTTCGCCGCTAACCGTTAAGTTTACTGATCTTTCTACAAATGCTCCTACCTCATTAGTTTGGGATTTTGGAAATGGTCAATTATCATCACAGCCAAGTCCAACGGTTAACTATTCTATACCCGGAACATATACTGTGAAGTTGATTGCGAGAAACGCTGCGGGTATAGATGAAGAAGAAAAAATAAATTATATCACCGTATTTCCATCCCCGACTGCTTCATTTACAGCAAATATTACTACTGCCTGTGTTCCTGCTACCATTCAATTCACTGATCAATCCAATGTACCTGCCGGTGGGGGTACGATTACGTCATGGAGCTGGAATTTTGGAGATGGTGGCACTTCAGTATCACAAAACCCTTCTCATCAATATACAGCTGCGGGATTTTATACAGTTTCACTATTGATCACTAGCAGCACAGGGTGCCAGAGCTATGCTTCAATAGGTAGATACATCAGAATCATTAATGGTATTGATGCTGATTTCGTTTATTCACAACCCACAACTTGCCAGGGACCTTTTAGCATCAGTTTCCAGGATCAGTCAAGCGGGCCGGGAACATTAAGTTATTTATGGAATTTTGGAAGCGGTAATCCATCTTCATCAACGTTGAGTAATCCAACAGTTATCTATGCATCTCCCGGCACATATCCAGTACAGTTATCTGTTCAAAGCGACCTTGGGTGTAATGGCACTATAACAAAAAATATTGTTGTAGCTGGCAAGACAACTGACTTTACAGCTCCGACTAGTATTTGCCTGGGACAGTCCGTTACATTTCAAAATAATTCTTCACCTCCGCCATCTTCTTCGTTTTGGGACTTTGGAGATGGAACTACTACATCACAAATAAATCCGACGAAAACATATTTATCAGGAGGCACTTTCCAAGTCAGGTTAATTAATAATTATGGAAATTGTATTGATTCAATTACAAAAACTGTTACAGTAAACACACAACCCCCTGTAAATTTTTCCGCAAATGACTCTACATCTTGTAAAACACCATTTACAGTTCAATTTTCTGATCTAAGTCCTTCCGCATCTACATGGCTTTGGGATTTTGGTGATGGTACCACAGCCACCACCAAAAATCCTTCGCATACCTATAATAGCATCGGTTTATTTACTGTTACATTGACTATTACACTTCCTGGTGGATGCAGTAATACGATCACAAAATATCAATATATAAAGATCAGTCCAACCACTGTGAGGATCAGTAACGCACCTAATGGCGGATGCATTCCATTCACATTTCAACCAATCGCAAGCATTCAATCTGTAGATAGTGTTATAAGTTATTCATGGAATTTAGGAGGCCCGGGAGCAATATATTCAACCCAATCTCCAACTCATACTTATGCATCTGCTGGGAACCATACAATTCAACTTACAATTACAACCCAGAATGGATGTGTAGAAACAGTAAATATTCCAAATGGAGTGTTGACGGGAACTCCTCCTTCTGTTAATTTCAGTTTCACACCAAATAATTCTTGCGCCAGTACACAAATCAATTTCACAGATCTTTCGACAACTACACCCGGGGTGATTGTAAAATGGTTGTGGGATTTTGGCGACAGCTTGATTTCTACTACGCAAAACCCAACTCACACTTATGTAGATACAGGACTTTTGAATGTAAAACTTGTAGTCTCAAATAATGGGTGCGCAGATTCGTTAAGTTTACCAATACAAGTCAAACCACCTGTTGCTAAATTTGGTTATAAAGTAGTTGATTGTAATAACAAGCTACAAATAACTTTTCTTGATAGTTCTTTAACTAATGCTACCTATGGTGCTATTTCTTATTTATGGGATTTTGGAGATGGCAACACCAGTAATGCGACTACTCCAACTCATACTTATGCTTCTTTGGCAACATATAATGTTACACTTAATGTTATAAATGGACCTTGTTCATATCAAATAACAAAACCAGTAAAATTGATCAATGAATCAGCTGGATTTACCATTAACAAAAATACTGTTTGTAAAAGTGAATCGTTTACGCTGGCTGCTACAGGCAATGCTGCTAACATAAAAGATTATACGTGGACCATCGGTGCATTTACATTAAGAGATACCACACGCAATATTGATTTTAGCATGCCGAATTATGGGTCTTATAATGTGAAGCTTGTCATTGAAGATATTAATGGTTGCAAGGACTCAATAACCCTCAATAATTTCATTATTATAAGTGGCCCGATCGCAAACTTTACGCCTAATGGTGCAGGTGCATGCGTAAACAAAACCATGAGCTTTAACGATCTTTCGACTCCTACATCAGCGCCAATTACTCAATGGACATGGAATTTTGGTGATGGCACACAACAGGCTTTTCCATCATCTCCATTTTCTCATATTTATTCCCTCGAAGGAAGTTATTCTGTAAGCCTGATCGTAAAAGATAATGTGAACTGTGCAGATACATTTGCAATTAGTAATGCAGTGTTGATCACAAATCCCAAAGCTGCATTTTATGCTGATACCTTTTTTTGCCCTTCGGCTCCATTGCAGTTTACTGATACATCGTCAGGTGTTGGATTAACTTACAATTGGTATTTCGGTGATGGCGGAACATCTACCTTGCAAAATCCAGCACATAATTACCCGGCTGGAAATACTAATTATGATGTAAAATTTAAGATCCGTGATCTTGCAGGCTGCGAAGATTCGGTAACGAAAATCGGTTACATTAAAATCAGGAAACCAGTTGCTGCCTTTAGTATGATCGACAGCACGGGGATTTGTTTACCGTTGCAAACAAGTTTTAATTTCCAGGGAAGCAATTATGCCAGTTTTTCCTGGGACTTTGGCGACGGCTCAACAAGCTCGTTAGAAAATCCTTCACATTTTTATAGTTCATACGGTACTTATTTTCCAAAATTATATGTGGA
>Ga0193740_1000081_pt1 | contig 25803 bp, 18 predicted proteins | sample L2s1metaG_FD_145072 | JGI IMG/M metagenome (GOLD analysis project Ga0193740, IMG submission 145072) | Soil microbial communities from a riparian zone of the East river system, Colorado, United States - L2s1 | ecosystem: Environmental > Terrestrial > Soil > Riparian zone | place: USA: East River... | reverse complement strand
ATTGTTACAAGAACTTGGACTGCCCGTGATGCTTGTGGAAATACTGCGACTTACACACAAACAATAAGAGTGAAATGTTGTGAGACCGTATGTACATTGACACAGGGTGCTTATGGCAATCCGGGTGGTAATATCTGTTTGCCAAATGGAACTACTGTTAACCAGACACAGATCATGATCGATGCATTGACTGCAGCTCCGGATAACATGAAGGTCTTCGGTCGCCAGGATCTTAACAAGTATTGGGTAGTAAGATTGAGTGATATAACAAACGGCAATATCTTTAATATGCTGCCAGGTGGTGGACCATCAGCAGTATTCGGCCCCGATAATGTAGCTGGTGTTCCTGAATACAGTAATGGACCAAGCTGGCCGGTTGTGCCACTACAGCAAGACGGTAGCATCAGGAATCAGTTATTCTCTCAGACGCTTACATTATACTTTAATACAACAATAGCTGGAAGTACGCTTTCTAACGTATCGCTTAATGGTCTCGCTGTTATTGCTCCGCGTAATTGTGGTTCATCAGAGCCAGCGGGTGCAGGAGTTCCAACACAGTTGGTTTCACCAGCGATTTCATCTTACCTGGCAACTCACGGATATGCTGTAACAGTTGCTGGATTATTGCAACTGGCAAATGATGCATTGGGTGGTGTAGATGTTAGTCCATTAACGCTGACACAAATACAGGAGGCAGTAAGCAATATCAATGAAACATTTGATGAGTGTAGGATCCTGACTGGATATGTTGCTTCAGGCAGCGGCAGCGGTAGAGTTGTCACAAGCAATTCTATATCATCGCAGCCTGCATTGATAGTAACTGCATTTCCAAATCCATACAAAGAGAATTTCTCTCTCAAGATCAATTCTCCGGTTACCGGACAGGCAATGATCAGCTTCTATACTATGTCTGGGGTTAAGATCGGTGAAATGAAAAGAGATGTTGTTGCAATGACAGACGTATGGGTTCCATATAATGTTCCTGCAGCTTACAGAACAAGGATCGTGTACACAGTTAGTGTTGGAGGATCATACAATGCAAGAGGTATTGTGCTAAGTCCTAACTAGCATTAAGAAAAACCGAAATAAATTTAAGTCCCTCCTATTGTGGGGGACTTTTTTTGTTGTGTTACCAGCTTAAAAAGTATGGCTGTTTTTTTATTTTATTTCTTCGTAAGAAAATCAGTTTATTTTAATAATTTACCGGGGCAATAAAATGTTATGGCAAAGAAAAAAAAGGTAGAAAAACACACTCACTCCAAGATAGTTACACCAAAAGCGGTCCCTATACCAAATTGGCATATTCCGCTTATTCTTATTATAACATTTATTATTTATATACCTGCTTTATCTGCAGGTTTTGTTAACTGGGACGATCCTGACTATGTGGGTGGGAACAGCTATCTGATCCGTGATCTTAGCAGGCTCCCTGAGTTATTTACAACCCCGGTGCAGGGGAACTATCATCCATTGACCATGTTCAGCCTTGCTTTGAATTTTGCCATCAGCGGTGATAATGAATGGTCATACCATTTATTTAACCTCATTTTTCATCTTGTCAATTGTTATCTTGTTTACAGGCTGGCTTTCTTGCTTTCAAAAAATAATTCGCTTATTGCTCTTGTCACATCACTACTTTTTGCCATTCATCCGTTGCATGTTGAATCCGTAGCATGGATATCCGAAAGAAAAGACGTTTTATATGGTCTCTTTTTTATTGCAGGTCATATTGCCTATACCAGGTACCTTGACGCCGCATCAAAAAAACAATACTGGCTCACATTATTGTTTGTCGTATTATCATTGATGTCAAAACCTGCTGCCGTTATTTTTCCTGTGTCCTTATTTTGTATAGATATTTTAAGGAGACGTCAATTCTCATTTAGGCTCATTATAGAAAAGATCCCATTTTTTATACCTGCTATTATAATGGGTTTGTTAACGATCAATGCGCAGAAAACAGTTGGTGCTACAGGCGAAGAATATTTTGGCCTGGCTAAAAATATCTTATTTGGATTCTACGGCATCATGATGTATTTCGTCAAAATGATCATTCCGGTTAAACTGTCCGCATTTTATCCTTTTCCTCCGCTAAACGAAAAATTATCTGCTGTCTACTATGTAGCCCCAATATTTAGTTTACTTCTCGCTGCAGTTACATATTTCACCTGGAAAAAATACAGGTTCATCGCTTTTGGTATCGCCTTTTATATTGCGAACCTTTTATTAGTATTGCAAATTTTCTCAGTCGGTAGTGCTGTGATCGCCGAAAGATATACGTATATACCCTATATTGGTTTATTCTTTATTGCAGGTTGTCTCCTGGACAGATTTGCAAAAGGCAATTTGGCAAAAGCATATGCAGTTATGATACCCGTCACGCTTATCTTTTCCATCTTATCTTTTTTACAAACACAAACGTGGAAAAGCGGGGAAACGCTTTGGGATAATGTCATAAAAAATCAGCCATGCTCAAGAGCATACAGTGCAAGAGCAACCCTTTTTAGAAGAGATGCAAACAAACTTCGGGATGAAGCAGATCAGGCTAAAAATGCAAAAAGAGATCAGGAAGCCAATTTGAAATATGCAGAAGCCAACAAAAACTATCAACAGGCAATAGACTATTATACTGAAGCTGTTAAATTAAATGTGATCGATCATGAATCATATAATAACAGGGCAAATATTTATATGGATCAAAATAAATTTGCCAATGCCATTGTCGATTATAAACAAGCGTTAATTGTAAAACCAGATTACTACGTCGCATTAGATAATATGGGAGCCCTATATGCAAGACGAGGATTGTTTGATTCCGCTCTATATTATTTTACCAAAGTAATTGAACTGAAATCCGATTACAAACCGACCTACAGTAACAGGGCAATTACTTTCATGAGCCTGAAAAGATATGATGAGGCAATAAAAGACTGGCAACGATTTTTAAGTTACCAGCCAAATGACCCGGATGTAACGAATACTATTGGAGAATGCTATCGTATGCTGGGTAACAACCAGGAAGCTATTCGGTACACTACGACTGCTATTCAATTAGACCCACAGGCAGTTTATTTTTTAAATCGTTCATACGCTTATAAAAATCTCAATAATATTGAGAATGCCCGAAATGACGCATTGATAGCAAAGAAGGCCGGTATTCAACTAAATGCAGCTTACGCGGCATCTTTAGGTATCCAATAAGTTCAAAGCTTTAATAATTGCCTGTAGTTTTCCGGCACCGTTATATTTTTTTGAATAGCTACATTGGCATCAGCTTTTGCTTTATCAATCTGGCCTAACCGATAATAACAATATGACCTGTTGAGATAGTAATCGCCGTTCGGGTTAAGTTGAATTGCCTTATTAAAATCTGCTAATGCTTCATTGTATTTTTGATAACTATTAAACAAAATACTCCCGCGGTTATTAAGGGCAAAATCAGTATTTGGACTTAGCTCCAGGCATTTATTAAACGATAACAACGCTGAATCAGGTTTATTGAATCGCTGGTAAACTGCGCCCCTGGTATAATAGCCTAACCTGTTTCTCGGTTCTAATCTTATTAATGAATTGGCATCAGCCAATGCCAAAGTGTCTTTATTAAGTCTTAAATAAATATTCTGCCTGTTCTCATATCCCTTTGCATGATTAGCATTTGTTTTTAGCGCCTGGTTACAATCCTCTAGTGCCGTTTGCAACATTTCATTTTGTCTCTCCTTATCCTTAACACCTGAAGAACTACTTATAAGATAATTAGCCCGGTTAGTCCTTGGCACAGGTGCGCTGGGAAAATGCTTTATAGTATCTGTCCAAAGTGTGTCGCTGTTTTTCCAAACTTTTGTTCGCTGAAACGTAATTACACAAAATACCAACAATCCTGCAGCAGGTATTCCCCATAATAATGTCCTGTTGGTCGGTGTTGAATATCGATCCAACAACATTCCAATTATAAATGCCATGCCAATGTAAGGCACATAGGTATATCTTTCTGATAACAATGTTCCTCCAATAGAAACAAACTGTAACACGAGGATCACGTTGATCATAAAGAAGAAAAAGGCAAATACAAGTAATTTGTTTTTCCTTTTAAACCAAACAAGAGCCAAAAGTGCTAACATAAAAACAGGTGACAATATCATTGGCAAAGGCATGCTGGCGGTCTCCGGAAATGGGTGAAATGCCGATAATGGATAAGGAACAAAAAATCTTACGATGTAGATCATGGCTGAGTAAGTAGCAAAAAAGAAACGTGTCCATAGAGGATAAAAATCAAGGCTTGCAATGGCAGTTTTTGATTGAATGTTAAAAGTGAGTACAGCAAAAACTATTGATACAAGTAAAAAAGGAATTTTTTCAAGCACTATCCTGTGGGTGAATTTCCGGCCATACCAATAATCAAGTAACACTAAAATAAACGGAAGAATTATGGCTGCCGGTTTTGATAATATTGACAAAGCAAAAAACAGGAAACTGTAAATAAGGTTTTTGTTTTTACCATCGGCAAGAAATCGCCAATACTTAATTAAGGAAAGTAAAAAGAATAAAGTATATAGCACATCTTTTCGCTCCGATACCCATGCAACTGATTCCACATGCATTGGATGGATACCAAAAACAATAGCTGAAAAAGCAGCGACTAATAATTTTTTCCCTGAGATAATCCAAATAAAATAAAATACCAGGGCTGTATTTATAAGATGCAACAAAAAATTTGTTATAAGATAAGAAGATGGATCAAGTTGGGTCATTGAATAGTTAAAAGCAAGGCTTGCCACCGTGATAGGGTGATAATTTGAAACAACCGGCTTGCTAAAAATTCCAGACCAGTCAGGCCCTCGCAACAGCATATTTTGAATAACGTAATATTCATCATCCCAATTGGTGAAGCTGTTTGTCAGCATGGGCGATAAACAAATAGCGGTTACCAATAAAACAGGAAGGATCCAGATCAAAAGTGATGCCTGTTTTTCTTTTCCTTTTTTTGGTTTTGTTTCTGCGGGGCCTTGTGTCTGTGTAGCCCTTACTGATCTTAGTTTCTTCTTCTTACTCATCAAGAATAAATTTTGTTAAGAATCGCTTGCCAAATTAAATAAGACTGTCGATTAATCATAACTGCAAAGCGGTTTTGTACGAATCCGGGATCATAAAACCTTTTTGCATGGCAATTCTTGCATCGGCTTTAGCATTTGCAATATCTCCCAATCTAAAATAGCAATTCGATCTCTTGTAAAAATACTCAGCTTCGGGATTCAGTTCAATAGCTTTTGCGAAATCCGCTAAAGCTTCACTGTATTTTTGAAATTTATCGAACAGTAAACTTCCCCTGGCGTTAAATACCCAATCTGCTTTTGAGTTTATCGCAATGCTTGTATTGAACCAAAACAAGGAACTATCCGCCATATTGAAACGCATATAAACAAATCCTTTTGTATAAGCTGCAGCCGCGTTTGAAGGCTGTAATCGAAGAAGCGTATTTGCATCAGCCATAGCAAGAGAATCCCTGTTTAGTATCAGATAAATATTCTGCCTGTTTTCGTATGCTTTTATATGAGTAGGTTTTAATGTTATTGCTACATTGCAATCCTCTAAGGCCTTTTGTAATAATTCACCTTCCCTGGCTTTGTATTCCGGTTTTGTAGCCATGCTTTTCAGAAAATTTGCATGATTTGATCTTGGAGTTGCTGCATCAGGATATTTCTTTATTACATCAGCCCATAATGTATCACCATCTTTCCAAACTTTCGTTCTTTGAAATGAAATAACGCCGAATACTATTGCTAAAACAAAAGGCGCTGCTTTAATAAATGTATTTGATGACGTTACCAGGTGTTTCTCCAACAACATGCCCGCTAAAAATGACAACCCGATATAAGGAACATAAGTATATCGTTCAGAGACAATAGTCAGGCCGATTGACACAAATTGTACAACTAACAAAAGATTGGCAATAAAAAATAGAAATGAAAAAACTACCAGCCTATCTTTCCTTTTTAACCACAAAAGAGTAGCTAAAGCAATTATAAAGATCGGCGACAACCACACAGATAACCCAAGTGCATCAACCGAAGGATAAGGATGAAAAGCTGATAACGGATACGGAACAAAGAATCGTGCCGCATAGATCATGATCGTATAGCAAGCAAAAAAGAATCGTGACCATAGCGGATAAAGATCGAAACTAACAATCGCATCAGCGGACTGGACCTTGACAGTGATAAATCCAAAGACCAATGATAAAATTAAGAATGGAATTTTCTCAGCCACCATTTTCCAATTGAATGACCTGCTTTTCCAATAATCAAGCAACAACAAAACGATGGGAAGGATCACAGCTGCTGGCTTGGAGAGAAGCGATAGAAAGAAAAACACAAAACAGTAAATAATATTTGACCTCTTGCCTGTTTCAAGGAATCGCCAATACTGAAGCAACGCCAGTAAAAAAAAGAAAGTATACAATACGTCTTTTCGTTCTGATACCCAAGCAACAGATTCCACATGCATTGGATGTAAGCCAAAGATCAACGAGGCAAATGCGGCAACATAAATTTTTTTACCAGAGATCTTATAAATAAAAAGAAACACAAGCGCAGTAATCCGTTTTCATATCATTTAGTCTACTAAATGATATGAAAACGGATCAGTGCCGGAAATAGCATAATTAAAAGCAAGAGAGAGCATCGTAACGGGATGATAGTTGGATGCTGAAGCTTTCGTAAACATTGCATTCCAATCAGGACCTTTTATCAATGGGTTTCCTGTAATATATTTATCATCATCCCAATTTGTAAAGCCATTCGTCAGCATTGGCAAAAAAGAAATTCCTGTAAGTATCAATACAGGAATTAACCAGGTCCAAAATGATGTACTCTTTTCGGGTTTTATTTTTTCAATTTTCTGAACAGGATGATTTGCTTTACCTCTTGCTTTTATTTTATTCTTTTTGCTCATGATGGTCAATCAATATTATTTAAGTTGTAAAGAAGCTTTATAAGCATCGGTAACCACGGTGCCGAGTTGCTCTGCTCTTAATGCGTCTTCCCTGGCTTTCACTATATCTTTCAACTTAAAATAACAAATGGATCGGTTCAGAAAATAATAATTCACCGGCTGTATGCTAATCGCCTTGTTAAACGCAACCATTGCTTCATCATACTTTTGAAATGAATTCATTAAAAGAGTTCCCTTATTACTATAAGAGCGATGATCGTCTGGCTTTATCTCTATACACTTTTCATAATCGGCTAATGCTTTTGCCGGTTCATTCATTTTATAATAACACGTTGCTCTCGTGTCATACCCAATACGATAATTGGGCTTTAACCTGATAAGTTCATTTGCATCGGCAAATGCTTCCTTGAATTGTTGCCTGTCTAAATACATCAATCCGCGATATTCAAATGCCGGGGCATGGTTGGGTCTCACTGACAATGCAATTGCGCAATCTTCAAATGCAATTTTATAAATGCTATCGGCAAAAGGCTTTTGGTCGGGACGCAGCGCAAGCTTTGAAAGATAATTTGCCCGGTTTGTTCTTGCATAAGGGGCCCGGGGATAAGTCTTCAATGCATCCGTCCATAAAGTGCCACTGTTCTTCCAAACTTTCGTACGCTGAAAGGTAATTATTCCAGATGCTATGATAAATATAGCCCCAGCTGCTAATGATACTTTTTGAGGAATAAATTTTATACGACTTACCAACATGGCGAACATAAATGCCAGACCTATATAAGGCACATATGTATATCTTTCAGACACGATCGTAAGACCAATAGAAATAATTTGCAGAACAAGCAATAGATTGATCACATAAAAAAAAATTCCAAAAACAACAATTTTATTTTTACGCAAAAACCATAAAGCAATCAATAATGCAACAACAAAGATGGGAGAAAGATAGATCGGCCATCCGGCAAAATTCGTTATTGGGAATGGATGAAAAGCAGATAAAGGATAAGGAACAAAAAAGCGAACGAAATAAGTCATCAATACATAACACGCAAAAAACAACCTGTCAGTGATCGAAAAAATGCTCAGGCCGGCCATCGCCGATGAGCTTTGAATACTCACTGTTATGATGCCAAATAATATTGAAAGAGCAAAGAATGGTATTTTAACTACGATATTTTTTTTAAGGCTTTGTCCATACCAATAGTCAAGTAAAAAAAGAACGAGGGGCAAAACGATCGCTGCGGGTTTTGATAAAAGAGATAAAACAAAAAATAAGAAACAAAAAACAAGGTTTTTCTTTTTCGCCTTAGTAAGAAAAAAACAGTATTGTATCAATGAAAGAAGAAAAAAGAATGTATAAAGGACATCTTTTCTTTCTGCCACCCAGGCTACCGATTCCACATGCATTGGATGAATGCCAAAAACAATCGCAACAAAGGCAGCAATGAACTTGTTTTTTCCCGATATATTCCAGATAAAATAAAATACCAGCAGTGTATTGACAATATGAAATAAATAATTCACCAAAAGATAGGAGAAAGGATCAAGCCCGGAAATGGCAAAATTAAAAGCATAACTAAGAATAGTAAGTGGGTGATAATTACCTAAAACCTGCTCTGAAAAAATTCTTTTCCATTGTGGTCCGCGAAGAAGCGGGTTGTTTATTACATAAAATTCATCATCCCAATTTGTAAATTCATTTTTTAACATCGGCCATAAGCAAACTGCCGTAAGAATAGCCACCAAAAAAAACCATGGCAACAAAGTATAATTTTTCTTTTCTTTTAGCTTCTTCTTCGGCGCAAGAGAGTGTGGGGTCGCTCTTTTCGACTTTGGTTGCTTTTTACTTGCCATAATGGTTGAATAAAAGGATCATCCTCTAAAATCCCAAATTAAATAAATATGGTGGATTAACATAATTGCTTTAGTGTTAAGCCGCTAAAGGGCCAACCCTATCCTATTCTCATTTGCAGCTTTGCTGAATCTTTTATATTTTACCGCCTCAAATCAAACATCCTATCCATGAAATACTCCATTAAAAATTTGAAGGAAGGATGTCGAAAAAGCATAAAATAAAAAAGAAGATCGCCGTACCCGAAGCATCTTCCGAAAGCAAACCAGCTCCCGCAACAGGTCCTGCAAAGCTAAAGACAGCCAGCAGTCTTATTTTATTTGATAGAAAAACTAAAATATTTCTTCTCATTTTACTATCTGCTTACCTCATTCTCAGTTCACTAAAAATTCATACTTCGAATATTGCTAATTGGGATTTGTTTTTTGGCGCAGAAAAATCAGAATCAGTAATTGCCGGTAAGCCAAGGTTTATTAGAATGGATGAATGGATGATCACAGCAACAGGGGTCATTGGTCAATACAATGCTGGCATGCCGATAAAAAACGAATCGGTTGGCGATCTTAATACTCCCGTTATTTTTGGATTGCCGGTTAAAGATGTCAGTACTATTTTGCGTCCGAATTTATGGTCCTACTTTATATTTGATATCGAAAGAGCATTTGCATTTGCATGGAATTTTAATATCTTCTTTTTTTTAGCTGGTACATTTCTACTCTTGATGTTGCTGACAAGAAATAATTTCTGGCTTTCGGTTACAGGTACATTTTTTATTTTCCTCTCAGGTGGTGTACAATGGTGGTCTTATATTATTGGCAACTATATGCTATACCTCAATGGCATGTTTATATCAATCGCTTATTTGCTTTATAATAAAAAACGTTGGCCGATGATCATCGCTGGGCTGATTTTTATTTTAAGCGCTTATGGTTTTATTTTTCACCTGTATCCTCCTTTCCAGATACCACTTCTATATTTATACCTTTTTCTTTTTGTTGGCTTTTTGCTTCAAAGGAAAAATTTTCAAACAATTAAAAAAGATTGGCGAATAAAAACGATTGTCTTTAGTGTGTCATTGGTCATTTTAGTTCTTTTTACTTATCACTATTACAACCTCGTTAAGGATACCTACACCATGATGTTGAACACGGTTTATCCCGGCAGAAGATTCTCAACAGGAGGTGCCCTCAAGGACGGAAAAGTATTTGCGGAATTCTTCGGAATATTTATGACGGATACTCACACTCCGGTGCAATGGCAGAACATTTGCGAAGCAAGCGGCTTTATAATGTTTTTTCCAATGGTGTTTTACGCAATGAGCTATTACTATTTTAAAACAAAAAAAACAGACCCGCTTTTGATATCCATATCAATTTTCTTATTTATTGGATTAATATATGTTTTGGTTGGTTTTCCTGCATTCCTAAGCAGGATCACTCTTTTCTCAATGAGTCCTGATTTCCGCACATTACCTATTGTTGGAGTTGCTAACTGTTTTTTACTTATTTGTTATATTTCAAGCAGTAAAATGGAAATCAAGAAGGAGAAAATTTCATGGGTAGAATTGGGAGCCCTTGCAGCAGTATCACTTATTTTTATGTTGATTGTTACAACTCAAATAAATAAAGCAACTGAAAACTTTTTCACATCAACCCAGGTGGGTGTCGCAATTGCGCTTATAGTTATTTCATATTTACTTGCCCGCTATAAAAATTTTCGATTTGTAAAACCTGCCTTATTAATTTTATTAATAGGAATGGTGATGCCAAATGCGAATGTGAACCCTGTAACTAAAGGACTTGCCCCTATCCTGGAAAATCCATTAGTGATCGACAGTAAAGAAGTACATGAAAAAGATCCGACTGCAAGATGGGCATTATTTGGAAACACAAGGCTTACGCACCTGCTTAAAGCAAACGGCATTAATGTTTTCAATTGTGTAAAATTTGTGCCCCCTTTAAAAGATATGAAAGTGCTTGATCCAACAGGTAAACACGATTCAACATATAACCGATATGCATGGATGACAATGAATTCAAAACAAGTCTCACAGTTTTTTGATGTAAATTGGAATGATACAGTAATGTTCAGACAAACTTTCCAGGACGGCTATACAATTTTCATAGACCCCTGCTCACCAAAACTCAAACAACTTGGAGTAAAATATTTTGTATTTGATACCGTGCCAAATCCAAAAGAAATACGGTGCATGACAAAGCTTAAAGAAAATGTTGGCCTTTTTATTTATAAAAGAAACGATCAATGACAATCAGCGTAGTCATACCATGCTATAATGTTGCAAATCACATTGAGGAAGTGATAAAGCAACTTCCCTCAGAAGTTTCATGGATCATTGCAGTAAATGATTGCTCCAAGGATGATACTGAAAAGATATTGTTGTGTCTGAAAAATTCAAACAGTAAAATCGTTTTTATAAATCATGAGGTAAATCAGGGAGTAGGCGGCGCTATGCTTACAGGATTTAAGAAATCACTTGAACTGAACAGCGATATCACAATAAAAATGGATGGCGACAATCAAATGGATAGTTCGCTTATTCCCAAACTAATAAAGCCAATTATTGAGAATAAAGCGGATTATACAAAGGGAAATCGTTTCAGGGATTTCAAAGCACTGAAAAAAATGCCTGCTATACGCCGGATCGGTAATCTTGGCTTGAGTTTTATGATCAAGGTAGCTTCTGGCTACTGGAATATATTTGACCCTAACAATGGATTTATCGCCATTAGCAATGAAATGCTGAAAACAATTAATTTCAGCAAAATTCACAAACGATACTTTTTCGAATCATCAATGCTGATCGAGTTATACCATGCCGATGCGGTGATTCAGGAAATTCCTATGAAGGCGAGATATGGCAATGAGGTCTCCCATCTTTCGTTAACGAGAACCCTGTTTGGCTTTCCACCCAAACTACTGAAAGCTTTCATAAGAAGAATCTTTTTAAAATATTTCATGTTTGACTTTAATATTGCATCAGTCTATATACTTTTTGGGTTACCCTTTTTTCTACTAGGGTCTGTTTATGGGATAATAAATTTTGTGAAATATGCCAAAGAGAACGTTCTGGCCCCCACAGGAACAGTAGTAATTCCTACTTTGCTAATCATTCTTGGATTCCAGTTATTATTGTCTGCAGTTAATTACGATATAACCAACTATCCAAAAAAAACAAGATAGAATTATTGATCAAGCAGAAACTATCTTAAACAGCGAGCATGAAAACAGCACAGATCACACATATTTATCTTCCGCATATCGGTGGACTTGAGTTTTATGTAAAAAGACTTGCAGATAGTTTAAACCAGGAAGGTACGCCTACTGAGGTCCTTACGACTGATATGAACACATCGCCAGAAGGCAGAAAAGCTGAAGCTAAATATTTTACCGCCACATTTCAATATATGCGAAACCCTTTTTCAATAGAGTTTATCAAATACTTGAAAAAGTACGACTTCGATATTCTGCATCTTCACAGCGTTTGGTTTCTACATAGCTTACTCGCTGTCTATTTCAGGAAAAAAGCAAAAGTGGTTTCAACTATTCATGGAGTTTATCCGGATGATTCAAATTTTAAAATTAAATTATTCCTTCGCCTGTATAAACCATTTATAAAATATGTTTTAAATAAATCCGAAGTTATTTTTGTCTATTCAGTTATTGAACAGGAAAAATTAAAAAAGATCTTCAAAATACGGCCTGAAAAAATAAAAATAGTCCCTATGGCGATCGAAATCGAAGACTATCAAGATCAGCCAAAAGAAAAAATGATCCTTTTCACAGGAAGAATTATACCTGATAAAAACCCGGAGCTTTTGATAAAAGCAGTAGCTCTCATGGATACTAAATTCAAAGATTACAGAGTGGCTTTTGTTGGCCTGATAACCGAAACTTATAAACAGGAACTGATTGAATTATCAAGAAAATTGAAGGTGAAAAACAAAGTTGATTTTGTTGGACCGTTTGATCCTTCAATTGAAACTCAGAAAAATGAATTGATGGATTACTACAAAAAGGCATCTGTTTTTGCTTCATTAGGCTCATGGGAAGGTCAACCAACCAGGTTAATGGAAGCGATGCAATTTAAAACGCCAGTGGTTGCGTTTGCAGCTGGAGGTACGGCGGATTTTGTAAATGATAATGTAAATGGTGTCATAATAAGAGAGCTTAATGAGAATTTACTTGCTGAAAAACTAGAATTAATTTTATCAGATGATTTTCTTTCAAAAAAGCTGGGAGAAGAAGCAAGAAAAACAATAATAAATGAATATAGCTGGGATAAAACTTTTGAAAAGATCCGTAAAGTTTATGTAGATAAAACAAGCATTGATAATTAACTCCTGAAAATCAAATGAAAATCTCAGAAGAAATACAACAGAAATTAATATGTCCTGCTACAAAAAGTAAACTTAGAAAAAATGGCGACTATTTAGAAAGTGTCGCAAACCCAACTATAAGATATCCTTTGATCAATGGTATTCCAATCCTGATCAATAGTAATAATAGTATTTTTTCAATAGAAGATTTTACAAGGACGGTAAATACGACTTTTGAGTTGGATGAAAGCAAAATAAGGACGATTGTAAAAAGATTAATGCCAAAGATCACACATAACATAAAAGCAAAAAAGAACTATGATGAAATCATTAAGCTGCTGCCCGCTAAAGCAAAAATCCTCGTAATTGGTGGTAGCATAAAAGGTCTTGGCACTGATAATATCTATTCAAATGGCTCCTTTGAAATAATAGGCTCTGATGTTTCATTCGGACCTTTGACAAAGTTGATATCAGATGCGCATGACATACCATTTGAAAATGAAATATTTGATTGCGTCATTGTACAAGTTGTACTTGAGCATGTCTTAGATCCACATCGCTGTGTCAGTGAAATACATAGGGTTTTGAAATCTTCGGGAATTGTATATGCCGAGACTCCTTTTATACAACAAGTACACATGAGACAATATGATTTTACAAGATATACTCATTTAGGCCATCGTCGATTGTTCAGAAATTTTGAAGAAATAAAAAGCGGGGCAACCGGCGGACCAGGCATGGCCCTTGCATGGTCTTACACATGGTTTCTAAGAAGCTTTGCCACCTCGGCATTGATGGTTTACTTATTAACTTTTTTTGCTTATATAACATCATTCTTTCTTAAATATTTTGATTATATCCTGATCGAAAAACCAGGCTCGTATGATGCCGCTTCACAATTTTTCTTCTTAGGCAAAAAAAGTAATACCGCATTACCTGATAAAGAACTATTGAAGCAGTTTCGGGGTGTAAAACATAAATTTTAAAAGAATATAAACATCTTCTTAGCTAAGCAGAAAAGTTAAGTAGCAATAAATTCATATGAAAAAATATATATTAAAGATGGTAGAAAAGTTGGGATATACTATCAACCCAACTTCAGATTTAAAAGATCCTGAATTTTGGGAGATCTACAATTTATGCAAGCCTTACACAATGACAACTGTCGAAAGGATGTATGCCCTATTTTGCTCGGTTAATTATGTTTTAAACAATAAAATCCCCGGCTCGTTTGTTGAATGTGGAGTGTGGCGTGGCGGCAGCAGCATGTTGATTGCGAAAATGCTAAGTAACCGTAAAATTGTCGATAGGAAATTATATCTATTTGACACATTTGAAGGCATGTCAAAGCCTACAGAAGATGATACAGATTTCACTGGAAAAAGTGCTGCTGCATTACTAAAAAAAAATGAATATAATAAGGAAGAATCAGTTTGGTGTTTAGCAGATTTGAAAGATGTCAAAAATAATATGCGATTGACAAACTTTCCCGACGAGAAGTTAGTTTACATAGTTGGAAAAGTTGAAGCAACTATTCCAACAACTCTTTTAACCGAAAATGTATCATTGCTTCGGTTGGACACAGACTGGTATACATCTACAAAACACGAACTAATATATCTATTTCCCAAACTGGAAAATAAGGGAGTTTTGATTATTGATGACTATGGCCATTGGGAAGGATGTAAAAAAGCCGTAGATGAATATTTTAAGGAAAACGGAATAAATATGTTATTAAACAGAATAGATTATACAGGAAGAGTTGGAATAAAAATTTCCTGATAGTAAGCGATGACGGAAGAATCAGGCAACTTTGAAATATAAGCGGTAAAAATTATACGAGTTATTTCAGCATGAAATCAAAGCTCCTTTCATTTTTAAAATACTTTCTGCTACTCCTCATCGCAGCGGCCTTGCTCTTCTTTGCCTTCAAAGGCATGGATTTAAAAAAAATAGGACAGCAGATACTTCATGCAAATATGTTTTGGGTTGTTGTATCTGGGCTAATTTCTGTCATTGCTTTTGTTGTTCGTGCTTATAGATGGAAATTGCTTATTGAGCCAATGGGCTATTCTCCTTCTCTGAAAAATACTACATACTCATTGATAGTTGGGTATTTTGCCAATCTTGCAATTCCCCGCCTGGGAGAAGTTTCCCGTTGTGGCGCATTGAATAAAGCAGAATCAATCCCTTTTAATAAATTACTGGGAACAGTGATAGTAGAAAGAATTATTGATGTGATCAGTCTTTTGCTGTGTATGCTTTTTGCCGCAATAATTGAATTCAAAAGACTCGGTAGTTTCTTCAGCGAAAATATCTTTAATCCTATTACTAAACAGTTCGAACAACTGGCAAATTCTCCTTTGATACTAACGGGAATAATAGTTGTGTTGATTGTTTTAACCGTGGTGGCTATTTATTTTAATAGAAAAAATAAAACTAAGGGAACTGATTCGGCAATTTCAAAATTGATAAAAGGTTTTATTGATGGGCTTCGTTCAGTAGCAAACCTGAAAAGGCCAGGGCGATTTATTTTTCATTCAATACTTATTTGGTTCTTATACTACCTCGGTACATATGTTGCTTTTTTTGCCTTTCCTTTTACCGCTGGACTTGGAGCTGGCGCAGCATTATTTCTACTCGTTGCGAGTGGATTGGGCATGTCTGCCCCAGTGCAAGGAGGGATAGGCGCTTATCATTTGCTGGTGTCACAAGGGCTAATGTTGTACGGTTTGTCTCAACAGGATGGACTTACCTTTGCTACATTATTGCATACGCTTCAGTTGCTCCTTGTAGTTGTATTTGGAGTTATTTCACTAATACTTTTATTCTCAGAAAATAAAAAAAGAGCTGGACGTGCGCAAACGGAAAAAAACACATGACTTTTCCCGATCAAGAAATTTTATTTACTTTATAATTCATAGCCGCTATTATGGCATCAAAAAAGAAAAAGAAATTTTACCAGCAGCCAAAAACCACTGCACCATCACCTGCGCAACCACTACCCCGTAAGGAAATTAAATTGGCCACTACTCCTGTTCGTTTTGCCCTGATGGTGACTGCAGGTTTTTTTGTAATTGCCCTGCTCGGCATGTTATCACATGAAATGTGGCGTGATGAACACCAGGCCTGGCTGGTAGCAAGAGATGCAAATTCACTACCCCAGTTGCTCGAGAATATGAATTATGAAGGGAATCCTGCACTCTGGCATTTTTTTCTTTATTGGATAACAATGGTAACTCATGACCCCATTTATATGCAGGTTTTTCATTTGCTGGTCGCAACATCTTTTATTTTTATTTTTAATCGTTATGCGCCTTTAAGCTATCTTCATAAAATTTTGTTTTCATTTGGCTATTTCCCGTTGTACGAGTATGCATTGATAAGCAGAAGCTATGCGCTGGGCATATTGATAATTTTTGGAGTATGTGCAATATACAAAAGCAGGGTGACAAAATATATTTTGATCGGTTTGTTACTGGCCTTATTAGCAAACGTCACCATCTATGCTGTTATCATTGCTTGTTGCATTGCAGGCATCCTTATATTGGACTATTTTCTTTACCAGCAGAAAAATGGAAAGGCTACAATGCAATTGGCAATCGGCATGATCATTTTTGTTCTTGGCGTTGCATTTTCGCTTTATCAGATCTGGCCGGACAAAGACAATTCTTTCCCCGCTCCTTATGCGACAACTTTATTTGATTTTCCGAGATGGGGAGAGGTGTCATCAAAACTATTTACAACCTATCTGTATATTCCGCAGATCGAAGAACACTTTTGGAACACTAATGTTTATTTTAAAGACGGTCTGTCCGGAGGATGGGTTCTTTTATCATTTATAATTTTTAGTGCAGGCATTTTTATTTTTTTAAGAAAGCCATTAATGCTACTGCTTTACCTGGGTATGACTATTGGGCTTGTATCAGTTTACTATTATACAGCCTTGCTGCATTCAAGGTATTGTGGTTATTTACTCATTGCGTTAGTTGTTTGCTATTGGCTTAGCGAATATTATCCTGAAAAAAAATATTATAGTAGCCTGGCAGGTTTAGGTAAAAGAATAAGCAGACCTTTTTTCACAACAATTTTGTCATTCAGTGTTATTGGAGCTATTGTGGCATATACCATGGAAATTCAATACAAATTTTCTCCAAGCAAAGAAGTAGCAACATATATCAGGGAGAATAAACTGGACAGTTTGCCAGTTGTGGGTATTACTGATTTTACGATATCGCCACTTGCCACCTATTTGGATACGAAAGTATTTTATCCGCAAATGAATGACATGGGTAGTTTTATAATTTGGAGCAAAAAAAGAAAAGATCAAATGAGTTTCCGGGAGGCAGTAGCTTCTTTAGGAGCTTTTATGGATAAAGGCAAGCAAAGAGTTCTTTGGATAAAAGACAGTGCGCCGCAGGTATCGATGGATGGAACAAATCAACAGGATATGGAAAAAGCAATTTTACGTAATGATCTGCAGGTGGATTTATTAAGAAAGTTTAGCCCGGGAATAGTCGCGGATGAAAGATATTTTATTTACCTTGTACAGAAGGTTGATCCCGCTAGAGTTGACTTATCTAAGTATGTAAAAATTGAGTAGGCTGATAAAATTTTACCTTCATCCATAAGAAACCAGCTAATTTGATGTTTTGAATAACGTTTTATATTTTTCCAAAAAATAATTAGGTTATATGATCCATGGGAAGAAAGTTGTAGTGGTGCTGCCTGCGTATAATGCAGCAAAAACCCTCGAGAAAACTTATAAAGAAATTGATTTTAATGTTGTAGATGATGTGATCCTTGTTGATGATAACAGCAAAGATGATACAGTTGAAGTTGCAAAGCGAATAGGTATTAATCATATTTTAAGACATGATCGCAATTACGGCTACGGAGGAAATCAAAAGACTTGTTATAATTATGCACTGAAGATCGGCGCTGATATTGTTATTATGCTTCATCCCGATTACCAGTATAATCCCAAGCTGATACCTTCAATGGCTTATTTAATAGCCAAAGACGTTTTTCAGGTTGTACTGGGTTCAAGAATACTGGGAGACCGTGCTATGATCAATGGAATGCCCGTTTACAAATACATCGCAAACAGGATCCTTACATGGACACAAAACTTTCTCATCTGGCAAAAACTTTCGGAATATCATACTGGTTACAGAGCATTTTCAAAAGAGATTTTAGAAAGACTAAATCTTCAGGCAAATTCCGACGATTTTATTTTTGATAACCAGATGCTTTGCCAGATATTTTACCTCGGTTATGAGATAGGAGAGATATCATGCCCTGCAAAATATTTCGAAGAAGCTTCTTCGATCAACTTCAGCAGGAGCTCGAAATACGGTTTAGGAGTAATTGGCACTTCAATAAAATATCGCTTGAATAAATGGGGAATTCTCAAATCAGATATTTATCACAAGCCTGCTGAAAAAAGAATAGAAGTGATCGCAGGTAAATAACCATTGTTCACTCCTATTCTGTTGATTCTACTTATGATTTCACAAATGAAAAAGCTTTTTTATAATTATTTGCCGATAATATCAGGTAATAAAATCCAGCAGGGATTGCACCTGTGTTGATGTTTAAAGAATTTTCACCTGCGTTGATCTTTACATTTTGTCTTCTTATTTCTCTCCCTGAATTATCAATGATCCTTATTGAAAGATTATCTGTATTCATATCAATGAGGCGTAAGGCAAGCATAGTGGTAACCCGGTTACTAAACAATACTTTTGCATTGATCACATCTTCACGATATACCCGTAAGATATTACTATACATAGATTGCCCATTTACATCAACATATCTCAAACGATAATATTGAACGGCTTTAAATTCATTATCGTCAAATGTATATGATGTCTCTTTACTGTTTCCACCCTTTCCCTCAATCGATGTTATTTTGACAAAATTTACACCATCAGGTGATTTTTCTATTTCAAAATGCGAGAAATTATTTTCACTTGTTGTTAGCCATGTTATCCTGTTTGTATCCGGCCGTTTCCATGCTGTAAAGTATTTCAGTATGATCGGTAATACAATAGCGTTAAAGGCAGTTATTTTATAAGAACAATTTGATCCCGCTGTTCCATCTATTGCTACAGTTACTTTCGTCCCCGCTGACAACCATCCGGTAGTTGCCGTTAAGGAACCCCCAGATCCTGTTGCACAACTGATCTTTGAAAGGGAGCCGCAAGATCCTACGAAAAATCCAATTTGAAAACCAGTTTCGTCAGCACTATTCAAATTATCACAATTAATATCATTTAATTGAATTGAACTCACTCCATTTGATTCAACGATATAAGTATAAAACTCCGTATTCTCAAGTGTAGCCGCACAAAGTTGAATTGGTGTTACTTCAGTAGAAGCTTTTGCACAAGCATTATTATCATTTCTTGCATTCTCGCTTATCCATGAGGCGCCGCTACACAAAGTGTTAGGTGGTGGATAATTTGTCGCTGACATAGTTATCGTGCCTGCAGCTGGTGTCCAAACCCGTAAATAATAAGTCGTATTGGGTAAAAGTGTGAGGGTCTCTTTTGGTGCCCAGTAACCAGTGCCATCAATAAAGCAAACGCTACTTCCGGATTGAAGACCCTGGGGGGTGCCAGTACTGCCGCAACCTGCATACATCGCCACTTCCGCAATTTGTACCGGGGCCGAAGTGGCAATGTGTATTAATACGCAGGAGCCTGATGCATTCGTCGTAAATGAGAAAATAGTTATTTTCCCATTGCCATTAAATCCAGCTGAACATTCGGCAGAGGTTTGGGAGGTTGGAGATATTGTAAAATTTCTGCTGACAGAATCAAGCGCTAAAACATGGGGATTGGTACAACTAGCTCCTTGCGGATAAAGATAAGTTGAGGTTGTACATAGTATCGCTAAGATGACAAACTTCACGGGTTTCACAGGAGTGCGAATTAAAGGGTACGGTCATAAAGTTAAAAACCAAAATTGCGGGCTCATAGTGATAACAAAAGAACTTAATTACATCGATCACTAGTACTCGATTTTTGAGTGTATTTCTACTTGCAGAACCTACAATCATTTATTTCGAACTCAAACGAAAACTGCCTGAAAATTAACTCAAATACATAGTTTTAGGTGTTTAGTCAAAATAATTTACATTAGTCCTGAAAAACTAACTCATGGGAAATCATCATTTTGAAAAATGGCTTTCGAAGACAGTACTCGGTTTTTTGTTAGTGGTCGGAGGTATATTTTTTATGTACTTTTCTCTTTCGCATTTTATGCGTAAAGATTGGATCCTGTACGGCTTAATTTGTTCGGTAGTGATAGGTATTGGAGTATACCTTTTAAGCAGTGGAGCAATAAATAAAGTAAAGTCTGATTTGATCAAAAAACAAAAAATAAAACAGCAATCAGGTTGAGGACATTTATTTCTTAAACATAAAATAAACGGCTCCAAGAAGAAAGCAAAAGCTTACGAGATATTTCCAATGCAAAGGTTCTTTCAGATAAACAACCGCAAAGACAGCAAAGACTACTAATGTTATGATCTCTTGTACCAGTTTAAGTTGAAAACCGCTGAGACCACCTGCATAGCCAATTCTGTTTGCAGGTACCATCAAACAATATTCAAACAAAGCAATAAACCAACTTAGCATAACTGCTTTCCATAAAGGCCAGCCGTCTTGCTTTAAATGATAGTACCAGGCAAACGTCATAAATACATTTGAAGCGATAAGAAGGATAACTGTTCGCATAATAAAAATTGATTTAAAAAAAATCCTGCCGGTTAGCAGGACTTAAAATTATTTTCTGATGCATTTAACTCAGGCTCCTGAAATCGACTGGCACCAACCGGCTGACACCTGGCTCCTGCATCGTAACACCATAGATCACATCAACCGCACTCATGGTCATTTTATTATGTGTTACAATGATGAATTGTGAATTGCCGCTAAACTCGCGGATCATGTTCGTGAATTTTCCAACATTGGCATCATCAAGAGGAGCATCCACCTCATCCAGTATACAGAATGGCGCCGGTTTGATCAGGTAGATCGCAAACAACAAGGCAGTTGCTGTTAAAGTCCTTTCACCACCACTAAGCTGAGTAAGAGAAGATGGTCGTTTACCTTTAGGTTTTGCTATTACGTCAATTCCAGTCTCAGCAAGATTCTCTGGATTTTCTAGAATAAGGTCACACTGATCATCTTCTGTAAAAAGGGTTTGAAACACCTTTTGAAAATTATCTCTTACCAAATGGAATGTTTCTAAAAACTTCTGGTTTGCTGTAGCCTCTACTTCCTGTATAGTTTGCAATAAACTTTCTTTTGCTGATACAAGGTCATTTTTTTGCTCAAGAATAAACTCATACCGTTTTTTCATTTCAGTAAACGCCTCGATCGCTGTAGGATTTACTTCGCCAATATTTTCCAGGCGTTTTTTCATCCTGTCTGTTTTTTCCTGCAGTTCATTTACGGTCATTTCATTTACTCTTGCTTCATCAAGGATATCTTCCAGTTGAATGCGGAATTCCACATGCAATCTCTCCTTCATACCTGCGAGTTGCAGTTTCACATCATTCAATTTATCTTTTATTTCAGCAAGGAAATGCTCAACCAGGTCTTTATCCTTCACTTTATGACGAAGCATGCTTTCCTTCTCACTTAATTCATTCCTGAAATTATAATAAGCCTGGTCTGCTTCATTTAATTTTCTTTCTTCATCATCTTTCGACTTCATCATATTGAACAACTCATCTTCTACCTGCTCTAACTGTTCAATACACTGTTCTATCTGTTGTCTTGAATCTGAAAGTTGCGACGTATTATTTTCGATCTGCTGTTTTAATTCACTCAGCTGATTGTTCTTGAAATCAAGTTCTTGTTTTAAAGCAGCTATTTTACTTTGCTGTCTTGTTACAAGCAAATTAAACTCGTTGTATTGACGATTTGCTTCGTTATAAAAACCTTCTTCATTTTTAAATACTTGCTCCCCCTCACTAAGCCTTGCAGCCTGTACCACTAATTCTTCGCTTAACCATTTCAGATCATTGCGGGTTGCTTCTACTGAGTTTTGTGTTTGTTGTATTTGTGAATGAAGTTCTTCCTGCCTGTGCTGACTTTGATTTTGGAGTGCATGCAGGTTCTCCAATTTATTATGTAATGAAAACACCTGGTTGGTGAGTTCCTGAATTTCTATTTCGGTATTCTTCACAGCACTTTCACGCAAATCCTCATTGAAAGCAATTACCTCATTATGTCTTTCCTGTATTTCTTCTTTTAATAATTCGACAACTGCATTCTGCGATAAGATCTCTTCCTGTAGCTTTTCAAGATTTTTTGCACGGCCTATTTTCTTTCCTTCAAACAAACCAACACTTCCGCCCGTTAAAGAATATTTTCCTTTTACATAGCGGCCACTCTTTTCTATTACAACAAGTCCATTACTGTTCTGTAGTGCTTCTTCATTCTCAGCTATAATAACATTGGAAAGCAGATGACGGGCAAGACCCATATATTTTTCATCTGCTTCTATAACATCAAGAGCAGAAATAACTCCTGGTAAAGAAGAAAGATCATGTACCTCTGCAGGTGATTCATTCAATTTGTCCAGTAAAAAGAAATTGGCCTTCCCTTTTTTGTGCTCATCTAATAAATGAACAGCTTGTAAACCTTCCTGTAAATTATTTACAACATAATAGCTCAAATATGGTTCCAGCACATTTTCAACAGCTGTCCTGTATTCTTCTTTTACATAAATAATATCAGAAAGGATCGGGGCAGTATGGTTCCATCCCTGGTTATTATGCAAAAACTTCACACTGTCAGGATAGCCTTCCATTGAATCGATCAGGCTCTTTAAAAGATCATGTTCATTTTTCTTTGAATCTAGCTTCCGGCTTTCGTCCGCAAGCTTGCTTCTTAATGTTTCAAGCAATCCTTGTGTTTGCAGTATTTGGTCTTTTGTATAGTCCTGGTGTTTTTGTAATTGATCAAGATCGGTTCTTTTAATATTCAATTCTCTTTCTCTCAAATGCAGATCATCGGCAAGGTGCTTGCGTTGATTATCTCTCTGCACTTTGTCGTCGTCGATCTGCTGGGCAGCACGACTAAGATTTTGAATTGAAGTATCGGCAATAACAACTTTCTTCTCAGCTTCAAATTGATTGCGTTGTACTTGCTGATAACCGCTGCGCAATGCATCCAATGCAATTCTTTTTTCATCCATCACCACCCGCTTCGCATCCATTTCATTTCGCAACTGTAACAATTGCTCGTTCATTCCTTCCAGGTTATTCGCTTCCTCCTCTAACTGTGAACCTGTAAATGCTATGCTTTCTTCTATTCCTTGTTGTTGCCCTTCTGCTTTTTGTAAAAAATCCTGTAATACTGCTTCTCTTTCTTTCAGATGATCCAAACGTTGAGCAGCAAGATTCTTTTCGTTTTCTTTTGTTCTCAGGTGTTGCAGCATTTCATTAAATGTATGTTGCATGGCCTGTAACTCTTTTTCCTTTTCAATGAAAACAAGTTTATCCTGTTCTAATGCAGCTTCATCAGTAGCTATCTCAGCTTCCAGTTTTATTCGCTTATCAGTTTCAATCTCATGTTGTGTATTCAGCTCTTTGTAAGTAACATTAAAACTTTCCAATGCTGCTTTTGCCAACTCAACACTTACTTCACGATATTCTTTTTTAACCTCGTAATATTTTTCTGCTTTCTTAGCCTGGTTCTCTAAAGTTTTTAATTGATTGTTTATTTCAAATAAAAGATCCTCGATACGGGCAATATCCTGCTCTGTTGCATCAAGCTTAAGCTTTGCTTCTTTCTTTCTTGTTTTATAAATGGAGATACCGGCAGCCTGTTCCAGCATCCGGCGGCGGCTATTTTCTTTGTCTTTGATCAGGTCATCCACCATACCCAATTCAATGATCGCATAGGAATCAGTTGATATACCCGTATCCATAAAGAGATTCTGGATGTCTTTCAACCGGCATTGCACATCATTCAGGCGATATTCGCTTTCGCCGCTTTTATAAAATTTACGGGTAATGGTAACAGTAGTAAACTCAGTGGGAAGGAGGTTCCTGGTGTTTTCGAAGGTCAAACTCACTTCAGCAAGGCCAGATGCAGAGCGGCTTTTAGAGCCATTAAAAACAAGACTGTCGAGGTTTTCGCTTCGCAGGTGGCTGATCTTTTGCTCGCCAATAACCCAACGGATACTGTCCACGATATTAGATTTACCGCATCCATTAGGGCCAACGATACCTGTTACGTTGTCATCAAAGTTGACAATAGTTTTATCAGCAAAGCTTTTAAACCCTTTAATTTCAAGACTTTTTAGGCGCACGGGCAAACGTTTTAATAGCGGCGAATATAATCTGCAAAACTCATTTAAATAAGAAGTACTTATTCACAGGGTTGCGTTAAAATTAGGGAAAAGATTTTTTGGTTGCCGGCTTCAGTTCCCTGATTAAACTTTGATTGCGACCCTCCGTTCGGCGTCCTGTAATTCTATTCAAAAATGGTGAGTCGTGAATCATCAGACGTGAATCGTGGCGTATAATCTATCTCACGACCGACGACTCCCGAATAAGCTCAATAGAAAACCGAACGTACAAGAGTGCGATGCAATAAAAGTTGAAAAGAGATCCTGTTGCTCGTAATACCATTATACCTACAATTTTTTATACCCTTCAAAATAATATGCTATTTTCGGCCCGCATTTTTGAAACGAAAAAACAAAACCACTGATTCATGAAAACCGTAATCATTCCTGTTGATTTTTCTGAAACTGCATTAAATGCTGCCCGCTATGCTGCTGAAATGCTAAGTGGAAGCCCTAACACAAGTATTATTCTTTATAATCTTTATCGTCACGATAATGAATATGAAATGTCAGGTGCATATCTTGACAGCTTGAAAGAGGAATTGCTGAGAAAAGGTGATAAAGAAATTGAATGTGTTCGTGAAAAAGGAAATGATGTTGTTGATTCATTGGAGAGACTGGCTTACCAGAAATCCGCTACACTGATCGTGATGGGGATCACTGGTAAATCACCTATGCAGCAGGCATTGATCGGCAGTAATACCCTGAAGATCGCAATGCGTGATGTGTGCCCGGTGTTAATAGTGCCGGCACAAGCTATATTCAATGGAATTAAAAATGTGGCGCTTGCTTCTGATTTTAAAAATGTAGAAGAAATAACTCCGGTTACTTATTTAAAAGCAGTGCTGGATTTCTTTAAACCACAGCTGCATATTGTAAATGTGAACAGTGAAATACATGTAGCACTGAATGAAGAACTAAAAGAAGAAAGAGCCTGGCTTTTGGAGCAGTTCCGTGAGTATAATCCTGAGTTTTATTTTATCACTACGTTCGATTTTCATGAAACCATCGAACAATTTGTGCAGGATAAGAATATTGACATTATAATTAACGTTCCCCGCAATCATAGCTTTTATGATTCTGTTTTCAAGAGCAGCGCTACCAAAAAGCTTGCTTTTCATAGTTCCATACCTGTGCTGGCAGCACATGAATAAACAGCTAAGGTTTCGCCCATTCACTAACACTCATTAGGTTTTCCGGCCTTGTTTTTTTAGCTTTGCCGTTCCTGAAAAATCGAGTGCTGCATCATTTTTTGCCGTTTTACTTTATTCCCGATAGCTTTCGGGA
>Ga0193740_1000080_pt1 | contig 26111 bp, 23 predicted proteins | sample L2s1metaG_FD_145072 | JGI IMG/M metagenome (GOLD analysis project Ga0193740, IMG submission 145072) | Soil microbial communities from a riparian zone of the East river system, Colorado, United States - L2s1 | ecosystem: Environmental > Terrestrial > Soil > Riparian zone | place: USA: East River... | reverse complement strand
GATGTTTTTGTTTTTCTTTTTTAGCCAGGTTGAATGTTTGAACGGAATGACTTCGTCTTTTGTTCCATGAAAAATGAATATAGGTGCACCTGTTTTTTCCAGGTAACGGTGAACAGGAAACGAATAGCTGATCATCTGGTTCACAGGGTAAATCGGAATAAAGTACCTGGCCAAAGAAGAAATGCTATAATATGGTGTCTCTAAAATGAGTTGTTTGCAATTTTTGTTTGAAGCTATAAAAGAAGCCACACCAGTGCCAAACGATTTACCATAAATAATAATGCTATCGCTGCCCATTTCAGCTAAAGCATTTTTGTACATCAGCATTGCCTGTTTCTCCATGATCTTTTCCGTTCGTTTGCCGGTTGTTTTTCCAAAACCTGGATAATCAATCATCCATATTTCATAGTTGTTTCTCAGAAAAAATGCCGGGTACTTTTTATAATGTTCAACGTTCTTCATGTTGCCATGGTAGAACAGAACAATTCCTTTGCGTTTATAGCCGGGTTTGAACCTGACAATGCTTACATTATTTTCTTCAAAAGAAATGTTGATTTCTTCAAATGCCTGCTCAAATTGGAATTGATGTGCTTTTGAAAGGGGTTTGGGATGAAACAAAATTTTTTCCTGGGCAAAATATAATATTATACCGGCAGCAACATAAATAACCAGCAGGATTACCAGCACCTTTTTAATCTTATTCCTAACCTTCATTCGTTCAAATATCCTCAAAAAAAGAATCCCGCACTTCGGCGGGATTCCGGGTACATTCGTTTTCTCAGGCTATTGATATCTTGTATAATAGTTTCTCAAACGGTAGGAGAGATCACTTTGAATTTGTCTAAGCAAATCATCCATTATCTGGTCTTCGGAAGGCGGATTGGAATTATTATTTTGATTGAGAGAGCTTTTGTCTGTATCGCTTAAAGCTCTTTCGTCGCCGGTGTAACTGGTCAATTGGGTTTCCCATTTGTGCTGTCCGGTAAAGCGGTCATTCCATATGGTTCTTCCCTTGGTATCTCTAACTGTAATAAATAGATCACCTTGAGATAAGAGTGTTCTTTTAGTTGTTGTAATGTTAGCTCTCACTGTCCCGTATTCTTTTTTCACGGAATCTTCTTTGAAAACTATTTCTTTTACAACCACCTGTTTAGTTACTTCCCTTGAATTTTTGATATCGTTAGGCTGACCAATACTGATTCGGCTTAAGTTTAATTCCATGACCTGGTCAGCTTCCACATCCTTACTTCTGGCCTCATACTCAGAATAGAATTTCACAAATTCGTTGTTCATGTTATAAGAAAGTGTACGGATAACATCTCTCTGGAAGTTTTGCAATTGATAGGAGGAACCGTATCGGTAACCGCCCAGGTTTTGAATTGGATTCAGGATTACCTTCACAATTGCACGATCGTATGCCGTGTCTTTTTGCTTTCTTAATTCAAAATCATCGGGACGGTAATTCACGGCAGTTGCATATTCTCTATAAGCCTCACGATATGCTTCTTTCGTGCCTTCCTTCATCCATCTTTCCGCGTTTTCAACGTGAACCTCGGCAGCTTTTTCGCGATAGGTTTCTACAGATTCGGAATAATCTTTTGCTTTTATCAACCTTGCAGCTTCAGGGTATTGATGTATCGTATTATACAGGTTTTGCAAAGCCACGTACCGCTGGTAAATCCGATCATAGCGATTATCGCTTTTACTGTTTGAAAGAATCCTGATCTGGTCTTCGTGTTCGTTTACAGTGTAGGTGTACGATTTTTGAACCAGTTCTTTTGTTTCATAATCGTTCGGATCCTTTTGTAGTTTTTTTACACCCCGGTCAATTGCTTCTGTATAATCACCTTTTTGGTAGGATTTGCTTGCCGACTTACAACTATAAATTAAAATAAGGGCAGCAAGGGCGAGTGAGTAAAGTTTAGTCATGGTCTATGGTTTTTCTTGTTAGAGCCAAAACACAGGATAATGGTTACTTACGGAATGTTATTTAATTCATCGTTAACAAACCGAAAGAAATAACCCAGCAAAGAAACAAATTGATTATGGTAAATCAAAGCAGCCTCCATAAATCCCTCCGGTGGAGGGATTGGGCCCCTCAAAACCCTTCCCCTGGAAGGTCGGCACGCGCCTAATGCTTCAAAATATCCCTGATGAAATTGTGGTACTCATCAAACTTCGAAAGATTATTATGCCCGCCTCCGTGAATGCGGATTAATGTTATTTTCCTGGGGTTTATCTTTTGCAGTTGCTCACTATGTCGAATCGGAATTAACCAATCCCTCGTTCCATGAATAATATAGACCGGACATTTGACTCTTTGGATCCACTTATCGGTACGCAAATGATAGCGCAGAACAAAACGAATGGGCAGGATTGGGAGAAAACGTTCGATCACTTTTCTGAAGTTATAATAAGGCGCATCAAGGATTAAATACCGGGGGCTATTGTCCGAAGCCACTTTGGCAGCAAATCCACTACCCAGGCTCCTGCCATACACTATCATATGATTTTCAGAATAATTGCCCGCAAGATATGAGTAGACAAACTGCATATCATTGAGCATTTCAGTTTCACCTCTTTTACCCGTACTTTTTCCAAAACCCCGGTAATCAACCAATAATACGTCATAGTCAAAGCGATAAAAATCCCTGGCATACTTAGCCCAACCCTTTATGCTTCTTGAATTGCCATGAAAATATAAAATCAAACCCTTTGGTTGTTCCCGATAAAAATGCAATCCATTTATGCGCACAATTGGGTCAACGTCAAAATTTACTTCCCTGAATGGGATATCATATTTGAATTGAAAATCGGCACTAAGTTTTTCAGGTTTGAAAATAAACATGTCCTGAAAAAAATAAACAGCCAGTGAAAGAAATATAATTCCGCCAACGATATAATAAATAATTGCAGGCAACCGTAAGTTTTACAGCAGTAAAGTAATACTATCCCGGCAATTAACGTATTCGTCGCAACTTCAAATCTGTTACAGGTGATACGATCAGCGGGAATTTTTCTACTACAACATTACTGGGGTCGAGGCCAAAACCCCTTTCTTCGGAAAGACTGGTCTCTTTAAGCCAAAAGTGGAATCTCATGACAAGCCGTTCAAGAATAGGCAAATCGTTATCCTGGCTCAAATATTTTTCCATAACTATAAATGAAAAATCTCCAACAACATTACTGCGTTCAAGACTTTCGTAACGGCTGGTAATATTTACTTCGCGGTTCGCAACAAGATCTTCAACCACCTTGCGAAACATTAGGTTGATACGAGGCTCCACGCGAAAACCCAATCTGAATTCAACACGAATAATATCGTTCGGTATGATGTGATCTACTGAATACTCCATCGTATATGGATCATCTAGTGTATCAACGTGAACAAACCAATAAATATCTGCCCGCTTTGGTTTCTTGTTTAGTATTGAATAAATAATCTTGTGCTCAATTTCTTTTGGGTTATCTGCGCTGGTTAAATACACGAGGTGGGTGGCGTACTTGGGTACTGATCTATCGTTACTTAGTTCCTGTATTTTGGGAATGTAATGTTCAAGCCGTACAAACTCCACGTAACGATTTTTAATTTTTCGTGCACGATGCCAGGCATACATTACCATAAACATTACGCCACCAATCATAAAAGTAATGTAACCGCCATGTGTAAACTTTTGCAAAAGCGCAAACAAAAAAAGCGATTCCAGGAACAGGTATAAAGTCAGGAACAGCCATATAAAAGCTGGCCGTATCCGTCGCGAAACCATAAAATTGGAAAACAGGATGGTTGTCATTAGCATAGTCATAATAATAGCTAATCCATACGCTGCTTCCATACGCTGAGAATTTCGAAAATAAAGTACTACAACTACACAACCCAGGAACATGAAAAAGTTCAATGAAGGAATAAATAACTGTCCCCTTTCTTCCGATGGGTAACGGATCTTAAGTTTCGGCCAAAGGTTCAGCCGCATAGCTTCGCTGATTAAAGTAAAGGAGCCGGAAATCATGGCCTGGCTTGCAATAATCGCAGCTGCTGTTGCTACAATAACACCGGGTATAATGAACCATTGAGGCATCAGGTCGTAAAATGCATTAATCCCCTGCTGTTCTCTTAGTTCATTTGTAATGGTTTTTCCTGCGTGATGGCTGAGCAGATAGGCCCCTTGCCCAAGATAATTCAACAGGAGGCAGGTCTTTACAAAAATCCAGGAGATCCGGATATTTCCCCTACCGCAGTGGCCCAGGTCACTATACAATGCTTCAGCACCGGTGGTACAAAGGAAAACGGCGCCCAAAAGCCAAAGGGCATGAGGATAAAGTGTTAAGAATTTAACTGCATAATATGGATTTATTGCACGGAAAATCGAGAAATCGTCTGAAAGATGAACTATGCCCAGAACAGCCAGCATACTAAACCAGATCATCATCACAGGGCCAAACAATCTTCCAATGGAAGCAGTTCCGAATTGCTGGAGAAAGAAGAAAAGGGTAAGAATGCCCAGGACAATATAGACCACGTATTCCTCAATATTTCGAAACGCTGGTATCTCCTTAAGACCTTCTACCGCCGAAGTAATTGAAATGGGTGGGGTAATAATGCCATCGGCAAGCAAAGCTGCACCCCCTAGCATTGCAGGAATGACTAACCATCTTTTTTGCCTTCTCACCAATGCGTAAAGCGCAAAGGTTCCGCCCTCCCCCCTGTTATCGGCTTTTAAAACAAGAAATACATATTTGATGGTAGTTTGAAGAGTGAGGGTCCAGATTATGCAGGAGAGGCTTCCAATAATAACATCTTCATCAATCAGACGATTTGTTATGATTGCATTGAACACATAGAGCGGGGATGTTCCGATGTCGCCGTAAATAATTCCCAGTGCTACAATTAATCCTGCGGTCGTAACTCTGTTTAAAGGTATTCTCACTCTTCCTTTAGATTTTTTAATGCAGTGTGCAAAGGTATATGTTAAAATTTATGCCAGCACAACAATAGGCCAAACAAATCTTTTTTGTGTAAAAGAGGAAGCACCTGCATCATGCAGCCATATTGTCGTTTTAACGTCTATAATAGTGATACAAAAGTTATCTTTAAACCCATAAATTATTTAACGGATCATGTTATTGAAAAAAGTATTGCTAGCTCTGGTTTCCCTGTTTTTTATGGCTGATAGTTTTGGGCAGAAGATTGTTTATTCTGAGCCGGAAAAGGATGATTCCCGGAGGATGGATTTTGAAATAATAGGTAAGATATCGGGCAATATTCTGATTTATAAAAAAATACGAAACAATGCTTACATAGCTGTTTATAATAACAACATGGAGCAAATTGCAAAGGAACAACAAAATTATATGCCCGACGATCGCTTGATAAATGTAGATTTTTTTCCTTATTCCGATTTCAGCTATGTAATGTACCAGTATCAAAAGAAGAACGTTGTCTATTGCGAGGCTGTTAAAATTGATGGAAATGGCAAAAAAATGTCTGATGTTATTGTGTTGGATACGAGTCATATTGGCGGCAGCACGAGTAATAAAATTTATTCAGCAGTTACCAGTGAGGACAAGTCCAAAATCATGGTCTTCAAAATTAATTCACGTAATAAGTCAAGATTTATAATTAGTACACTGCTTTTTGATAAGAATCTTGGATCAAGTAAGCGTTCCCGGTTTGTAATTCCTATGCATGAACACGATGATTATTTGGATCAATTTTACGTGGATAATGATGGTGATTATGTATTTGCCAAGTTTAACCGTAACACCAATGAAACGATAAACAAAACCAGTTTAATCTGGAAAAAGGCCGATTCAGATTCGGTATTAAGCATAGATGTGCCGCAAAAGGATATTTTATTGGATGAAATTCATATTAAAGTTGATAATGCCAATAAACGCTATGTCCTGACCTCTTTTTATTATAAACAGAAACGGGGAAACATCGAAGGTCTTTATTTCTATGTGTGGGATAAGCAAACGCAATTTCCTGTTTTGCAAAATACAGCCGTACTGGGCGATGAATTACGTAAAGAAGCCAAAGGAGACGCCAATGTAAAAATGGCTTTTAATGATTATTTTATAAAACATGTGATCATCAAAAAAGACAGCGGCTTTCTTGTAAACGCCGAGTCATTTTATACTTCCTCAAGATTTGGAAACTGGAACCGCTGGAACTACTTATACGGGTCGCCCTATGGGAGTTATGATTATTACACAACCTATTCTCCCTACTACAGTACATGGTGGTGGCGCAGCCGTTATGATAATAACCAAAATGTAAGGTATCATGCTGACAATATAACTATACTTTCCTTCGACAAAAGCGGAAACCTGCAATGGAGCGACGTCATTCATAAAGAACAGTATGATGACGAAGGAGATGACCGGATCTCGTTCCAATTGGCGAATACAGGCACGCAACTACACTATATTTTCAATATGGATGAAAAGAGAACACTTTTGCTGAATGATTTTATGCTGTCCCGCGATGGCAGTATCAGCCATAATCCAACATTAAGAAACCTTGACAAGGGTTATGAGTTTTTGCCCAAGTATGGTAAACAAATAAGTGTTCACCAAATTGTCATGCCCTGTTTTTTTCGCAACTACATTTGCTTTGCTAAAATCGAATTTAATTAATAGCATTGCGATGTGATCGCAATATTCAAACAAAAATCACCAGGCAACATAGTAGTTTTGTTGCTCTTTGGTTTGCTTCTTAAATTACCCCTGTTCCTTTACCCAAAGAGTATAGTGGCCGGGCCTGTTGATGGCAGCGTTTACCAGGGGTTCATCTCGGTGCTCCCGCCCAACAACCCAATGATTTATTCTGTCATTGCTTTTACACTCTTATACACGCAGGCATTAATGATAAACTATATGGTCAATGAGTACCGGATGATCGTTAAGGCCACTTATTTACCTGCGATGGCTTATTTGCTGATAACATCCCTGTTGCCGGAATGGAATTACCTCTCCTCACCAATGCTGGCAAATAGCTTCATTATCTGGATGTTTATTTACCTGTTTAGTCTTTACAACTCCAACAATGCAAAAGCACAGGTTTATAACATCGGGTTGATGGCAGGTATTACATCCTATATTTATTTTCCATCCGCTGCATTTGTTCTCTGTGTGTTAATAGGGTTGATGATATTAAAACCTTTTCGCTTAAACGAAATCGTTCTATTCTTTTTAGGCTTCCTGACACCGTATTATTTTCATGTGGTTTATCTTTTCCTTTTTGAAGAACTAAGCTTTCGGAGCTTTTTTCAAAGCATTTCAATCAAAATCCCTTTTCTGGAAAATTCTATATGGCTGGCAGGAAGTATATTCTTACTAACAATCACTTTTTTTCTTGGCGGTTATCATGTGCAGGCTCACCTTCGAAAAATGCTCATCCAGGTAAGAAAGAACTGGAGCGTCTTGTTAATTTATCTCCTGCTTGCTTTTTTTATTCCTTTCATTAATAGCGACCAGACGTTCCATGCATGGATATTGGTTACAGTACCATTCGCCGCGTTTCATGCCTGCGCTTATTTTTATCCTGTAAACAGGTTGTTTCCCCTTCTTATTTTTTTTATAACCATTGCCTATATTCTTTATCAACAGTACGGAACTCTAACATGGCAGTAACGCCGGACTAAATTATCTTTGCTCTTTCAAATTAATGATCATGAAATTTGGTGTGGTTGTTTTTCCTGGTTCTAATTGCGACCGCGATATTCACGATGCTTTGGTGTACGACCTGAAGCAGGAATGTGTCATGCTGTGGCATAAGGATAGTGATCTATCGCAATTTTCAGTCAATGATTGCATTGTGCTTCCAGGTGGTTTCTCCTATGGCGATTATTTGCGTACGGGGGCCATTGCCAGATTTAGCCCGATTATGCAAACCGTAATTGAATTTGCTAACCAGGGAGGAAAAGTTCTGGGGGTTTGCAATGGTTTCCAGATTCTTTGTGAATCTCATTTGTTACCAGGCGCTTTATTGAGGAATAACAACCAGCAATACATCTGTAAAAATATTTTTGTAAAAGATATTGAGAATAATGTTCATAAAATTCCCATAGCGCATGGTGAGGGACGGTATTATGCAGATGAAAGCACCCTGGACCGACTGGAGCAAAATGGGCAGGTTATACTTCGTTATTGCGATGAGAATGGAGATACTACAGAAGGAGCCAATCCAAATGGTTCGGCCCGAAATATTGCCGGTATTTGTAATGAAAACAGGAACGTTTTTGGCATGATGCCGCATCCAGAGAGGGCATGTTCGCCTTTATTGGGAAATACTGATGGAAGAAAAGTTTTTGAAACGCTGTTTTCATTGGTTTTGGAAACCGCCTGAGTACTTTTAACAACTTTCAAGAAAATTATAGAAGAAATTTGTGAATCAAATCACGTAGCATGAAGAAATTGATATTTATTGTTTTTTCTTTTTTTATAGTTGGATTGCTGTCTGCCCAGGTATTGAACCCCGTAAACTGGAACTTCAGTAGTAAAAAAATCAGCGATAATGTTTTTGAAATACAAATGACTGCGACTATTCAGCAAGGATGGCATTTATTCTCGCAAAGCCAGCCAAAAGATGCGATTGCTCAACCGACAACTGTGGTGTTTAATAAAAACCCCTTGCTTCAGCTGGATGGTAAAGTGAAGGAGGTCGGTGCCCTTGAAAAATTTAAGGATGAAGAACTTGATATTTCAGCCAACCAATACAGCAATAAAGTTGTTTTTACACAACGGGTTAAGCTGAAAGGCAAGGCAAAAACAAATGTCACGGGAAAACTGACGTATCAAACCTGCAACGATGAAAAATGTTTGCCACCTAAAACTATTAACCTTTCAATTGCTTTGTAATAAAATGAACGAATTATAGTTCTTTTGTAAACGGGTTCTTTTTAAGAACTCGTTTTTCTTAATATTTAGAAGATGAAGATGCTCCGGCCAATTTTCGTAAGCCTTGTCTTTTTATTCCTAAACCTGTTTTCTTTTGGTCAAGATTCTTCTCAATTTTTTAGTTGGAATGTCATCAGCAAAAAAATTGCAGATCATACGTACGAGCTAATTTTCTCAACCAAAGGAAATTCAAACTGGAACTTATATGCTCCTAACCAGGACCTGGGTGGTGTGGTTTCTGCTTCGGTCACATTAAACGATTCTGCTTATCATTTGCTTGATCAATTCAGGGAGACCGGTACAGTAAAAGTGCAACCAAGTAAATTTTTTACAGGTAACGAAAAAATTTATTCCGGGGCAACTGCATGGACACAACAGATAAAGATTGATGGAACTGTTCCGGGAAGTATCCAGGGAAGCCTCGTTTATAATTATGGAAAAGGAGAAGAGTTTTACCAGGGCGAGTATCCATTTTCGGTGAAGCTGGAAGGCGGTGTTGTACAGGAGTCAAAAATTAAAATTGCTTCCATTGATGTCAGGCATCCTGTTAATCCGTGTGGTGATGAAGACACTGGTGACAAAGGTTTAATGACCTTATTCCTAATAGGATTTGTAGCTGGTCTTTTGGCACTATTGTTTCCCTGCGTATTTCCGTTGATCCCTTTAACTGTATCTTTTTTTACAAAAAGGGCGCAGAGTAAAAAGCAGGGTATTATTAATGCCGTCTTGTATGGAGGTTCAATCTTTCTCATTTATACTTTGATCAGTCTTCCTTTTCATATACTGAATATTGAACCAGAAGTACTGAACAATATTTCAACTAACGTTCCCTTAAACATTACATTCTTTATAATTTTTGTAGTATTCGCTATTTCTTTCTTTGGCTATTTTGAAATTACACTGCCGAGCAGTTTTGCCAACAGGGCCGATTCAAAAGCGGGTTTAGGAAATTTCCTGGGGATCTTTTTCATGGCGTTGACATTGGCCATTGTTTCCTTCTCCTGTACCAGTGGAATTTTGGGTGCTCTGTTAGTGGGTGCATTAAGTGGGCCAAATGGTGCCTGGCAGTTAACGGTAGGGATGGCGGGCTTTGGATTAGGATTGGGACTACCTTTTGTCTTATTTGCGCTTTTTCCGAATTGGTTACAATCACTGCCCAAATCAGGTGGTTGGATGAACGAATTAAAGGCGGTTTTTGGCTTTATTGAACTGGCCATGGCAATTAAGTTTTTGTCAAATGCAGACCTTGTAAAGCAATGGCATCTTTTGGAAAGGGAAGTTTTCATCGGTTCATGGATTGCTATTGGAATTGCGATTGTTCTTTATCTATGTGGCGTGTTTCGGTTTGCAGGAGATGGTAAACCAAAATTTACCGCGGTAAGAATTTTCTTTATTGCTTTATTCTCCATAATTACTTTGTATTTGCTGCCAGGTATTACTAATACCAAATGGGCAAGATTGGGATTGATTAGCGGTTTTCCTCCACCTGTTTGTTACAGTGGTTACACACATCCTGTGAATTGCGAAACAGGTGTAAAGCCTTTGGAAAATGATTATGAAAGGGCACTGCAATTGGCTAAAGAACAAAACAAGCCAGTTCTTATTGACTTTACAGGATGGGCTTGCGTAAACTGCCGCCGGATGGAGGAAAACGTTTGGGTGGATGATGAAGTGAAAGATTTAATGAAGAATGAGTTTGTCGTCGTATCGTTGTATGTTGATGAAAGGAGGAAACTACCTGTAGCCGAAAGAACGGAGTACACCACAGCTGACAGTACCACAAAATCAATTATCACAGTAGGAGATAAATGGGCCACCTTCCAGGCAGAAAATTTCTATGCAGTATCACAGCCCCAATATGCCATTATTAGCCCTGATGAAATTGCGTTGACCAAAACCAAGGCGTATACGCCATCCGCATCGGAATTCGCTGATTGGTTGAAGTGTGGGTTGGAGGCGTATAAGAAACGTCAGAATCAAACAAAATAAAAAAAGCCGTCACCAAACGTAACGGCTCTCTATCAAAATAATTCTTCTAATACTCATCTTCATTAAACAGAAAATCTTCCTGCGACGGATAGTCAGGCCAAATGTCTTCGATACTTTCATACACTTCACCTTCATCTTCCAGTTCCTGCAGGTTTTCAATAACCTCAATGGGTGCGCCGGAACGGATTGAGTAATCTATCAACTCGTCTTTAGTGGCCGGCCAGGGTGCTTCCTCAAGGTAGGATGCTAATTCTAACGTCCAAAACATCGTGCTGTGATTTTAAATGTTACAGTTGAAAAGTTGATATATAATTTCTGTGCCAATTCTCACCAACCAATCCGTCAAATTTTTCGCAAAAGTAATTTTATTAACCAATTTTCCAAATGTTGTTTAAAAACCCCTCAACGGCCTTTGCTGTGCGGTATTGTTTAATGATATTTGGTTCAATTGTAAGGAAATGTTATCAGCAAATGATATTCACAAGAAATATGGCCCGGTTGAGGTTTTGAAAGGCGTAGACGTAGCTATCCAGTCCGGCGAGATTGTTAGTATTGTTGGCCCATCCGGGTCCGGAAAATCAACTCTACTCCATATTTTGGGCACTTTGGACAAGCCAGATAGAGGAGAAGTGTTTTTGAGCCAGGAAAATATTAACCGTTTGCAGGGTAATAAGTTGGCTGGTTTCAGAAACAAACACATTGGGTTTGTTTTCCAGTTTCACCACTTGTTGCCTGAATTTTCAGCTTTGGAAAATGTTTGTATTCCTGGCTGGCTCACTTCCCGCAATAAAAACGAGGTAAAGCAAAAAGCTGAGGATTTGTTGAGAATTCTGGGACTTTCCCACAGGTTGGAAAATAAACCCAACCAATTATCAGGAGGAGAACAGCAAAGAGTGGCTGTTGCCCGTGCATTGATCAATAAACCCGATATTGTATTTGCCGATGAGCCAACAGGCAACCTGGATACTGCAAATGCAAAAGAACTCCATCATTTGTTTTTCGATCTTAGAAAGGAATTCAACCAAACTTTTTTGATCGTCACGCACAACGAAGAACTGGCACAGTTAAGCGATAGAACACTGACAATGAAGGATGGAAAAATTATCTAAACAAGAATTTCGGAACCAGAATTTGGGTGGATTTTTGGGATTAAGAGGAAATAAAACAGTTTAATAATAAAGAACCTTCGAATTGGAAGATTTCTTTGCTTCCAATAAATCTATTTAATCCACCCAAATCCCCGTTCAGATAATTCGTGGCTTCCACGCAATTTCTTCCACTCCCAATTTTTGAGCTGCGTATCTGGCCAGTGTAAACAGGTAATCACTTAGGCGATTTAAATATTGGATCAGTTTTTCATCAACAAACAAATTGTGTTGCTGCATGTTCACAGCCAAACGCTCGGCACGCCGGCAAACGCAACGGGTGATATGAATGGAAGAAACGGCAACATGTCCCCCAGGTAGAATAAAATTTTTCATTGTGGGCAATTCAGAGGTCATTACGTCAATCCTGTTTTCCAAAAACTTAATATCGCCATCATTCAGATCTGGTAGTTTCATTTTTGGTTCTTTCTCAGCATCTGTCGCCAACGACGAACCGATGGTAAATAAACGATCTTGTATCTCCCTTAATTCACTTTGAAAAGAGTCGTCCTTCAATTGATCGTTTATCAATCCAATCCATGAATTCAGTTCATCCACGGTTCCGTAAGTTTCAATGCGAATATCATTTTTGGGAACTTTTGTTCCTCCTATCAAAGTGGTACTTCCTTTATCGCCTGTTTTAGTATAGATTTTTGTTGCCATGAAAGTAAAATTTAGTGCAGGGCAACGGCTTGTCTTCTTTTATCGCTTTCAATAATACCATCCCGCAATCGAATGATTCGATGCGCATAGTGAGAGATATCTTCTTCGTGGGTTACTAAAATTACCGTGTTGCCTGCGTCGTGAATCTTACCAAAAATATCCATGATCTCGTAAGAAGTTTTTGAGTCAAGGTTCCCTGTTGGTTCATCTGCCAAAATAATGGATGGGTCATTAACGAGCGCCCTGGCTATGGCAACCCGTTGGTTTTGTCCTCCGCTCATTTCATTTGGTTTGTGATGGCTTCTGTCAACAAGGTCTACTTTCCTCAAAACTTCCATTGCCTTTTCTGTTCTTTGCTTTTTAGGAATTCCGGCATAAACCAGGGGAAGTGCTACATTTTCAAGGGCGGTTAGCCTTGGTAAAAGATTAAACTGCTGAAATACGAAGCCAATTTCATTATTACGGACATCAGCCAGGTCATTATCAGAAGTTCGGTTTACATCCTTTGCATTCAAAATGTATTTACCGGAGGTTGGAGTATCAAGGCATCCAATAATATTCATTAATGTGCTTTTCCCGGAGCCGGAAGGTCCCATCAATGCTACGTATTCATTTTTTAAAATATCAAATGATATTCCTTTTAATACTTCAATTGTTTGCTTGCCTAAATAATAATTTTTCCGGATTTCTTCTAAATGTATAATGCCCTGCATGAAATTAAGATTGGGTAGGCTTTTTTAAAACCTTAGGTACTTTAAAATATTCATCATCATGTAATGGAGCATTTTGTAAAGCTTCTTCACGATTGATCATGTGGCCTGGTACATCATCACGCAAAATATCGGTGTTATTGCTCATATGCAATAACGGTTCAACACCCGTTGTATCCAACTCTTTCAATTTGTCAACAAACCCGATCATTTTTTCGAGATCAGACTTTATTTCCTCACGCTCCTCGTTGCTGAATTGAAGCATAGCTAACTTGGAAAGTTTGTCAATCAATACATCATCTACCTGCATTGAACAAATATAAGTGCTTTCGGTTAAGCCTGGCCTCGGAACTGGGCTGATTGCTGATAGCTCTTTATCTTCGCCCTCGCAATTTTTACTATGGCGAAAGAGATTGTTGTAAGCGGCATACGTCCCACGGGTTTTTTGCACCTGGGAAATTATTTTGGTGCCATGCGGAATTATGTTCGCATGCAGGAAGAATATGACTGTTATTTTTTTGTAGCCGACTGGCATTCATTAACCACTCATCCGGATACGAAAGAATTACGTGAAAATGTGTTGAGGGTTTTGGCTGAAAATGTTGCGGCCGGGTTAGATCCCAATAAGGTTTGCCTGTATGTACAAAGCAGCATTCCGGAAATTGCCGAATTGTATTTGCTACTGAATATGCTTGCTTACAAAGGCGAATTGGAAAAAACAGCAACGTTTAAAGACAAAGTTCGTTTACAGCCAGACAACGTAAATGCAGGATTGTTAACCTACCCGGTTTTACAAACTGCCGATATTATCATTCACCGGGCAAAATATGTTCCGGTAGGTAAGGACCAGGAGCAGCATTTGGAAATGGCCCGCAATTTTGCGCAACGTTTCAACCACCGGTATGGAGAATTATTTCCCGAACCACAGGCTTTTAATTTTGGAAGCGCCCTGGTAAAGGTTCCCAGCCTGGATGGAGCGGGCAAAATGAGCAAGAGCGAAAATCAATATGCCACGCTTTACCTTGCCGATGATGATGAACTTATACGTAAGAAAGTAATGAGAGCAAAAACGGATAGCGGGCCAACCGGGCCCGATGCGCAAATGCCAGACTATATTCAAAACCTTTTTCAGCTAATGATCCTTGTGAGTGAAGACAGCACGGTGAAAAAGTTCAGGGAGGATTTTAATAAAGCTTCTATTCGTTATGGCGACATGAAAAAACAATTGGCAGAAGATATGGTGAAATTCATTTCGCCTATCAGGGAAAAAGCCAATGCCATCAGAAAGGATGAAGCATTATTAAATAAAATTATCAAAGAAGGTGCTGAACGTTCAAGAGAAAGCGCCAATAAAACCATCGAATTGACAAGAAAGACGATTGGCCTGAATTACTTTTAGGAGTTTTTCAACAGTCACCTTTTTTTGCAAACAAGTTTGTCCGATTAAAAACGAAATCCCTATTTTTAAAACCTCGTATTTATTCATCTGGATGGGTTATTATGGCGAAATCTAAAAAACCAAAACACATTGCTGTGGCCGGAAATATTGGAGCCGGTAAAACCACTCTCACCGAATTGCTTGCTAAACATTACAAATGGATACCGCATTTTGAAGATGTAGAGCACAACCCCTACCTCAACGATTTTTACGATGACATGCCCCGATGGAGTTTTCAGTTGCAGATTTATTTTTTAAATAGCCGGTTAAATCAACTTATTGAAATAAGAAATGGTACGGAGACGGTTATCCAGGACCGCACTATCTATGAGGATGCTTACATTTTTGCACCCAACCTTCACGAGATGGGACTAATGAGCAAAAGGGATTTTGATAACTACGCTAAATTTTTCCAAACGCTGAAATCCATGGTTCAACCTCCGGACCTGTTGGTTTATTTACAGGCATCTGTACCTACATTGGTTGGACAAATTCAAAGCAGGGGAAGAGAGTATGAGGAAAACATCCGCCTCGATTATTTAAAGCGTTTAAATGAATATTATAACCGCTGGATTGAAAGTTATAAAGAAGGCCAGTTATTGATCATTAATGTAGATAATAATCGTTTTAACGAGAACGAGGAAGATTTAGGAAAGATCATTAATAAGATTGACGCTCAACTTTATGGATTGTTTTAGAATGCATTTTTCATTTATTTCCCTTTATCAAAAATAATGGTTAGGTGTTGCTACAGCGGTAACGCCGTTTAGAACAACCCTAGGGATAATTTGAGTATGGCTCTGTTTCTGCTATTAGCTGCTCTATCTTCTCAAGCCAATCGTACTGTGTTCTCCTGTTGCGGCTGTGATCGGTTTCATTGTCATAAGTCCTTTGGAATTCTTCTTTTTGGCTAATTATTGATTGGTAAATTTGGCTGATATCTTTTTTGAAGCCTTTCCTATTGAACTTATAGTTTTGCAGTGCTTCATTTAACCTTCTTGCGAAAATTTCAGTAATGTCGAAATGGGCTTGCTCATGTGCAAGGATGTAATCGGTCCTCATTAAACCCCACGATTTTTCTTTATTGAAATAGCAAGTGATATTATACTTCAACTCTCCGTTAGCTAATTGGTAGGCAATTCCAAGGCTTGTACTGGTTGAGGCTACCGCATCTGTTCCCAATTTGGGTTCGCATAAAAAATCATCCCAAACCAGCCTCTTTTCCATTTCCCAAGGAATCATATCTTTTGATTCCACCCGCATGGTGCTGTCACTGGTTACTGAACTCACAAGCCTCAGTGGTCCAAATGCAGGCTTGCCCGAAAAACTCAGTACTAAAGCAGATAGGGCAAAAAGGTGGAAGAGTTTCATGGTAGCTAGATGAACGGTTGTCTGACTATAAATATTTTATTTTCTCGTTTTTTAGAGTGTTATTAAAAATAAAAAAATGCATTTAAATATTTTTCGTGCCTAAGTTCTAAATGCCAAAACTTTCGGCCAATGCTTCAATTCCGGCGATAGGCCTCGGTTTCGGATTATTAAATCACCTAATGTATAGGGCCGGTTATTTGGTCAGACAAAGTTATTATGCCCTGCATGGGCCTTACAACCTTCTCGAAAAAAGGTTCAATTGATTTGCAGTTGCTATAGATTGAACTGATGAAGGGTTGTAATTCTCACCGGGCCAGTATTGATTTTACAATTTGACTCGCAACTTTTTCACCATCCATTGCAGCACTTACTATACCTCCTGCATAGCCTGCGCCTTCTCCGCAAGGATATAAATTTTTGATTTGAGGGTGCTGAAGATCATTATCGTTTCGAGGGATTCGAACAGGAGAGGAGGTTCTTGATTCCGTAGCCACCACAACAGCCTCATTTGTGAAATATCCTTTCATTTTTTTTCCAAACTCTTTAAAAGCAATTTGTAAGGATTGATGAACAAAACCCGGTAGTACCTGCCCAAGATCAACAGAATGAATACCTGGCACATAACTACAATCAGGAAGGGAAGAAGAATATTTGTTTGAAGAAAAATCAACCATTCGCTGTGCAGGGGCTACCAGTTTGCCACCGCCCCATTCAAAAGCTTTTTGTTCCACGGCTTGTTGAAAATACAAGGCAGCCAGTGGCCCATGTTTTTTATAAACCTGTACGTTTTTCTCTTCAATACTGACAACGATTCCGCTGTTTGCATATGGATTATTTCTTTTTGAGGGTGACCATCCGTTCACTACAATCTCATTTCCGTTTGTTGCAGCGGGTGCTATTATACCTCCCGGGCACATACAAAAGGAAAACACTCCTTTGCCGTTTACTTGCTGTACCAGGCTATAAGCTGCCGGAGGCAAATAGTTTCCTCTTAAAGGACAATGGTATTGTATAGAGTCAATTAAAGTTTGTGGGTGCTCTACCCTTACACCCAAAGCAAAAGGCTTGAGTTCGATTGCGATTTTTCCAGAATGAAGCAATCTGAAAATATCTCTTGCAGAATGACCTGTTGCTAAAATAACAGCTTCGGCATTGAGAATGTCTCCATCAGCAATACGTACGCCCTTTATGGTTTCTTTTTCAATAATGAAATCAATTACTTTTTTTTCAAACAGAACTTCACCCCCACATTCAATTATTTTATTACGGATAGAAGTAATAATATGTGGTAATTTGTTTGTACCTATATGTGGATGTGCTTCGTATAAAATTTTTTCGGAAGCTTCAAAATGCACAAGGGTGCTCAATATTTTATAAACGTCACCTCGTTTCGTGCTGCGGGTATAAAGTTTACCATCGCTATATGTTCCGGCGCCGCCTTCTCCAAAACAATAATTGCTTTCGGTGTTTACAATCCCTTCTTTATTAATGGCTGCCAGATCTCTTCTCCTGGCACGAACATCTTTTCCTCTTTCCAAAACAATTGGTTTAATTCCATGTTCCAGCAGGTGCAATGCCGCAAAAAGCCCGGCGGGTCCGGCACCGACAATAATTACTTTCTTATTTGTGTGATTTACAACTTTTAACTCAAGTGGAGTCAAGTTGATCGATTGATAGGGTTCGTCAATATAAACACCTATGGTAAAATGAAACCATACCTGCTTTCCCCTGGCATCAATTGATTGCTTTAACAGGTTGTAGCCTGAAATTCTCTCTGGTGCTACATCGCAAGCCTGTGCTATAATTTTCTGTAATGCTAAATGATTGCCAGCTTCTGAAGGCAATACTTTAACGGAAACTTTTTTTTGCATGGCAGGTATTTATCCTGAAATTGATCTGCAAAAATGAAGAAAAAAATTCCGCCCAAGGACAGAACAAACTAAACAAGCGTTAATAATGAGCTTATTTAATAATTAATCTGTTTTTCAAAAAAATCTACCTGACCAGTAAATCAAGATACTCTTTTTATAAAGGTGGTATTCCGTAAGTTAAGTAAAAAAAGAATCCCGTCTAATTAAACTATTTCAAGCGTAGCGTTTTAAGAATGAACAGTAGAATACAATTTTTTTCTTGCAATCTGTCGTCAGAAATACAGTTTCATTATTTCAATTTAGATCATAAAAAACCATCAAAATATTTTCCATTTTCATTATCGTTTATCGTCAAAAAAATTGATTTATCTCATTCGGGATTTTGGTACTAAAATTTATCAGCAATAAAAATTTTTTTTTCGATTGCTTTTTTAGATATTCGCTCTCCTATCCAAACAAAATTTTTTTATACACATCCTGTGAAAATCGTTTCGAAAAAAATCATAACTCATTATAAAACCTGCAACAGCGTACATGGAGAAGAATGCAGAACTCATTTGGAACAATTGCTTATCTATTATAAAAGACATTGTAGAATGGCAACATTTCAAAACATGGTTCGAGCCAATTAAGCCTGTCTCCTTAAAAGAAAGTGTTCTAATTATCCAGGTGCCCAGCCAGTTTTTTTATGAGTATCTCGAAGAGCATTATGTAAACCTTCTTGCCAAAACGTTGAAAAGAGAATTAGGTAAAGATGCAAGACTGGAGTATCGCATTATGGTTGATGGTGGCAACAGCTACAATAAACCAGTTACCGTTGATATGTCAGGCCATACATACAAAACTTTTAGCAACAACGAAATGGATTTCCCCCTGGTGATCAACACACCTATTAAAAATCCATTTGTTATCCCGGGATTGAAGAAGATGCATATTGATCCGCAACTTAATCCCAATTATACGTTTGAAACTTTTGTTGAAGGTGACAGCAATCGTGTGGCGAGACGGGCTGGAAAAACAGTTGCTGAAAAACCTGGTGCCAATTCATTTAATCCATTAGTAATTTATGGAGGTGTAGGATTAGGAAAAACGCATTTGGCACAAGCAATCGGTAACGAAGTAAAACGGGTGCAGGCTAACAAAGTGGTTTTATATGTGAGCTCTGAAAAATTCATTAATCAATTTGTGGATCACAGTCGGAATAATGCTATTAATGATTTTATTCATTTCTACCAGTTAATTGATGTACTGATCATCGATGATGTGCAGTTCTTTAACCGGGCTGAAAAATCACAGGATGCTTTCTTTGCCATCTTCAATCATTTACATCAATCCGGTAAACAATTGGTATTAACATCTGATAAATCACCCAAAGATTTAGAAGGCGTTCAGGAAAGACTGTTGAGCCGTTTCCGGTGGGGATTGAGTGCTGATATTCAAATGCCCGATTATGACACCCGCATCGAGATCCTTGAAAAAAAGATGAAGAATGATGGGCTGGAAATGCCTAAAGAGGTGGTAAAATATATTGCTTATAACATCAATACTAATATTAGGGAACTGGAAGGGGCTTTAATTTCTTTGTTGGCACAATCTTCGCTAAACCGCAGGGAGATAGACCTAGACCTTGCCAAAAAAGTGTTGCGAAACTTTGTAAAAACATCCAGTAAAGAAATTACAATCGATACCATTCAGAAAATGGTGTGCGAGTATTTCGACGTGCCCTACGACAAACTTCTCCAGAAAACCCGCAAAAGAGAGATCGTACAGGCGAGGCAAATTACCATGTACCTTGCAAAGGCATTTACAAAAAATTCTCTCAAAACTATTGGTGAACATTTTGGTGGAAGAGACCATACTACAGTCATTCACTCCTGCCAGACTGTAAAAGATTTAATGGATACTGATACCACGTTCAGAGATAGTGTAATGGAGTTGCAACAAAAGGTACAATTAGCAGCTATGTAGCTCTCAAAATTGTAAATCGTTAAATTCCGGATTCCAGTTTGTATTTCTTTGGAATTTGGAATTTGTTTTTTGGAATATTCCTGTTGTTATCCCTATTTTTGCAACCCTTGTAAAAGAAGTCACTCTAAATTTTCAGGTGAGGTGGATGAGTGGCTGAAATCAACGGTTTGCTAAACCGTCGTAGGGACTTAAATCTCTACCGAGGGTTCGAATCCCTCCCTCACCGCAAGTGAAGAAGGTTTTGAATTCTTTTTAGAATTACAGATTTAGATCTCTTCCTCGCTACTTTTGTAAGTTCTTATTTCGGGAGGTAGTTCAGCCCGGTAGAATACCTGGTTTGGGACCAGGGGGTCGCAGGTTCGAATCCTGTCCTCCCGACCAAATGACCTCATTAGAGGTCATTTTCGTTTTCAGGCGGTTCTAGCTTCTCTTTAGATTTCACTTTCTTAAATCGTTCGTAGACTAACAGTGCCAGGTAAGATGAAATAATACCGGCTACCATCCCGGCAAAAACATCGGTTACAAAATGTTGCGCCAGGTATACCCTGGAATAACCCACAAAAAAGGCAACCAAAGGAAAGAAATAGATCCAAAATCTTCCTTTTACAAGGTAGGCCGAAAGTAAAGCCAGTGTAAATGCCGTACTTGTATGACCGGAAGGAAAGCTGTGCAACCTGTTTACATAATATCCAGGAATTACTCTCACTTTGTCGGCAAGAACAAGTATCGGTCTGAAATCATTTGGGAACACAACTTTTTTAAAAAACTGTGTAAGCAAGGTACAAATGATCAAGCCTGCTAAAACCGCCACGAAGTAGCTGCGTTTAAAAATTAGTACGTACGCAAACAGCGGAACCCAAATAATGCCATCACCCAAATATGTCCAATACTCAAAAACAAAATCGAAGTGGGGGCTGTTATATTTATTGATGACAAGAAATGAATTTTCCTTACCATACCACAGTAAAAACAAAGCTGCAACCAAAGCCAGTACGATGGAAAAAAGAACCGCGTTCCTGAAATGACGATATTCTGTACTTTGCAGCACCTTTAATTATTTAGGCGCACAAAGATAAAAGGCAAAAAAAGATGAGTGAGTATAAAAGACATTATTTAATAACGGGAGGGGCTGGATTTATTGGAAGTCATTTGGTGCGAGCCTTGTTAAGCGATACAGACTTAAGGATCACCATAATTGATAATTTTGATCCTTTTTATCCGCGCCAAATAAAATTGCTAAATATCGATGGTTTTGAAAAGTATCAACAGGTGTCCCTGCTGGACAGGAACCTCGAGGATCTTTCTTCATTGGAGCTTCAAAAAATATTACCTCAGCAAGTCGATGTTATCATTCATTTAGCTGCAAAAGCAGGAGTGCGGCCAAGTATCAATAATCCTTTGGCCTACCAGCGAACCAATATTTTAAGTACCCAAATGCTACTGGATTTTGCAAGGGAAACCGGTGTAAAACAATTTGTTTTTGCTTCATCAAGCAGTGTGTATGGCGTAAATAAACATCTGCCGTGGAAAGAAGATGCTCAACTGCAACCCATTAGCCCATATGCCATGACCAAACTGGCAGGAGAAATGGCTGGGCATGTGTTTAGTAGTTTGTATGGAATCCGCTTTATTGCTTTAAGGTTTTTTACGGTATATGGCCCTTCACAACGCCCTGATCTTGCCATTCACAAATTTGTAAAATCAATTGAACAGGATCAGCCCATAACTATGTATGGTAGCGGCACCACAAGCAGGGACTATACTTACGTTGGTGATATTATACAGGGTGTTTTATCTGCTATTAACTATGATAGGTCTTTGTTTGAGATAATTAATCTGGGTAACAGCTATACTGTTTCATTAAAAGAACTGGTGAGTACTATTGAAAATGCTACCGGTAAAAAAGCCCGGATCGATCAACATCCGGAACAGGCAGGTGATGTTCCCCAAACTTTTGCAGATATTTCAAAAGCGAAACAATTATTGAATTACTGTCCGGCAACGCAATTAAATGATGGGGTAAAAAATTTTTACGATTGGTTTTTAAAGAACAAGGAAATATTACTGAGTTAAACAGTTATTTCTAAAGTACCGGTTTCCCTTTCTTTTTGATAAACCTTTCTTACGTTATACGTTTTCTTTTGTTGCGACTCAAAGTAAGTGCGAACGGCAATTTCAGCAAGAATACCAATGGTTATCAATTGAATCCCTCCCAGTAATAGAATCAATCCAAGAATCAAAAGAGGTTTGCCCCAAATATCGTGACCTAGTATTTTAAGAACCAACAGATACATGTTGACTAGTACGCCCAACCCAAAACTGATAAATCCAATTGTTCCAAAAAGGTGCATCGGCTTTTGCAAATACTTACGAAAGAATACCATTAATATGAGGTCCGACACTACCCGGAAAGTCCTGCCTATTCCATACTTACTTTTACCAAACTTTCTTGGATGATGTTTCACATCCACCTGTGTAATCTTTGCTCCCTGCAATTTTGCGAGCACCGGGATAAAGCGATGCAATTCACCATACAAGCCGAGATCTTCGGCGATTTCCTTTTTAAACAGTTTTAAGGTACAGCCATAATCCTTTATGTACACACCTGTCACTTCACGAATCATTGCATTGGCAATATTGCTTGGAATTTTTCTCAAAAACATTCCATCCTTTCGGTTTCTCCGGTGTCCTGCAACAACATCCCAGTCTTCTTTTTTGGCCAATTGAAGCATAAAAGGAATATCTGTAGGATCATTCTGAAGGTCACCATCGATCAACGCAATATATTTTGCATTGGCATGATCAATACCTGCAGTCATTGCGGTGCTTTGCCCATAATTTTTTCTCAATTCTATAAGTTTGGTTCTCCCATCTGCATTTTCAAGAATTCTTTTTTTTGTGGCGTCAGTTGATCCATCGTCTACTAAAACAATTTCATAATCCAGGTCAGCTAGTGCGCTCCTAATGGCTTCAAGTAAAGGCTTGATATTGTCCTCTTCGTTCATTACCGGGATAACAATGGATAACTCTTTCATAACTCAAATGGCAAAAGTACTGCGAAATAGCAGAGTGATGGATATAATGAGGCTTTGTTATTTCACAATGTTTTTTGAAAATCACGAATAATACGGTTACGAATAAAAATCCCTGCTTAAAAAAAAGAGGCTGTACTCGTGTACAGCCTCTTTTCATGCAAGTGAAAAATATTTTTATTGCTTTGCCGCGTTCGTTGAAGTTGAATTCATTTCAGTTTTAGTAGCCGTATAAACAACAAGCTTTGTTTTTGTTTTTGTTTTGCTGGTAGGCGTTTTTGTTTTCACCTTAACCTCAGTTGCATTATCGGCAACTTCAGTATTTGCAGTGGCATTCGCGCCGCTAAAAACAGCTGTGGGATCAGCATCATCATATGCTTTACCTAAGGCTACGTTCAATGTGTTAGCTGATTGATCAAAGAACAATGTGCCTTCTGGTATTTGGTTGCCATTCTCAGATTTTTGAGAAATGATCCTGTAAATACCGGGAGATTTTTTCAGGTATGCTTTCATTGTACCCTCAGGCAGGCCATTAATCCAGATAATACCTCTGTTGGTAGAATCCAGGGTAATAGTTACGTTTTGAGCATTACCATCCGTTGCATTGGTTGTAAGATGATATGTTCCTATTACCGGGAATGTTTTTTCAATCGTTAACGCATCCGGCATAGGTTGCGTCTGGTATTTTGAACGGATAGAGTCAACAGTTGACTGTGCATTTACTGAAACGGTCAGAAATAAAGCTGCAATGAAAAGGAAAATGGTGTTTTTCATATGTAGTCATTTAAATTTTGGAAAGGTTTTGTTCCCTACTTACGGAATACTGTGCCAAAAATTGAAATCCTGAATTTTTTTTATTAGTTAAAGGGGGGCTTGTTAAATTTTTTAGCAAAATCATGAGCCGGTGTATCTTCGCTCACATTGAATTTTTGAAGGAAAGTCATGAAAAAACAAGAGTTGCCAACTAATGGCCACCAGAAGTTTATAGAAGTTTACGGCGCAAAAGAACACAACCTTAAGAATATTGATATTGCCATCCCGAAGAATAAATTGGTGGTTATTACCGGGATAAGTGGTAGTGGCAAATCTTCTTTGGCTTTTGACACCATTTATTCCGAAGGGCAGCGTCGATATATGGAAACTTTTGGCGCTTATGCGAGGCAATTTATTGGTGAAATGGAAAGGCCTGACGTGGATAAGATTACCGGCCTATCGCCGGTAATTTCTATCGAACAAAAAACTACCAATAAAAATCCACGTTCTACTGTAGGTACGGTTACAGAAGTGTATGATTTCCTGCGCTTACTTTTTGCAAGGGCCAGTGAAGCTTTTTCCTACAACACAGGTAAAAAGATGGTCCGTTGGAGTGAAGATGAGATCGTGGATAATATTTTTAAACGATTTGATGGGTGCAAAATTACGTTGTTAGCTCCGCTAGTACGCGGCCGGAAAGGTCATTATAGGGAGTTATTTGAAGAAGTAAGAAAAAAGGGTTTTTTAAAGGTAAGGGTAGACGGGGAAGTAAAAGATCTGAATCCTAAAATGCAGGTAGACCGATATAAGATCCATGATATTGAATTGGTGGTAGATCGTTTGAAAGTTTTAAAAGACATGCGTGTGCGGATCAGCCAAAGTGTTCAACAGTCGTTGAAACTTGGCAAGGACCTGATTTTTGTTTTGTTTGAAAATGACAAGGGCAAAACAGGAGAAGCTGCGTATAGTCGTCAGTTAATGTGTGAAGACAGTGGTATCAGTTATGAAGAACCTTCTCCAAATTCTTTCTCATTTAATTCTCCTTACGGTGCCTGTCCCACATGCAAAGGATTAGGCCAGGTATACACAGTTGATATGGGTGCAATTATCCCTGATGATGGATTAAGTATTAATGAGGGAGGAATTGCTCCGTTAGGCGGAGAAAGGGAAGCATATATTTTCAAACAGGTTCAAACACTGTCGAAGAAAAATAGATTTAGTCTGGACACACCTATTAAAAATTTATCCGCCAGGGCCCTCAATCTTATTTTATACGGAAAAGAAGAAAATATAGCACAGGAAGATTTGCAATTCGATGACCAGGCAATTGACGGCAATATTTATAGTGGGGAGTTTGAAGGGGTTGTTAACCAGGTGAAGCGATGGTTCGCTACAAGCACAAGTGAGGCGATACAACGCTGGGCTGAAGCTTTTATGGAATTAACTACTTGCAAAGACTGCAATGGAACACGCTTAAAAAAAGAAAGCCTTTGGTTTAAGGTAGACAATAAAAATATTGCTGAACTAAGTAATTTGGATTTGGTGCAGCTAAAGAAATGGTTCGATGGAATTGAAAATCGTTTAAACGGCAGTCAAAAAATAATAGCAAAAGAGATTGTAAAAGAAATTAGAGACCGGTTACAATTTTTGCTGGATGTTGGCCTAACCTATCTCGCACTGAACAGGCCTACAAGAACGTTAAGTGGAGGCGAATCGCAAAGAATCCGTTTAGCAACACAAATCGGTTCGCAATTGCAGGGAATTACTTACATATTGGATGAACCATCTATTGGTTTGCATCAAAGAGATAATCATCGGTTAATTACAGCTTTAAAGAACCTGCGTGATATCGGTAACAGTGTTTTAGTTGTTGAGCATGATAAAGACATTATGCTGGCTGCAGATCATTTGATTGATGTTGGTCCAAGGGCCGGTTATCATGGTGGAAAAATCATGGCACAGGGTGATCCGCAGGAGGTAATACAAAACGATTCATTGACCGCTCTTTTCTTAAGAGGTGAAAGAGAAATTAAGGTTCCTGAAGAAAGAAGAAAAGGAAATGGGAAATCAATAGCGATCAAAGGTGCAAGCGGCAATAACCTGAAAACAGTCTCGGTGAAATTTCCGTTGGGTAAAATGATCGTTGTGACAGGCGTGAGCGGGAGTGGCAAGTCAACATTAATTAATGAAACCTTGTATCCTTTACTGTCGCACCATTGCTATGGCTCAAAGTTTACGCCTTTGGAATACAAAAGCATTATTGGATTAGA
>Ga0193740_1000079_pt1 | contig 26132 bp, 26 predicted proteins | sample L2s1metaG_FD_145072 | JGI IMG/M metagenome (GOLD analysis project Ga0193740, IMG submission 145072) | Soil microbial communities from a riparian zone of the East river system, Colorado, United States - L2s1 | ecosystem: Environmental > Terrestrial > Soil > Riparian zone | place: USA: East River... | reverse complement strand
GGACAAAACGGCGATGTCGTAGTCAGTTTGTCAGGACCAGAATCTGCTGAAGGCGACAATGCTACGCTATCATTGAAAGGAAATATAACAAACGATGATCTACAGGGTCCTCTAGAGGGCAAAGAACTCTCTGAGATGGTGAGCTTGATGAGCGATGGGACAGTGTACGTAAATGTTCACACCGATGAATTTCAAGATGGGGCAATCCGTGGTCAAATAGCATCAGGATTACCACAAATGGAAAGTAATGCAACTTCAGTAGTATCCAATACAACTTCAGGTCAAGGATAGAAACGAGCGAATGGGTACCTTTCTTTTTTTTGTTTTGATCTTTTGAGTTTACTTTAATCCTTATGATTAGAACATCTAGCCAACTAAGTGATATTCAATGACTTTAAATTTTCGTATGATTCCCTAAGTTTTAGATATAGAGCCTTCGTTGCTGGTTCCAATAATGCAAAAGAGAGGTAGAAATCTTCAGCCTCACGCAAATATCTTTTAATTTTGTTATTCACTAGGTTTCCATCTAACTTTGATATGTTACTGATGAATTTCATATTATTTTCCCTATCTACCAATTTTATGACCTTCATATCATAGTCAGCAGAGCTTAATCCTTTACAGTAATCATGAAATCTTGCCAATTGCCTTTGCTGATCATTGTCTCCAGGGTAGTTCACAAGGGGTTTTATCTTCAAATCCATACAAATCTCGTAGACTCTAATACCAAATCTATACTTGAGATATGCATCAAAACCATATTCTTTTGTTTTATACAAATCAAGTATCCTCTCATTATCCTCCATTACATCGTGTAATATCGACGAAACTATTTCGACACTAGTTATATTACGATTAACAGTTAGATAGTGTTTAACTACATCCCTTGTAACAGGCCAGATATGTGTTTCAAGAAATGGCGATTGATTATCCTCCCGTTTTATGCCGTCATGAACCTCGGTCGACACATCCATTGCTGTAATAACATAATCATCAATCCTTATTCCACTTTGAATAAGGAAATTTTCTAGCTCTTCCCTCTTGAGAAAGTCCTGATTCTTCATGTACCTATATTTAACACATGCACAACAAAAGGATTTCTTATTCCAGGAAATTATGGATGAGATCCAATCTATATCAATTTATCATACTAAATATCACAATTGTATTTAGCAGCTGATGCATCTTATTTCTTGTTCATAGTATCTATTGCCCTCTTTTTTTCCTCATTCAATTCATCAAGTGAAACACTATTGGCCAAAATAATAGTATCACCACCTTCGTCATTATCACGTTCAGTAAATATCGCTGCATATTCAGTTGATGATAGAACTTTGATGACAGAATCGTCCTCGGGTAGCTTTAATTCTAATTCTCTAAGTGGTATGACTGAACCGTAATTATCAATATCAAGTTCAATAACTTTGATTTTATTTCCTTCTATTATCTTGTCCACCTTTACTAACAAGATGCACCGATATAACATACATCATCCAACTACTTAGGTATTTTCACTAATTATAGTCAAAGATTGAACAAAAAGTGTTCACAGGATATCTTTCAGCATACGTTCCAACTACCGTAAAATGGTGTTTTGAAATATTTCCAATATTGTAATTTGGTAACTAATATGATGCAGGATTGAAATCGGTGCTCCAATTTAATACAAATTTTCTGTTTTTAAGTACAGATCAGATAATTTCCCACGGATATTCTTATTAATGATATTTGTTCTATATCATCCAATGATAATTAAGACTTATGAGCAAAATATTGTGCTCCTACTTCCCATAATAGTAACTCTAAATACGGTATTTGTTTCTGGCTTTATCGATCTTGACTCTAGTGCGATGATTATGTCAAATTCTATTAATCTGCGCGAAGAAAGGAAGGCAAAATCATCAGGATTACCATCTAGTCACTGGTGTAGAAAATGTTCCTCAGACTCATTTTCTCTGGAAGATACAGTTAAAGTTACACCTAACTCTAGTAAACCAACATTATGTGAAATTTATGTATGCGATAGCTGTGGCCAGAAAATTGAGTATTGGAAATATGAAGGATCTCAAACAACCTGAACTTTTTCCTCGGTTTCATGGCGATAGTACGCGGAATCGTTCTTTAATTTGAAACTGAGAATAATATTTACGAAATTCCAAGCAATTAATGACTTTCCTGCTGCCTAAACATTCCGCTAATAGTATGGCTAGAAGTTTAATCGGTGTTTTAGGTCAACTATTGTATCATTTAGTTGTTTATTAATTAGTTTATATGTCTCTATCTTTTGCCGGAACTTAGATAATTGTTGATAAAGTTCTTGCTGTCTCCACATGATTTCAAATATAGTAACATAAGAAATAACAGTTGATCTTATAGAAGAAAACAATGGTGCACCGATCGCCTCATATGAGATTTTTTTGGTATCATCTTCTAATCCAACATATAAAACAAATTTTCTATCAACTAGTAAAAACGGAGCCTTGATTCTTGAGGATTCATCAAGTTTCATAATATTAATATTAATGTCGTATTCATCTTTCAACCTTTTTGAAACTAGATCTATATGATCATCAAACGGAGTAAGGATTCTTATTCTTAATTTATCATTATTTTTTTTCAATTGCTGTAAGTTCGGAAATATACCCATGTGTTCTTGTCTGTGGAAAGCATTTGACGTGGAAAAAAGCCCTAAGATTCCATTTTCTGATGACCATGCCAGCTTAAATGCAAGTTCTTGCACCTCAACGGGGTCTCTAATAATTTGGAAAGTTTGATTTTCTATCGTTCCTATCTCCTTTTTATTCGTACTCCATTCATGTTCCTTTGGAACATAGCTCCTCAAATGAGAATCGTAAACATATTGTTCACCGGCACTAATGGATCTAAATTCATGACCATATAGATTTGCCAGTTTCTTGAAAATGGCGATACAATTCTGGGAATCAAAAAGGTATCGATCTCCTATGATTTCTTGTATTGACTTGCTATTCTCAAATACTACCGCATAACGCACAAGTAAACTTGTCATGAAAATTTTTCTTATTTAGGATTTATCATTATCAAAAGACCAACTAGCTAATAATTTTACGAGATTATTTAAAGTTTTAATGAAATATTAAAGAAAATACTAATTTAATTCAATGAATTTCTATAATTTATACCAAAAACATAAGTGATAGTTCAATAATTATGAAATATTCAACTCTTTCATGAGTGGGCATTTCAATATTTTAAGTTTTAGCGATAAACTTGAGGTCAACTAATGTTCTAATTTTTTTTACTAGATGATTTCAAAAAACTGACTATTTGTTGTAAGTATATTTCTGTTCTCTTAATCTCATGGCATTAGCCTCAATTCAAGAAAACGAAACGACAACAAGTCAACCAGTAAATCAGGTTCAAGCAAGTGTAAGCAACCAGGGTTTTACTGTAGGACAAAGTTGGGGAGCTTTGAGAAAAGCTTGGAAAGGGTATCGAATTGCAAAGGTACAAAACGACGATACCAAAATGACAGATTACGCAACTAAGATTAGGAAAATTCAGGGCGAATTAAACATCGCTATATCATCATTCCCTAATTTGGGAATCTCCTAAATTTTTTTCTTATAATAAAAATAAATTAAAAATAGGAGTTTTTACTAATTCTCTTAACCTTTATATATTTAGTTCAGGAAAGTAATTATCTGTGAGTAACAACAATTCAAAATCATTTACACAGGAATTTTTTGAATTTCTTAAAACTTTTGGTATTATTGGATTAGCTATTGCATTTGTAATTGGTTTAGCAGCATCCAGACTAGTAACTTCATTCGTTCAAGATATTGTTAATCCCACAGTAGGTCTATTTCTTCCAGCATCTCTAGAACAAATGTCTGCAAATGTTACGACTATTTCTGGAGGTACTTCACAGTTCAAATATGGAGACCTAATTGCCAATATAATTGATTTTGTCATAATCGCACTAATTGTATTTATTGCTTATAAGTTCCTAAAAAGGCACAAACTAATAGAAAATAAGACAGAACCAGAATCTAAATAGAATAATTTTTTCCCAATCTAATTAATCCTCAAGCAGAGAATCAATTTTTTTATTAAAGTCAAAGATTTTCTCAAGCAGTTTTTCATTGTGTTCTTCAACCAGTTTTATTTTCTCAAGCAGTTTTTCATTATACTTTTCTAATTGTTCTATGCGATTCAATGTGTAATCCTGTTTGTTTTTGTCTGTTGAAAATCAACCAACTAATTATTGCCCCAATTATTGCCCCAATAATAATTCCCAAATACGTACTTGATTTACTATTTTTTTCATAGGGCTATCCACTATATGTGAATTCAAAACATGTCTATATATTATCTGCCACTACCTGGTAAACCAATTCCTTTTAATGGAGTACGATAGTCCGTGCTTACATTAACTCCTTCGTTTGTGGTTATAACAATTTTTTCTACTTGTGTTTCGGGTTTTGGATAAAAGAAAAATGATTGACCTGATGCCAGACTATCTAGATATTGGATATCATTTTTTCCCAGATGCACACTAATATTTGAGAGCGGATTCATTCCAATATTATTGATCCTTACCCTGTAGTGAGTACCAGCAATATCAGTTGTATCCTTGGTCGCATCAACTTCTAGTGCATAAGGAACCTTGGATTCTTGTTTTATGAATAAAAAAATTAATGCTGTTATGAATATTACTCCAATCAAAGAATAGTAAAGATAAATTCTTCTCATCATAAATTCTAAGAATATGTCATTTAATAACTTAGATCAGAAACCTAATGTTGGTCGATCTTGAAAGTTTTATAATTTCTATAAATCTTCAATTAAAAAGAATTCAAGAATTCCTGGCTAGATTTCGCAAAGAGATCGAACAAAAGGATGATAAAGCAAAATAACTATGTCATGGATTTCAATCCTCACTCATTTTGTACTAGACTTTTCATTTTGGTAGATTTACTTGTATAGATAACATTCGAGGTTTGATTCGGAAGATTATTGTAAAGATTATTTCTATTCTCGTTCTTATCCTTAAGAATCGAAACTAGTAAATTTTAGATGTAATGATGGAATTAGATTTCATGAATTAGATCCTTGAGATTCCGCTTTGGTTTTGGTACAAGCATCTTTACTGGATATCCCGCACAAAGAATTGATGATGGAGAAAGTTCATTACCTAGTACTTCCCTTATCTTATCTTCATCCAACATTCCTATCCATATTGAGCTCAATCCCAAAGCATGTGCAGCCAACTGAGAATATGCAGCTGCAAGAGTGGCATCCTGTTGAGAAAATTTTCTGATCGTCTCTGGAGGAAAATTTAATTTTATCCTCTTGGGGTTCATACAAAATACAAGAACTACAGGTGCATTTACATATGGTTGATTATTGGCAGCTTCAACGAGCTTATTCTTAATTTCTTGATTCTTTATGTGATATATCTCAAAACCTTGGAATCCTCCTGCAGTTGGCGCTGTATCCGCTGCTGCAAAAATCATTTCAAGCTTCCATTCTTCAACATCTCTATTTTCAAATTTTCTCTGTGATCTTCTATTCAGCATTACATTGAAGATGTTTGTTTGTACAATGTCTGCTACATCGTGGTTTGGAACCTCTTCTTTAGGATATAGCAGTTGTGTATTCTTATCAGTAAACATTCTTGCGAAAATATCAATCGGAAAAGACACAGACTTGTAACATCATTCAAGTTATTAAACTGGATCAGTTCAGAGTAGTAATCTCTTATACAGAACGATTATCGATTCTGCCTAAGTGAACTAAATTAGTCCTTGATAAAATGTTTATAAACTACCCATTGATTACCACTAAATGGTCAAAAATCGTTAGGAAAAAATCAAGGATTGAAACGGTAAATACATCAAGAACTCTGCACAACAAAGCTTCTAACATTCAATCTGTAAGGTACGTTTATCGAATATAGTTGGATTAACTTTTACAATAGATCAGCATTTTATTCTGAGCAAATTAGAAATCAAGTCAATACATTAGCAGAAAATTTTATCAAAACCTGCGATATTTGGAATCAAATTACTTTAAATTCGATTGATATTTCAAAAGAGAACATAAAAATGTATACCCAAGCAATAACATCAATGGAAACGGACAATAGAGCTCTAATTAGCTCTTGGAATTCAATTCTTATTCCATCATATGGCAAGTAATCAGAGGATTTTTTTATTCTTATAGATCCTTGATACATCAACCTAAATATTCTGCCAATCTAATTTATTGGAATTGATTCAACTAATTGGGACAAGTCAATCCTATAGTAATCAATCATAGCTGCATCATACTGTTGAACTATCTCAATTGGTTCTCCTTTATTCTTTCTATGAATAATAAGTTCCCTTTGATAGTAGCTTGTAACGTATGTGTACCCACGCCTTCTGGCCTCCTTTAGAAATTCGGATCTGAGTATATGACCTCCTTTTGCTCCCAGGTACCCAGTTTTAATAGCAATCCATTCCATAAAAGCTGAATTCATTTTACCCAAATTTTCATCATTTGTACCGCGTCTGAGGGACTCCATGTGTATAGTATTCATTTTACCCAAATTTTCATCGTACATACCATGTTTAGGCTTGTGTTTTTCCAACGGGCCTCCTTTTACATATCCAACTATTTCTCCGACCTTACTATTGATTCTAAGCGTGATCAGAATAGTACTTGGATCATAGAGTGATTTTCGAAATTCTCTGTCATTAAAATTTGTTGGAGAATAATATTCATAACGTATTTTAATAATCATATCACACATATCCTTAGCCATTTTATTTTTCACATCCATAATATTTTCTACAGATGTTACCAAATTGAGTTCATTCTTACGTAACGATGCTTTTATCTCAAGTTCTTTTTCCCAAGCCTCTCTAAAACCTTCAACATTATCAAAAAAATTTTTTCTACATACAACTGGTAAACTCTGAATTACTCTCTCAGAGGTATCCTTATCATCTTTTTGTTTAAGTGCAGTAAAGAATTCAACAGACTTTTCATTAATGACCTGCGAATGCCATCCAATACCTCGAGCATTGCGCCTTGCAAGCTCCTTAGCATAATTAAAATCACCCAAACAATATCCTGCGATTCGGTCACAGATAGATAAGTACAACCCAAGCTTTTCATAATGCTGCCTTGTACTAGTATCATCTTTTTGTATACCTGCCAAGGAAAATAATTCATGCATTCTTTTTAGTGCATGTTCCTTTTGTGTTCCAGCAAATGGGTATGTTGTTCTATGTATTAACGCAATCACTATATTCAGATCAATATCAAAAGAGTGAATAAGTCTAGCTAATTTTTGATCGTTTCTAATAAAAAGTTCAATATTATCCTCGTTTGGTTTTTCAAATTCCTTTCTTGGATCAAAATCATGAAAAAGTGCAGCCACAAAAAGTTTTTTGATATCTTTATTACTCATTTTATTTTCTAATTTTTGGTTTCCTGCCGACAATAATGAAATATAAGCAACTTCAAGATTATGATTGATGGTGTGATAACCAGGATAATCCGATCCTAATCCATGTTTAGAAAATTCAGATACTGCATGCCTTATTATTTTTGATGTTGCGCTTTTATCAAAATCCATTTTTGCAACCAATTCCAATATCTTATCCTTATGAGATGACTCTTTTGTTAGACCGATATTATATCGAGTCCACCAGGGAAACAATCTAATTCTTTTATAATACTCATACCACCAAGGCAATGGCTTGATAGGTGTAATGTGATATCCAATTTCATTTTTTATGATTTGGTCATTTTCATCAATTATCACTAAATAGCACCTCCCATAGAGAATACAACTGAATATAAAAAAGTTATTATGAAAGCTAATTGGACATTAGAAATATAATAAATAACATATTAATGATGATAAATTATAAAAATGTTTGATTTATGATGTATTTTTTACTTCCAGGAGTTCTGCATACTTTGGTTTTAGAGGGTCGGATAATTGTCCACACTCGATGTGCTGTCCACTTATCTGCTTCATCTCTGACATAGTGATTCATCCTACAACTTTGGACAGCATTTTAATGATCGTATCAATTCATCAGAGAATTCCTTTTCCATTTCTATAGGCAGCTATCATTTTGGAGAAATTTGCGTACACAACCTTACAACTATTGGCCAGACTGTCAAATTCAGAATTTTTACCATCTAAAATAACATCTGCACTTATACCAACTTCATTCATCTCATGTCCATAATTTTGCGTCCAATTATGAATCATTTGGGACGTTACTTCAAGATGAAACAAAATTCCAATAGAGTTACCAAGTCTAAATGCTTGTGGATACAAATCGGAGGAGGCCAAAAGCATCGCTGAATTTGGAAGTTTAAAGGTATCTCCGTGCCATTGGAAGACTTTTATGTTCTTGTTAGCTATCCCTTTGAAGATATCATTCTTTCCTTCATTATTTATTACTACGTCGAACCATCCAATCTCTTTCTGTTCTCCTTTATACACTCTACCACCTAATGCTTGGGCAATTAATTGCGAGCCTAGACAGATTCCAAGTAGAGGAACTTGAAGACGATTGGCACTTTTTATCAAGTCTTGTTCTTCATTCAGATAGGGTAAGGCTTCATATACAGACATATATCCTCCCAAAATGACTATTCCTGCATATTTATCAGGTTCTTGGGGGATTTTGTCTTTTTTAACATGTATAGTCTCGATCTTATACCCATCGGATTCAAACAATTCCTTGAAATTGCCGAGTGTCTCAATCTCTGTATTCTGGATAGAGATGATGATGTCTTTCAATTACATAATGTTAAATCAATTCATTATATCTACTTATTCAGGAATATAATATATAATATGGATCATATTTCCAACACTATTTCTCGAGATAATAGATTAAAATTTTTATTGAACTTGAAAGGTTACAGACTTAATACTTTCCACACCTGCCTGTGATGCGGTTCCTAAAATTGTAAAAGTCCCAACCGCATCTTCGCTGATTATAAAAGTAGGTGAGAGTTGTCCATCATTGTCAGTATAGTCTATTACGACATTGCCTGAAGGATCCTTAATTGTGAGATGAACAAATATACGCTCAAGTGGCTCTCCTGTAGTTGAATCCGAGGCAACTAGCGTTACTGTTTGTTCTTCTCCAGTGGCAATTGGATCTTGTTTCACACTAATGTCGAGCTTAACGAGATTTGAGTTATTATCCTGAGGAACGTTAGCTTCAGGAACATCAGCAGTCACGTTAGCTTCAGGAACATCAGCAGTCACGTTAACTTCAGGAACATCAGCAGTCACGTTAGCTTCAGGAACATCAGCAGTCACGTTAGCTTCAGGAACATCAGCAGTCACGTTAGCTTCAGGAACATCAGCAGTCACGTTAGCTTCATTGGTTCCATTGTTCATCGCTTTCGTTACCAATTCTCTAGCTTCCTCTTCTGTGACCTTTCCCGTTTTTACAAGTTCATTAATCAGCATCGCTTTCGTTACCAATTCTCTAGCTTCCTCTTCTGTGACCTTTCCCGTTTTTACAAGTTCATTAATCAAATTACTTTCTTCATCTTCGACAGTTGATATACCATTGGAAGTTGATGTATTATTGGTTCCGGTAGATGCAATTGTGCCGGTAGTGGTATTAGTAGGTGTAGTAATGGGAACGCTACTATTTGTAGAATACTTGTTTTTGAAATAGTTCACATCGTCAACACAGTGAACTACTTCTTTATCAGTAAGACTATCTCCTACTTCTGCTGCTAGGTCTATACACTCTTGCAAGCTTTCATCTGCATCCTCATAAATGTCACTAGCTTCCATCGATTCCACAGGTATATCTTCTAATTCTTCATCACCACCTTTTACGGCATCTGCAAATTCTTGGAGATCATCATAATTATTCAAAAGTTGTTGTTCTTCATGCAATGCTAGTATTGGAATGATATTGCCGTCAGAAAAAAACATTCCAATAGTAATAACTATTATTAGGAGAAGAGATGTTTGTATCGATTGTTGTTTGTTCACCATTTTAAGATTCAAAGTCATCACAAATAAATTGTTATGATTTTTATGAAATATGTTGCTAAAATATGTGATAGACCTATAATTTTTCAATATGAATGGGCTCAGACCACATAAAAAATTCTGCTTTTAAAATTAATAAACATTATAACGGTAACTGTCTATTAATATTGTTAGGTTTATCTCTTAGCTTTATAAGTTAAAATTATGACTGCATTTAATGATAGAAATCAACTTCAAATCAACCATCTGAATATGAATTGTTATCAATCTTTAATTTGCAAAGGTTTCGAATATAACTAAATCCTAGGTTACAATACGAAAGAAAAATAGGCGTGCAACTAGAAATATCAGCTAAAATCATCGAGATCCGACTATTTTCCAATTAATTGCTATTTGCAACTATATTATAATACCATATTTTCATCATAGTAATTCAGGAATAACCCAAAATTCAATTTGTAGGGTTGTACGCTAAGTATTAAATAAGCACATTTATGTGAAAAAAATCTATTTTTTTCTTAATTCCATATATCTAAAACAACTTGTGGTATGATCATTAACCATTCCTATTGCTTGCATCATTGAATAACATATCTTCGATCCCACAAATCTGAATCCTCTGTTTCTAAGATCCTTACAAATCAGATCAGATTCTTGCGACGTAGAAGGAACATCTTTGTAGCTCTTCCATGAATTTTGTATAGGTTTGTATCTTACAAAGTTCCATATATAGGCATCAAAACTGCCAAATTCTTTTTGGATCCTAACAAATGCATTAGCATTACTAATTGTCGCCTCTATCTTTTTTTTATTTCTAATAATGAATGGGTTGGAACAAAGTTCATTAATTTTCACATTATCATAATTAGCGATTTGTTCGACTTGGAAATTATCAAATGCCTTTCGAAACTCTTGACGCTTATTGAGAATAATGCGCCAGCTTAGGCCCGCCTGCATTCCCTCAAGTACTAGAAATTCAAATAGTTTCCTGTCATTATGTAGCGGAACTCCCCACTCATTGTCATGATAGTCTATCTCAATCTGCTCTTTTGCCCACTCACACCTAGCGTACATTTCTATTATACTGCGCATTTTCTACCTACCATCATCGTTATAATTCTAATCATGTCGACTATACTATTTTCATGCAAATAAATCCACATATCATAAATTTAGCGATTCTAGCAATGAACCTTAATCTTTCTCTGATGGAATCCCTGTCAAACAAACATCATCTATACATTAAAGGTGTACAATACTTTGGTTAAAAATTAGTTAGGAAATTGACTCATGATAAAAGGTCATCTCTTGAGAACTTGCCAGCAAGAATTCTCCCGGGTTTTGATCTATAATCTGGAATGCCTATACCAACTGCGATCATGACATCCTTATCCTTTGCATGAGGTGAGAAAAACTCAGAAACAGCATCATCATAAAAAGTGGACCCTGAAGCCCCAATTTTTTGATTATAAGCAGACAGATAAATCCTCCCAGCTATGATGCCTGATTCAAATTGGCATAATCTATATCCTCTATTTCCTATTCTATCCACTATTAACTCAAGGTTTGCCATAACATAAAATACTGCACTAGCATCACTGAACAAAGATTGTTCTAGACACAAATACCCTGATACATCTCTTTGAACGTTCTCTTTCAAGAGATCAATTGAATTATCATTCCGATTAAAAAAATACGCTCCTTTTTGCAAGTTAGTTACATCATTGGCAATAAAATAGATATCTATCATTGATTTTTTATCACCAAAGTCGGAATGCGTAGGTCTCGTTAAACTATAAAGTATATTTGAGAGCTGTACAAATGTAATTGGCTGCCTCGAAAATTTTCTGGTGGACCCCCTTAAAAGTATGACATCAGATAGCGGTTGTGGAATGGTCGGTCTAGAATCCATCGGTCTTGACTGTACCTTCACACTAACGTCTTCTGTTTCTCTAATTTCTTGCATCGTAGCTATAGAACGAATCCACCCGCGCACTTCATCACTTGAATTCAATGATGATGCTTTATGTAATTTCCAAATCTGGTCATATTCAAGTTCTTTCCCCTGTGATATATGAACAATATCTGGAACAAATCTAGAAGGATATTCAATTTGCTTAGGTTCTTCTTGGGACAATCCAATCCCAATTGGTGCCAAAACTATTGAAGCTTCCTTTTTTTCTTCAAGACATAGCATTTCATTTACTACTTTATCTACAAATCCCGTAATCAATTTAGTATCCAAACCAAATGACATAGCTGTTGCAATCATATTCGCAGTAATTACACCCGAATCCCAGAACCAATGTCTGTAAGAACGCGCCTGATATTTCCAGGCATTTCGCCATGCGATGGAGGTGAGTACTATTGTAAATGGTGAATTCTTGATTGCAAGGTCAGATCCTGCTGCTTCAGATAAAAGCTGTCTATAATCACCTTCTCTCAATTTCGTTAGAGTGAATTGACCAGGGCAGAAATGATATACACCTGATTGCAAACCACTAACGTTTTCACATACTATATACAATTCTATTGGATATAATGCACCAGTAGCAGGTGCTGCACGCATAAAATATTTCCCATGCGGAAACTTGATTTGCCTTGTAATTCCTGAAGAAAAAAAAAGTATTGATGACAATAATTCCGTATTTATTTTGTTATTTTCTGAAGAGGGGATTTGAACCGTCTCTTTCATGGTAATAACATTCAGACTCGGTACGGGAAAATGTACTGGAAGAGGAATAGACGGAATGTTGGTATAAAATTTAAATGGTTTTGGTTTGTTATCCCAATCTAGGTAATGATTGGACAATCTAATACTGGTCGGAGAATGCTTTGTCTCCTGATGATACACTAATGCATCTTTGATTTCTTTATTCAATTAGTATCTAGTAAATTAAAACTACTGTATTATAATAATTGATCTGGTTCCTTCGGGATTATGGAATCAATTTGTTATAATAAATATATTTGATTGAAGTCTAAGAAACAATTAAAGTAACTATCATTTTTTATTACTCTATAAATTCCATATTGATGAGTCATCTTAATATCTCCAATATCAACGGATAGTAAATGAGAAAATTTAAATAGTTTATGAGAACAGTATTTTCAATGACTCTCAATAAATTGTAAAGATGCGGGGGATCCAGTTTGCACCCACACAATGTACGGAGAAACGGAAGAAGAATTACTTCAGAATGCAAAAGAACACGGAATTAAGGTCCATGGATTCACAGAAGAACAATGGAATGAAGAGATTTCAAAGAATTTAGAACATTTTAGAAAAATCATAAAGAAAAATTGAACCTGCACTCGATAATAGCGCATGTACTCGCATGCAATTATAGACAATTATAGAATTTTTTGTCCATAAATATTTAGTAACACTTGTGACTTTTCAGGTCAGGTAATAAGAAATATGTATCTAACATGTCCTTGTTTGTATCCTTATTTAGTAAAATTATTGATGTTGAGAAGTATTTAGTGTGAAATCAGCTCCTAGTAATTTTCCTTAACCAATGACTATAAAGTTACTGGCAATCGAAAGAGTTAATATTGGTCTTGTACTCACATGAAAACTAAAATGTCTGAAGAAGGGATAGCAACTCATTTACTCCAGGAAAATATTGGGAAAATCGTGCTTGTTAAACTAAAGGGAAGAAGGTCAGTAAGAGGAAAAATCAAGGGTTTTGACAAACAAATGAACATCGTAATAACCGATGCTATAGAGGTAATAGAACAGCCCAACAATAATAACAATTCAGAAAAGGGCAAAGAGCAGGAACAAGAATCTAAAGTAGGTGATGCATTAATACGCGGTGATAATGTAATAACGATAGCAGTCCTATAAAACATGTAGATATTTTGAATTAATTTGATTTCATTTCTCTACTATTATGAAAAAATTATTCCAAACAGATTCAGTCATTGTGCCCATTTATAGTCTATTAATTGGTAACATAATAATTTTTTCCATAAGGTCATCCGTTAATCGAAAATCTTAATCGCGTCACTGAATTCTGCAGTCGTTAGTGGTGCTACTTTTGCAAGTTCAATATTTTCTTTAACATGATTAGGTTTTTTTTGTCCAATTAACGGAGCAATTACGTTTGGAGTTGATCTAGTTATTTGTACTATCTTTAGTAATTGATCGTTATACCCCAAGTAATCTGGTATTTTGGCGCCAAATAATTTTGCTTGTAATAATGGTACGCTGGTGAAAACTCCAATGTTTAATCTATTGCAGGCTTCCAAGATGGTAAGGCCATTATCGACACCTACGGATTGGTTCTTGAGCAAATAAGCTTCTCTATACGCAAGATTGTATGGAAGTTGGATAAAACGGAACCCATGATTTTTTCCTCCCACTTTTTCTGCTATCTTTACCATTTCTGCCAATGAGAGATATTCTCTTTCGTTCTGAGAAAGCCTAAAACATGTCCACGTCGCCATTCCATAATATTTAATTTTATTACTTGACCTATACTCTTCGTAAACCTGAAAAACCTTTCGTATCATTTCATCAAACTCCTCTCTGCTTATATCATCAACCCAGCTCTCATACGCATTATGAACATACACTAGATCAATCGTATCAAGTTGCATGTTTGTCAACGATTTATCAATACATTTACGGATATAATTGGGATTTAATACGTTATAACCGGAGCTAATATCCTTTGAGTCTATTATTCCCTGTGAAATAAACATGTTGTGCATATATTCAAGGACATCTACCGTTGGATAATCCCCATCATTGGTAATGTACCCGTTTTTTGTTGATATGAAAACTTGATCCCGTGAAATAATCCCGTCTTCTATCAGCCTTTTCATTGCATTTCCAATATTTTTTTCTGATTTCATAGAACGATAATTTATGGCGGTGTCAATTACGTTGATTGCCCCCGACTTGACTGATTCATAAATTGCGTTCTCTAAATCCCTATCATCTTCTGGTGTAATTTGGCCCAGATAGGTCCCCATTCCCAAACTTGACAAATTAAGGTTATCAAAAGAACGAAAGTGTGAGTTTGATATACCATTTTTAATAGCATTTTCCATATATTTTTTTGTACCTTGGGTAGTTGCAAATCCACCAATGGCACGATATTCGCTAACCAATGATATGGAAGTACTAATATCCATTTTATATTTTAATTGAATACGTCAATTGAGCAAATAACGTTATATTTTAGATTGGTCTTAATTTCATATTAATGTCCAATACAAGTAAAGATTATTTTGAGAATCTATCAAAGGAAATATTAAAAATCAGTTCATCACTAAGATGGATTGCAATAGCTGATTTTCAGGGCAAGATACTGAATATAGCAAAAAGAGAAGGTCTCGATCCATTGATGAATCGTCAGGAAAATCAAGAATATACATTGAATGCAATAGCTCGACATAAATCAAGGCTAAAATTCGAGGATAAGTTGGGTAAACTCGTTTACTCGTTAGGAAAATATGAAAAACTGGTAAGGATTGTTACTCCTATAAATGATAAATATTATGTTTTACTTACAATTGACGTGCAAGAACCTCATATTGATTCCATAATGAGAGAACAGATAATTCCAAAACTAAGAGATAATATTAGGAATTTTGAATAGCAATTTGGACTGATTGTGAATATGAATCTGAATAACCATCAGGATATTGGATAGAAATTCTCTTACGAACTCCAATAGATGATTATAGAAAAAATGCTGTTGCATTAATAGTTGCTCCATATCTTATCAATATCAGGAAAGTCTCTTATGAAGAATCATTTCTTATTATAAAGGATTGGGCAAACAAGTGTGGTGAATTAAGAGAATTAGATGATAACTTTGAGTACACAATCAAATATTCACTTAATATCGCAGTAAGAAAACAAAGGTTGCCAATGAAGTTTGATACTCTAAAAACTAAGAATCCTAATTTACATGGAAAACTGTCAATACTCATGTCGAAGCATGATAAACATGATATAAAATGAGCTATAAAGAATTGTGCTACATTTCCATGTTTTAATGCGTTGGTTATTTGATGCAAAATTGTGAAACTAAATTATTCTTAGCAGGTGGAAAATATTGAAGCTTTGAAGTCCATTTTCTTGTTTTGATCTACCCATTTTGAAAATTAATCTACCCATGCACTACCCATCATCTGGACATGCACTACCCATCATCTGGACATGAGCTGGACATGACTGCAAATTAGCTGGACATGAGCTGGACATGACTGCAAATTAGCTGGACATGAGCTGGACATGACTGCAAATTAGCTGGACATCATATGGACATGACTGCAAATTAGCTGGACATTGTACTGGACATTGTGTAATTAGCTGGACATTGTACTGGACATTGTGTAATTAGCTGGACATTGTACTGGACATCGCCAAAAATAACTACCCATTGAGCTGGACATCGCCAAAAATAACTACCCATGTCATGGACATTGTTAAAAATTAGCTGGACATTGTCAAAAATGGGTAGATAATAACTGAAAATGGGTAATTGAATGTGTAATTGTTTTCAGAATGGGTAATTAAAATTTCAGTACAGAGTACGAAATGAGCGTGAATTGAGTACACATTGATCTACCCATTATCACCAAAACATTGATTTACTGTCACGTAATACTTTGTGAAAATATTTAAAGATTAACAGACTGGGTAGTTAGAATACAACTGGATTTTGAACAACTTAATTGTAGTAATGTACTGTATACTCCAACAAAACCTATTACCAATAGTTAATCGAAATAATTCTTTTTACCACCATATTTCATTTGTACATCCACCAACCAGTTTACGTCACTAGATGATTTTGTTAACTTTGCAATATTTATTGCATCTCTAATGTCTTTAGATTTTAATGTATTCCATACAGCATATCCAATTTTTTCGGAAAGTTCTACACTCATGTGATACCTTTTCTTGAGCAGTCGGCGTACAATTTCTTTAAATTCTTCGTATGTATATTCTTCCAGATGCAATTCCATAAACCTAGATCTTAGTGGAGTAGATAATCTTTCAACATCGTTACATGTAGTAAAAATCCACAACTTCATCTTTTTTTGTCTGATTTTGCCATTCAATTTAGTTTCAGAAAGAATACCTGTTTCCATTACATTCAACAAAGCCGCCTGATCATTTTTTTTCATCTTGTCAATTTCGTCTACTAAAAGATACCTGGTGTTATTGTTGAATAAGTGATCAGTCATACCGGCACCTGAAGATCCCACTGCGTCGATAAAATATGCATTGTCCAAACCTTGCAACATTTCCAGTAAAAAGACAGTCTTGGAGGATGACGGTGGACCCGTCAATAGTATGTGGACCGGTTCCTTTGCTACAATAGAATTCAAAAGTAACTTCTTAATCTCTTGGTAGCCAACTACGTTCGAAAAGAATTTTCCCTCTTTAGTACTCTCATTGTCATCTTCGAAAAAGAAACTATCCATTTTTTTGAATAAACTTTTGAACATTAAATTCAATTGTCTGGAGGTTAAGCCTCTATTAAGGGCTATGGAAGGAGCATCCGGAAATTTGTTCTGTAGCTACGAGTTCATATTTTATGAATATCCACAAATAAATCCGTCTTAAATAAAAGAGTTGCACAAATAAAGACTATATTTAATTTATCAAGTATTTTCCGTTTACTTCAAGCGACTCAATTTTTCTTCTGTAATCTCTCACATATTCTCTAAGTAAATTCCAATAATGATGTGAGTGTTTACTTAATATGGAAATGACATAATTCATGGATTACAATATAGTCAATGATAACTTCCGGTTTTTTATCAAATTGTAATTTTAACTGTTTCTGGAACTGGTCTATAAACTAATTAGCACAAAATATAGGTGTAGATCATCATGCAGCAACTAAAGAGCTCTACTATTATATGAAAAAAAAGAGACACTGACACTTCAATATATGAATTTATCAACAAGATATCTAAAATAGACAATAATAGTAGCTATTCATGAATTAGATACATCACAGTATCTAAAAATCAATATATCCTTGACACTTGCATTTAAAAAAACGGATAATTGCATCGGATGAAAAACATCTTTTGATCAAAAATATAATAAATAGTTTTTATTTTGTCAATCTATGGATTATTCAAAGCTATGCGAATCTATATTCAATCTGAACAGCGATATACGTTATGTAGCGGTCATTGATGATACGGGATTGCCTGTTGTTGGTGGAATGAGAGGAGGCTTGGATTCTATTATGGATGAAAACAATGAGGAATTATATCTGACACACACAGCGTTGCGTAAATCTATGAGGGAAAGGTTTGACACTAACATGGGCAGATCAAGATTTGCTTATGTTGAAAGAGAGAAGATATCAATTCTTACGTTTTACATGGACAAGTATATCTTACTTGTAACAATGGAACCAAATATCAATTCCCATACCTCAATTGACATTGCAGAAGACATATTGGATATTATAAATGGAAAAAAACAATGATCTAATCTTGGTGATAGTAGCAGTGCGATATGATTATTTTTTTGACCCTATTCATAATTTAAGGGCAATTCTTAATTGTTCAATTTAGATGCCGGTTTTTCAATCATAATCCTTATACTGGATTTATTTGGTACTATGGTTTTTGCTGTAACGGGTGCACTCAGAGCGATAGAGCACAAGTATGATATTGTAGGCATAATAATTCTTGCAACCGTAACAGGTATTCTTGGAGGTGTAATGAGGGATACAATTTTGGGAATCTTTCCACCGAGTAATTTTTCAGATACTGTTCACATAGTATTGACAACAATAACTGCAACTATCATCTTTTTTCTTTATCATAGAACGAAAAAACATGAAAATTTGTTCAATATTTTTGACGCAGTAGGCCTCGGAGTTTTCACTTTTACAGGAGCCTCAATTGCATACTCTCTGTTTAGTACAAATCATGTACTAATCGTGATTTCAGGTTTATTGACAGCTTTTGGCGGTGGAATTTTGAGAGATGTATTTGTAAGGGAACCACCTATCGTTTTTACCAAGGAAGTTTATGCAGTAGCAAGTTTCATAGGTGTCATTATATTCCTTATATTGGTAAATCTAAACCTACAATTTGAATATGTTGCAATAGCTGTAATTTTCGTTACCACCGGGATTAGGTTAATATCTATCAAACTACATTGGAATTTACCTAAAGTAAATAGCTAAACCTAAATTTGATAGTTCATGAGGGAAATAACTTGGTAATTTTTCAAGACAACAACTATTCCCCTTCCTGTCAAGGATTGGTTTGTCATATCTTGATCAAGATCTTACCCAATTGCTCTCCTCTTTCTAATTTATTATGGGCTTGTTGTACATCAGCTAATGGGAATACGGAATCAATTTTTGATGAAATCTTTTTTTCACTTACAAAGTCAATCAATTCTAACAACTCTAACTTTGATCCAATCAAAATACCATACAGCTGTATTTGCTTTGAATAAAAAGATCTTATCTGAAAACTTGCATCACTTCCCGATGTCGTACCGCATATTGCAATTTTCCCACCTCTCCTAACGGAATTAATACTTATCATTAGTGTTTTCTGACCTGCATTATCTACAACTGCATCAACTCCCGTACCTTGAGTTATTTTTTCTATTTCTAGCGCTATTTCTTTCTTCATCCGATTTATTACATAATCAGATCCAATATTGTACGCAAAATTAAGTTTAGAATCGTCCGAAACAGTACTTATGATTTTTATTCCAAGTGCCTTTGAAATTTGAATCATTGCCATACCCAGACCACCAGAGGCTCCGTACACTAACACAGTATCATCTTCCTCTAATTGTAGTTTTTTAATGATATTCCACGCAGTAAGATATGAAATTGAGAGTGTAGCAGCTTGCTCATCACTTATTTCATCAGGTATAGGTATGATATTTGTTTTAGGAACAATTACATATTCGGCATAACCCCCATTGTAATTGCTTAAACCACCAATTATTGAAAAATCTCTACATAGGGTTTCACTTCCATTTTTACAATTTTGACAATCATTACAGCTAATTCCGGGATATAACAGGACCCTTGACCCTCTAGGAATTGCTAAATATTCCTCCTCTAATGAACCTACAATATCGCTCCCACAAATGTGGGGGAACCCAATAGAGATACCTGGGATTCCCATTCTTGTCCATATATCAAGGTGATTTAGACCACAATATTTTACCCTTATTAGAATTTCTGATATATTTGGTACTGGAGTTGGAAAATCCTGTTCATATTTCAATACACTTACATCACCATGACCGTATATAGGAACAGCTTTCATAAAACCACCAGATTTCTAAGATTAACCTTGAATATTATGCATTTCCTTTAGATCATCCTTGAATTGAAACAATTCTTCTGGAATCTCAGCTTTTATAGGATCTCTTAGTGAATATCGCTTACCATTTTCATTTGTTGACTCCCTTTTTGTTGTCCATATTAACGAATTAAAATCAACTATAGCTTTAGTAAATTTACACATCTCTCCATAGTCATTACTCTTCATAGGAAACTTTTGTAGATGAATACTTTCTTTAGAATAAATTGTAGTCCATAATTTGTCCGTGATAAAGGGGCTTATCGGAGCTAAAAGTAACAATATTACTGAAAAACATTTATGAAGAACATATAATGCGGAATATCTGTTATTTGGGACTTGATCGTTGTATGCGCGAGATTTTACTAATTCAAGGTAGTGAGAAGCAAAAATATTCCAAGTAAATTCTCTTATTTGTGAAGCAGGAATAAAAAAATTATATTCTTTATACCCTTTTATGCATTCAGCTACTAAATTTGATAACTCCCCTAAAATCCATTTATCCGAAGATAATAAATCAAATTCATATGATGGAATGAATTCAAAGGAGGATACAAACCTTCCAATATTCCATAATTTTGTCAAAAATTTTTGTGCCTCTCCTATCTTTTGTTCAGAACATCTAAAATCCTGACCATGATTTGCTTCAATTGCTGACCAGAATCTAAAAGTGTCGGCTCCATGCTTACTAATTATAGGGAAAGGATCAATTACATTTCCCTTGCTCTTACTCATCTTTTCTCCATACTGATCGACTCCATATCCCATAATCCAGACATCATTCCAGGCAAGTTTCTCCGTCAATTGATAACATCGTAACATTGTGTAATAAAGCCACGTTCTCACAATGTCTTTTGCTTGAGGCCTAATTTGTGTTGGATATGTTTTTACAAAAAAGTCATTATCCTTACTATATTTGGTTACAAATAGAGGTGATATACTCGAATCCATCCATGTATCAAACGTTCTTTCATCGCCAGTAAATCCATTGTGTCCACATTTAGTACAATTATCAAAAGGTGCTTTGTCTTTCCAGGGTCTATAATATTTTCCCGGTTCAGGCAATATTGGTTCTTTACATTTGTTACAATACCATATAGGAATTTCTGTACCATAAAACCTCCTTCTGGATATAGGCCAATCTATTGCAACAGAATCCAACCAATTCAATAATATCTGTCTGTGAGACTCTGGATAAAAATTCAGAGAAGATGCAAATTCCCTAAGTTTAGGAAGAAAATCAAGTTGTTTTATATAATAATCCTGCATCGGGATTATCTCCACTGGAGATTTACTTCTTTCGCACATTGGTATTCTGTGCAGGATCAATTCTTCTTTTACAATGTAGCTATTATTTTTCAAATCATCAATAATATTTTTTCTCGCATTGTCTATGGTTAAGGTAGAATAACTACCTCCATTTTCACTTATTCTGCCATATTGATCTATGGCGACAATTTCTTTTAATCCCAACTCTCTAAATACCTGTACATCATTAAGATCCCCATAGCTACATACCATTACAGCTCCCGAACCAAATTCTGATTTTGCTGAATGATGTGGCAAGATTTTTACTTCTCTATTAAATAAAGGCAAGATAACCTCCTTGTTGTGCATCTTCTCATATCTGGTATCGTTCGGGTTTACCATAACACATTGACATGCAAAAATTAATTCAGGCCTAGTTGTAGCAACAATCAAATCCTCATTTTCATTTTTTAATCTAAACTTCAAATATACTAGATTTGTCTTTCTTTCTTCATAAATTATTTCTGCATCAGCAATTGTAGTCCCACAACTTGGACAATAATTATTCGGTCTATTTGCAGAGTAAACCAGTCCTTTTCTCCATAAATTAATAAATGTACTCTGAGTTAACGTACGATACTCATTTGAATCAGTCCTATAGTATTCATCGAAGTTGGCACTTAGACCGATACTCTTCATGATTTGGATCATTTCTTTTTCTAAGTCATCCAATGAAATCCTACAAAGGTTAAGAAATTCCTCCCTGTCAGTCTGTCGCATCCTGATCTTGTGTTTTTTTTCAGTGTAAATCTCAACTGGGAGTCCATTTCTGTCTATACCAATTGGAAAGTATACATTATTACCAAACATTCTTGCCGTTCGAGCTATCATGTCAATTTGTGCATAATGAGCTGCAGCTCCTATATGCCAGGGCCGTCCTGATGGATAAGGAGGAGGGGTATCAATTACATAGTTGTTTTTACCAGAAACTTTGAAATCATAGATTCTTTCATCAATCCAATTTTTCAAAATAGCGTTTTCAATATTCGAATTCCATATCTTTTCATCAATTTTTTGTTGCATCTTTAGGTTAGAACTAATCCACTTGGAGGCTTCTATTTAAGTTCATGCTTCAGAACTAGATTGAAATGATGAAAAACACAAGCTATTTGCACCCATCATGATAAGGGCATCAGTAGCATAGATATTATCACGATAATTATCACTTTTCACTTAATCTTTGCCAGGATATGAGCCCCTTTATTCACACCTTCGTAAATATAAACTCCCAAAGCTTCAATATTTGTGGGCATTTTTGAGGAAAGTAGTTTTATTATTATGGAAGAAAGATTCTCAACTGTTGCTTCTCCAGGCATAAGAAAGGTTGTATCTTTTGGAAGTTGCAGATTGAAAAAGCCGCGTGGACCGTTAAATGAAACGTAATAATGAATACTGTCCTCTTTGTAAACATATTTCTTGTTAATAAAGAACTTGTGATCCAATGTTGAAAGCGTATCTTTAATGATCCTTTTTGCGTCACTAAAATCGATGACTAGGTTATTCACCATTTTTCCAATGATCTCTACCATAACAGTAGATGTGTGACCATGCAGTATCGAGCATTTTTCAACCAGAGGTAAAATATGTGCATAGTCAAACGCTAGTGATGAATCTTCTAAAAATATAGATCCTATCTGATCCCCCTCAGAATCAACAAAAGAAATTGTTTCAAAATCACCTGATTTGACACCAAATTTTGATTTACCAATAGCCACGATATCAAGATCAGGGTTATTCTTTTTTATCTCATTGAATTTCTCTAGGTCCTGTTCTGAATCTAAAATTTCAATGTATTTGTTATCAACCTTGAAATCAACGAGGACCTCATTACCATTCATTAGCCTAATCTTAAAATTATACTGATAATCTTTTTCTAAGAATGAAAGTAATCTTGAGAAGGATAATTCTGTCTTGCTCCTAAGCAAATTTCCATTTCTATCGATATATTTGAGATCTTCATCCAGAATTATTTTCTTCATTTATTTTATTTCAAGGAATCCAGATATATACAAGTTACTTTTTTTTCGAATTCAAATTCAAAATCCTGAAGAAATACTTCAATTATGATAAAACATAAATGAAATTATTTTTGGTTAAAATGTATTGTACAATTCTGACCTAATTGATGCATTATTTGCAACAGTAGCTGAATATTTGAAAGGAATCGATAAGATTGGCATCGCTTTCTCGGGCGGGATAGATAGTACGTTACTTGCAATAATTTGTAAAAACATGAATATCGATACTACATTATTGACTGTTGGCTTTCCTGATTCCAATGATATAGGATTTTCAAAATCAATTTCACAAAAAATCAAAATGAATCACAAGATTTTAGAAATAGATAAAGATGATTTTTCTGCATTTTCTAGAAAAGTAAAAAATGAAATGACTTGTAGAAATGTATCTCATATAGAAAATTGTATCGCCTTTAGTTACATAGCTCAATTGGCAAGTAATAACAGTCTGAGTGTTGTACTCACGGCTAACGGTTTTGATGAGCTCTTTTGTGGATACAATAATTTTAGATACATATTTAATCAAGGTAATGATACTATTAATAAGACTATTGAGTCAAAGATCTTGAATGAATTAGAATTAATAAATGAAATAAAGCAAGTAGTAGAAAAATATAATATCAGTATTTTACAACCATTCCTTTCAAAAGGATTTATTTCTATCGCAATGAAGTTTCCAATTTATAATAAAATAGCAAGCTATGATGATGTTTTGAGGAAACACATCATTAGAAAGATTGCGTTATCTTTTGAGATACCACCAAAGGTCATTATTAGGAGAAAAAAAGCCCTGCAGTACGGTTCTCTAATCCACAAATATTATAAAAAAATAGATTAACGCACTTTGTAATTTTTACGTATTTGTTCGGCTTTTCTTATGACATTCTTTATTATTCTTGTTGATGCAGCCAGATGAGTGTTAGGATCAAATATTGTTCTCAACTCATTCTTGGTTAAATGCACTCCAATAGAAGGATCCTGCATTATTGCTTCTCTAAAGTCTTTATCACCAGCAAGAGTTTCAAATGCAACATGTTGTATGTTATCATATGCCCTCATTCGAGGAATACCTTTCTTAACTAGGGCCTCAAGAATAAATTCTGCAAAAATTCTTCCCTTTGTTTTATTTATATTATCTAGAATTTTTTGGCTATTTACACTTAATCCTTCAATTACCTTTATCATACTGTTTATCATTTCATCTAAAAGAATGACGCCCATCGGTATAGTAAATCTTTCATTTGCGGAATTTGAGAGATCTCTCTCATGCCATAATGAAATATTCTCTTGGGCGATATTTGAAAAAGAACGAAGTATTCTTGCGAGTGAGGATATTCTTTCGCTCTTTATGGGATTCCTTTTTACTGGAACTGCGCTGCTTCCCAACTGCCCCTTTTTAAAAGGTTCTTCTACTTCACCAATTTCAGTTCTTTGTAAATTTCTTATTTCTGTTGCAATTTTATCCAAAGTACATCCTATTAATGAAATAACAAATTGAACTTCTGCTAGTCTCTCCCTGGGTATTACTTGTGTAGCTGCCTCTATAGAATAAAGCCCAAGCGACTTGGCCACGCTCTTTTGAACATCTACAGCCTTTGATCCCATCAATGAGCCTGTTCCAACTACTCCTAACGTTTTACACAAAAGAAATCTCTTCTTACCCTCTTCGATTCTTTCTATATGATATGAAAGTTCGTTTGCCCATACTGCAAATTTTAATCCAAAAGAAATTATACTTGCGTGTTGTCCATGAGTTCTTCCTACGGAAGGTAACGAGTTGTATCTTCTTACCTTACTTATCAATAACGAAATTAGCTTCAAAAGTTTTGGCTCAATTATTTCAAATGCCTCTTTTAGTTGCATTGACGTAGACGTGTCTACAACGTCGTTACTTGTTAGTCCGTAATGTATCCACGGTTTTGTTGAAGGTGAACAATATTCACTTATCGCCTGTACCAACGAAGCTGTATCATGTTCAGTAATTGATTCAAGATCCTTGATCTTTTTCATTGTGATCTTATTCGATCTTGTTATTCTAGCTATTTCCCTTGAGGCATCTAAAGGAATCAGATTGAATTTGCCTTGGGATAATGCAACTTGTGCTTCAAAATCAAGCTGATACCGAAGACGGTTTTCTTCTTCAAAGATCCTTCTTATTTCAATGCTACCATATCTTCCAGAATCAATAGGTAAAATTGGCATCTAATTTAGGAATTAATAGAACGTAAAATAAATATTTTCATTTTTTAATCTAAAAATTCAAATAAATATTTAACTAGCATATAATTTCAATAAAATTCTAAACTAAATTAAAATATTTTATTCGTATCTCAGAATAATATTTATAGTGGAAACCTATACAATGCGCTAATGACTCGTAGTTTAATACTGGCAAGTTCACTAGTAGCTAGTTTCTTGCTTGCAAGCAGTGTTGCTTTAGTTCCATATTTTTC
>Ga0193740_1000077_pt1 | contig 26296 bp, 22 predicted proteins | sample L2s1metaG_FD_145072 | JGI IMG/M metagenome (GOLD analysis project Ga0193740, IMG submission 145072) | Soil microbial communities from a riparian zone of the East river system, Colorado, United States - L2s1 | ecosystem: Environmental > Terrestrial > Soil > Riparian zone | place: USA: East River... | reverse complement strand
TAATCACGCTGACAATAATATTGAACAAAGTGGAATTGCTATTTACCCCAACCCGGCAAAAGGAATGTTGACGATTCAAAATTATTCCGGAGTTGCTTCACTCAAACTTTATGATTTAACAGGCAGGCTGATAAAGCAACGTTCTATTGGCCGTAATACTGCGCAGCAAATTCCGGTCAGCGATTTGAAAAACGGCCTGTATTTAATAAGTATTCAAACTGAAAAAGGAATATTGACAAAAAAGATAGTGATTGCAAATTAAAAATTTGTGCACAGGCCTAGCCGGTTTGTTCAAAGGGAAGGGGAGAAATAGATATTCCTTTGAAGCAGGTACTAATTCAAACTATGGCTTTGTATTAGTGAAGCGGCTTGTGGGGACACAAGCCGCGGCTATAGGAAATGTGATATCCAACTATGAAATTTTACTTCCCGGATAGATATTTTATTCCTTCGCGTCTTTCGGCAATTGAATCATAAAGCCGGCATTACCGGCAACAGTTGTTGGAACCTGTCCGGTCCATTTTTGAATCTTAATATAATCGATGTAAAGTGGCGTTAATGACAATTGTTCGCGTTTAATGGCTTCGGCCCTGCCTGCGGCCTGGATTACAGCCTGGGCAGAATCTCCACGTGCCTCTGCGATTTTTCTTTCTGCTTCTGCAATGGCCACCTGCCTTCTGTTCTCAGCCACCTGTACCTCCTGGATTGCTCTTGTTTTTGCAATGATCGATTCTGATATTTCTGTAGGGGGAACAATATTCGTTCTCAATTGCGAAACATTAAACCATTTTGAAACCCGTTTGTTACATTCTTTCACAATGTCAGATTCAAATTCTTCCCTGTGATTAAAAATAGAGTCTACCGTGTACCTGTTGGCAACATCATTCACAGATCCCACGATTGCATTTTTTAACCAGCCCTGCTCCATTTCCTTTACCCCAACTCGGAGGTTTTGAAACATGTCGGCAACATTTCCCGCATTTATGGAATAATTGAATGAAGGTTTTATAGTAGCCCGGAACCCGCCTTTTGTAACAATATCGTTTGACTCGTAATCAATATGCTGTTGATGAATTGGGAATTCATAAATCCTCGAGATCCATGAATTATAGAAAACCCAACCAGTAACGTATTCAGTTCTGCCAACACCCCTGTTATCTCCCACATTACTCACTTTTATTCCTACGTGTCCTGCATCTATTCTTTCAACATCGATTGGGTTAATAACCACCACAACTAATGCAATGCCAATCGCAAGTAAGGTCATTAATAAGGAAGGAAATCTAAATCTGCCTTCGGCATCTATATACCTGCTACGCCTGAATATGCCTAAAACAAAACCAATTAAAACAAAACTGGCTACAAACAAAATAAAAGAGATCATGTATTTGATTTTATGAATTGAATGAAACTAATAAGGTGTTTTACAAATAGTAGGAATAACACAACCAGTATTAAGATGAAGAGGCAGAACCGCATCCAGGTGATGGTCCAGTCAAACGACATGAGGTAACTGATTAAGATGAAATTGGAAAAAATGTGTAACGAGATAAAGACAACTCTATAAAGAAACTTGTTGCTCATTTGCAGCTATTTGGCCTGGTGCCTAAATATAATTCTCTTTCTTTAAATCAGGGCTGATCTGTTCCTGCTGCAAAATGAAAATACTCTTTCCCGACAGGGGACCGCCATTGCACGAAAGTGAGATTTAAAGTTGTGGATGATGAAAAGCTGTTGGATGGGAAGGAATGTGTGAATAATAAAGATGCAGCCTACGGGTTCCCGCGAATCAGTTTTTTATTTTTTGTTTTCATCTGCGGGAGGCCTGTCAGGAAACTAATGTCTTTTCAATTCCCATTTCCATATTAAGCCGTCATCCGGGTCATTAATTTCTTCAACTTTTTCAAATCCGCATTTTCTCAGAACTTTTGTGGAGGGGTTTTCTTGTCCAAGCGTATGAGCAATAATTGTATTTACCCTTTTGTCTTTGAAAGCATTCTCAATCAGTCCCTTTGTCATTTCGGTTGCAAGTCCACGGTTACGGTATTCCGCAGCAATTTCATAACCAAGTTCAATAGTCCCGTCCTGTGTCGGCCTACCTTTGTATCCTCCGCTCCCAATTAATTTATTGTCCTTTTTGTGAATAGGAAAATAAGTCCACCACCCTTGCTCTTCTGCACTTTCCTGAAGTTTGGCAAGTGAATACTGTAGTGGCCCTACACCGAATTCTGTCCAATTGTCGGACACTGTTATGTTCAATTTGTTTGCAAGACTCTCGTTGCCTGTAATTGCTTTTTGCAAAATATCAGTGTCACACTGAACCAATTTCAAGTTCTCTGTTTCTATTGTCATTTTTTTTCCTTCCCGACGGAACTCCCGCCAACCGCAAGTTAAGTTACAAAAACCCTTTAGCGATGATCCGTAGATTACTCATTGATGAATTGTAGCTGTATAGAAATAGATCTGTCTTTGAATCACGACCTAAAATAAACCATGGTCTTGAATTAGTGAAGCGGCATGTGCTGGATTAAATTGGCCGGGCAAATAGCTATTTTATATTATAGAATCTGGCAGCGTTGTTATAAAATATGTCCTGTTTTTGTTCTTCTGTTAAAAAAGGTGCAGTCTCAACATTATGAATGGCAAGAGGAATAGCATCTGGCCAGGCCATTTGATCGGAGCCAAACATGATACGCTTTCCGAAGCCCGATTCTATAAATGATTTAAGATAGCTGTAAAATTCAGCTACGGGCCTGTTCCAATCGAGTACGCCGATGTCAGCATATACCTGCGGATAAATATGCATTATTGCCTTTGTTTCCTGCACCCAGGGAAAGCCCATATGCATTAACTGGATTTTTAGTTTAGGATGCTTTATTAAAACCTCCTCAATTAATTGTGGGTTTCCCAGGTGCGTTCTGAATTTTGGACAACAGGTATATGGTGTATTAGGTGGCGCAAGTCCTGTATGAAGAGCAACAGGAGTTCCTAATCTTTCACAAATGGCAAGATAAGGTTCAAATTCAGGATCGGATAGTGTTTTGCCTTCATACTGAAGAGCAAGTTCTCCAAAAACCCTAATCTTTTTTTCCTGGATGTACCTGGCAAAACTAGTGGTGTCGGGCAATGAAGTATTCCCTTTGAAAGGATAATCAAAACCGGGAATGACCCGTTCCGGATCTGCCTCCTGGTAATAGCCGACCGTTCTTAGATTGCCGGATGCAATGACCTTTACCACATGATTTTCCTTAAGTGTGGCAAGCATGAGATCCATCATCTCTTTATCATTTTTCCATTTAGGTATTTTTCCTGTTGTCGGGTTAGGAGGCGGAGGGTTGGGATAGTCTGTAGTCAACCGTGCATGGAAGTGGACGTCAATGATTTTTCGTGGCGTGGCTTGCTTTTTATCGGCGGGTAATAAAAATATCCAGCCGATGATGAGGCATGGAATACGCATAAACAAGTTTTGAAAGATGGAGAAACCTAATTGCCGCAAGTTAAGTTGTCTTGTCCTAAGATAAGTTTGCAAGTGATTTGATTAGCGGGAGGCCGATCGGGAAAGTAAATGAATCTGCCGTGGCGCCGCGATTACTACGGTTTAAAATTCTTCGAATAAGACATTTCAAATTTCATGAAGACAGTTTAACAGCCAGGGCTTGTGTTCCCACAAGCCGCATCTCCTATTGTGACACCCTATGGAGAGGTAAAAGAGAAATTTCATATCAGTAGTGAGAGCTTGAAAAATGCAAATGAGAATTACCGAACGATGCAGTGAGCAAATTGCGTGTCGAAGCTGTCTCGCAACATGCGGGAGAAACAACCATTCCGATAGCTATCGGGAGGATAGTAGTCCCGCAAGCGGGATTGACTATATAATTATGCTCCCCTCGACAATACCACTCCAATAAAAGCCATTGCCAAAGAAATGATCAACAATATCCTTCCGCTCCATCTTGCGATGGTTTTAAATCTCAATTTTTCCTCATCAGTCAACAGCCTTTTTCTCGCCTGCACATCATGCACAAGACTTACCGCAATAATCAAAAGAAATAGAACCAGTTTTGTGATGACCAGTTTTCCATACCTGCTGATGACCATAAATTTCCAGGAAAGATCAATACCTCTTAAATACATATTCAATATTCCTGTCACCAACAAAAGAGTAAGAACGATATAACCGGCGAAACGAAACTTTAGCCCGGTTGTCATCAATAAATTCCTGCGATCGGGATGGTCTTTAATGGCCGGTAATAATACCATGGGCAGAAACAACATGCCTCCAATCCAAAAGCTTACGCCAATAATGTGCAGCCACACCGATATATGATACAGATCGTTCATGGGACCGCAAATTTAGAATGAACTGCTATTCGCGACCGTTCCTCGCAACTGATTTTGCTCATGTTATTGCCTAATTAAGACAACCGGGGCCGAAAATCATTCTTACAATTGACTTTTATCATCTGCATAAAAAAGCACACGTGCTACTTTGAGTCCGGTTTTTCTCATTAAAAAAAATGCTACAATGGAAGTTGAAACTACACCTTCGAAACTACAAACGAAACAAGAGAATAAGGTACTTGAAGTAATGGATGGCAACCAGGCTGCTGTTCACATTGCATACAAAACCAGTGAGGTTTGTGCCATCTATCCAATAACTCCATCGTCCAACATGGGCGAATTTGCCGATGAGTGGAGTAGTGATGGTATTAGAAACATTTACGGGGAAGTTCCCAAGGTCATCGAAATGCAAAGTGAGGCCGGTGCGGCCGGTGCTATACACGGCGCACTGCAGGGTGGTGCACTGGCGTCAACATTTACCTGTTCACAAGGGTTGTTGCTGATGATTCCTAACATGTACAAAATTGCAGGCGAACTAACACCAACAGTATTTCATATTGCAGCAAGGGCATTGGCAACGCATGCTCTTTCCATTTTTGGAGATCACAGTGATGTAATGGCGGTTCGCCAAACAGGTTTTTCCATGTTGTTTGGTGCCAATCCACAACAGGCACACGATATGGCATTGATTGCTACGGCAGCTTCATTACGCTCAAGCATACCTTTCCTCAACATATTTGATGGTTTCCGTACATCGCATGAATTAAATGAAGTAGAAATTATTGCCGATGAAATCATCAGGCAACTCATCAATGAGGATGATGTGACAAGACACCGTAACCGTTCATTGAATCCTGCCAATCCTTTTATTCGCGGTACGGCACAAAACCCGGATGTATTCTTCCAAAGCCGCGAGGCGGCTAATCAATTCCATTGGGCCGTTCCTGACGTAGTGGAAGAGACCATGAACAAATTCAAATCACTCACCGGCCGTTCCTATAAATTATTTGAATACTACGGCGACCCTAATGCAGACAGGGTGATCATCATCATGGGTTCCGGTTCTGGCGCGGTAAGGGAAACAGTTGATTACTTGAATAACCTGGGGGAGAAAGTTGGATACCTGCATGTGCATCTATTCCGTCCGTTCTCTGTTCGTCATTTCATAAACGCCCTTCCAAAAACAGTAAAGCAAATTGCAGTTTTAGATCGTTGTAAAGAAACCGGGGCTATCGGTGAGCCCTTGTACATGGACGTAGTAACTGCATTGCATGCTTCGTGGGCGCATGAAATGCCAAATATAATTGGTGGTCGTTATGGTTTGGCTTCAAAGGAATTTAATCCTGCAATGGTCAAAGCCATTTTTGAAGAACTCACTAAAAAATATCCTAAGAAACATTTCACTATCGGTATTGAAGACGATGTAACGTTTACAAGTCTTTCCTATGATAAAAGCTTTTCGCTGGAGGATAAACATCTTTTCCGTGGATTGTTCTTTGGTTTGGGCGCAGACGGAACTGTGAGTGCAAATAAGAATACGATTAAGATCATTGGCGAAGTAACCAATTATCATGTGCAGGGTTATTTTGTTTACGATTCCAAAAAGTCCGGCTCACTAACCACGTCTCATCTACGTTTTAGCGGGACGCCAATTGATTCTACTTATTTGATTAACTCTGCCAACTTCATTGCCTGTCACCATTTTAACTACCTGCAGAAATATGATATTTTAAAAGATGCTGAACATGGGGCAACCTTATTGCTGAATGCTCCTTTTGCAACGGACGATGTATGGAATCAATTGCCAAAGAAAATACAGGAAGAAATCATTAATAAACAATTGAAACTATTCGCGATCAATGCAGGCAAGGTGGCAAAAGAAACGGGAATGGGTTCGCGGATCAATTCCATTTTGCAAACCTGCTTCTTTGCTATCTCCAATGTAATTCCAAAAGAAGAAGCAATCGCATACATTAAGAAAGGTATTCGCAAATCCTATGGAAGAAAAGGCGAAGCAGTTGTTCAAAAGAATTTTGATGCGGTGGATCAAACACTGGATAATCTTTTTGAAATTGATTATTCTCAATACAGTGTTGGTAACAGGGAAGCTGAAACATTGAATTATGATGGTGCACCCGGTTTTGTACAGGGAGTGCTTTCAAAAATAATTGCAGGTGAAGGAGATGAACTGCCGGTGAGTGCATTCCCAGCTGATGGAACCTATCCTTCCGCAACTACAAAGTATGAGAAGAGAGCCATTGCCGATACCGTTCCTGTCTGGGATCCTTCATTATGTTCACAGTGCGGTAAATGTTATTTTGTTTGTCCCCACGCAGCTATACGTCCGAAAGTTTATAACAACGAGTTACTGAAAGATGCACCTGGTTTCTTTAAACACATTGCACCAATAGGTAAGGAATTTTTCAAAGACCAGGAGTCTTACACATTGCAGGTCTCTGTTGATGATTGTACAGGTTGCAATTTATGTTATGAAGTTTGTCCCATCGAAAGCAAAACACAACCCGGCTATAAAGCCATCAACATGCAGGAAGTATTGCCGTTAAGAGAGAACGAAAGGCAAAACTGGGATTTCTTCTTATCACTTCCCGATATTGATCGCACAAGGGTATCAAGAACAACTGTCAAAGGCTCGCAGTTACTTGAGCCGTTGTTTGAATTTTCCGGCGCATGCAGTGGTTGTGGTGAAACACCGTATATCAAATTGCTCACACAATTATTTGGTGACCGGATGATGGTTGCCAATGCCACTGGTTGTACATCTATCTATGGTGGCAATTTACCAACAACACCATGGGCGAAGAATGCAGAAGGTTGCGGACCATCCTGGGCAAACTCACTCTTTGAGGACAATGCAGAATTTGGCCTGGGTATGAAACTGGCTGCCGATCAAAAACGTGAGTATGCAAAAACCCTGTTGAATAATTTACGAATGGATGTTGGGGAACAACTTACGGACGCAATCCAAAATAACAGGGAGGTTGAAGAAAGCGATATCATCCTGCAACGCAAAAACGTGAACGAGCTAAAAAACCGTTTGCGGTTACTAAACGGCTTAGCGGCAAAACAACTGTTGGCAATTGCTGATTCCTTGGAAAAGAAATCCGTTTGGATACTTGGTGGTGATGGTTGGGCTTATGATATAGGATTCAGCGGGCTGGATCATGTGCTTTCAACGGGTGAAAACATCAATATACTTGTTTTAGATACAGAAGTTTATTCCAACACCGGCGGGCAAAAATCAAAATCCACTCCCCTCGGCGCCAGTGCTAAATTTTCGATAAAAGGAAAAACCACGAGTAAGAAAGATCTCGCCATGCAGGCAATAGCCCATGGTAATGCTTACGTTGCCGAGATAGCGATGGGTGCTAACGATGTTCATGCCTTGAAAACCATCCTTGAGGCTGAGGCTTATCCGGGCCCATCACTCATAATAGCATACAGCCATTGTATTGCTCACGGATATGACATGAGAAATGGATTGACACAACAAAGCCTTGCAGTTAAAACAGGTTATTGGCCGTTATTCCGCTTCAATCCTTTGAAAGAAAAAGGCCAACGTTTTGTAGTTGACAGTAAACAACCAAACGTTGAGCTCAGTGAATTCCTTTACAATGAAAACCGTTTCAATACCATTAAAAACAACTTCCCGGAAAAAGCTTCTACATTTTACGAAATGGAAGTAGAAGAAATTAAACGGAGATGGGAAAAAATCGAAGCCTTGAAAAACTTGTAATGATAGGTTTGAAAAGAGAAAGGGGAATCTCGAAAGGGATTCCTTTTCTTTACATAACAAAGGCACAGTTTTAGGTGATAGGTAATAAAAAACTATGTCTAAATCCATTCATAAAGAAACTGAGCTGAACAATGTAAGAGAAACCTGGGAACAAAACGAAAAGGAACAAACAAAAACAAACAGTCCTGTCACTGATAACGAAAGTCTCGAAAATAAGATACACGAAGAAGCAAGAGAATACGATGATGCCAATAAGGAGGATCGGTTGTTAGGTGGTGAAAGGGCGTCGGTGAATGATGATTCGAAGAAGTGATGCTGATACTCTATAAAATTTAAGCCTTGTTTGCTATTAAAAAGAAATGGGACCCAAAATATGCCCAGGGAAATTTTATTGCAAAAACTGCTGTCAAATCAAAACAGGCAATCGTTGCCTGACAAGGAAAAAACGCAACGTTTTATTGAGAAGCTGTTCGGATTTTTATTCAATTCAAATGAATGGAATAAAGAACAACTGGAGAGTAAATATAACGAGCTCCAGGATGAACTAAGTTCACTTATCTCGCTCTGTTCTGAAGATCAGGCAGGGGTTAAGAATTTCTTTGAACATCTTCCCGCAATTTATGACCTGCTGATGGACGATGCCCATGCCATTCTCAACAGTGATCCTGCCGCAAAAACAATTGAAGAAGTTATTTCAGCCTATCCGGGCTTCTTTGCCATTTTCGTATATCGTATGGCACATTTACTGTGCCGGCAGTGCAATTTGATCTCGAGGTTTTTTACCGAGTATGCACATAGCAAAACCGGTATTGACATTCATCCTGCTGCAAAAATCGGCCGGTCGTTTTCCATTGATCATGGAACTGGTATTGTGATAGGAGAGACTACCGAAATTGGTGATCATGTAAAAATTTACCAGGGCGTAACGCTTGGTGCTTTGAACGTTTCCAAGTCCATTGCCAGTACCAAACGCCATCCCACTATTGAAGATGGTGTGGTGATCTATGCCGGCGCTACCATTCTTGGAGGAAGTACTGTTGTTGGGTCAGGGAGTATTATAGGTGGTAATGTGTGGCTGACCTACAGCGTTCCTGCCAATTCGGTTGTATATCATAAAAGCGAAGTACACGTAAAGGATAACAATCCTTTTCCCGAGCCTTTGAATTTTGTTATTTGAGGTGACACGAATTTAACCCGATAGCTTTCGGGGACGAATTACACCAATTAAAAGGTTACAGATTTTAATAATGAACAAGAATGAAAGATCATTTTGCATGTCTTTAGCAACACTAGGCAATACAAGTTTCAATTCGTGTAATTCGAATATAATTCGTGTAATTAATCTTCTGCACTACTAATTTTTATTAAATAAACCAACCAACATGAAAGTAAACAACGTTCTGGAATTGATCGGAAATACGCCACACCTTCGATTAAATAAAATCTTTGGAAACAGCCATGAAGTGTGGATCAAACTGGAAAGACAGAACCCAGGCGCAAGTATTAAAGACCGTATTGGTCTTGCTATGATTGAAGACGCCGAACAAAAAGGAATTTTGAAAAAAGACAGTGTGATCATTGAACCCACATCGGGTAATACAGGGATCGGGTTAGCAATTGCTTCAGCAGTGAAAGGATATAAACTGATTTTGGTAATGCCTGAGAGCATGAGTGTGGAACGAAGAAAAATTATGTCGGCCTATGGTGCTGAATTTATTTTGACACCAAGGGAAAAGGGAATGAACGGTGCAATTGAAAAAGCTTACGAGTTAGCGAAGGAAAATTCCAAAGCATGGATACCCCAGCAATTTGAAAATGCCGCCAATGTAGAAGTTCATCGAAAAACAACTGCACAGGAAATCATCAGTGATTTTGGGGACAAACTCGATTATGTGATCACCGGTGTAGGCACTGGCGGACATATCACGGCCATTGCAGAAGTAGTAAAACAAAAAATACCTTCTTTGAAAGTTTTTGCAGTGGAACCTGAATTATCACCTGTATTAAGCGGCGGAAGCCCTTCGCCGCATCCATTGCAGGGAATAGGTGCCGGCTTTATTCCCTCTATTTTAAATACGGGTGCTTTGGATGGGGTTATCACTGTTGGAAAAGAGGAAGCCTATGATTATACAAAACGCGTGGCAAAAGAAGAAGGATTGTTTGTTGGCGTATCCACTGGTGCTGTCCTGGCTGCAGTTTCCAAAAAGCTCCCGGAAATACCGGCAGGGTCCCGAATCCTGACTTTCAATTATGATACAGGGGAACGATATCTTTCTGTTGAAGGACTATTTGATTGAGGTTGATTATATGGCTGTATAATAAAGGAATCTGAATTACAAATTCCTTTCATTTTTTGAGTTTCAACTTAAATTGTCCAAAAGACAGTTTATTTTATTTAGTTATGCTGTGTGCGTAATGAATTGATGTTTTTGTTTAATGATTTCCCTGTCATGGCGAAAAGGATGAGATGCAGGCAGGTATGATTATGAATTGCTATTTAACGTTTCCTTACTCATTTTTTGATAAGCGGTGAAAACATCACGATCAAACTTAAATATGTTCGCAGCGAATTTAACTACCCTTGATGCGCCTTTTACTACCCATACTGCTAACCATTTATACATCTGTGGCAATAGCCCAAACCGCACCTAAATCCTTACCGGCAAAAAGAACCACTTTACCAATTAAGATCGATGGAATTATAGATGATGCTGCCTGGAAAGACGCACCTGCTGCACTGGATTATACTGAATTTCGTCCCACACCTTTTAAGAAAGAAGATTCCGCAATAAGAACGGAAGTATATATGCTATATGATAACGAGGGTATTTATATTTCGGGTTACTGCCATGAAAGAACCAGGGACAGTATTGCGGCCGAACTAACAGGACGCGATGGATTTGGTACGAATGATTACATAGGCGTCATCTTCGACACGTACAACGATAAGATCAACGGGTTTGAATATTTTGTTACTCCTTATGGCGAGCAATGGGACGCAAAAATGTCTTCTGGCTCCAACGGCAATGACGAAGATTTTTCCTGGAATTCTGTCTGGAAAAGTGCGGCCATCATGCATAAAGATGGATGGACATTTGAAATGTTTATTCCTTTTTCAGCTATTCGCTTCAGTAAAAAAACTGTGCAGGACTGGGGAATGAATATCACCCGAAGAAGAAGAAAAACCGAACAACAGGTAACCTGGAACCCGATAGATGTAAATGTCAACGGTTTTTTGACACAGGAAGGTTATTGGACAGGATTGGAAAACATCAAACCACCGCTCCGTTTGCAGTTTTATCCCTATGTTTCCTATTATGTCAATCATTATCCTTTTGAAAAGCAGGGAATCAATGAAAAAGATTGGTCCTCCTCTTTTAATGGTGGTATGGACCTGAAGTATGGGATCAATCAGGCCATAACTCTCGATATGACTTTGATTCCTGATTTTGGACAGGTGCAAAGCGATAATCAAATTTTAAATCTAACTCCCTTTGAAGTAAAGTTCAATGAATACAGGCCGTTTTTTACCGAAGGAACTGAGTTGTTCAATAAAGGCAACTTTTTTTATTCGAGGCGCGTTGGTGGAACGCCTCTTCATTTTTATGAAGTGAAAGGAATGCTCAGCCCCAATGAGCGTATCATTAAAAATCCCACTGAAACAAAATTACTGAACGCCACTAAGATCTCCGGTCGTTTGCAAGGTGGTTTGGGCATTGGTTTTTTTAACGCAATTACAAATGCGCAGTATGCAACTATTGGTGATGATGTTGGAAAGGAACGGCAGGTTGAAACGAGTCCGCTGACCAATTATAATATCCTCGTACTGGATCAAACACTGAAACATAATTCGAGTGTTACATTGGTAAACACAAGTGTAATCAGGAATGGAAAAGATTATGATGCCAATGTAACGGCCGGATTATTTAGCTTATATGATAAAAGCAATACCTGGAATGTTGGAGGTAAGGTAGCGACAAGTAATTTGTTTTATTCATCTCCTTCTAAAATTGTTACGGGTTATGGGCACCAGGTATATTTTGGAAAGGCCAGCGGCCGTTTTAGTTTCAATCTGAACCAGGATCTGGCCGATGAAAAGTTCACGATCAACGATCTTGGTTATTTTACAAATCCCAATTATCTGAATCACTATGTCTATGCAGGTTATCGCTGGACAAAGCCTACTCATTGGTACAATAATATTTATCTCAATTTCAACGCTTCTTATTCAAGAATGTTCAGGCCCACCCACTATCAAAACGCAAACATCAATGCAAATGTAAATGGACAACTGAAAAACTTATTGCGTACGGGAATAAGTTTTGGCTATGAACCGGAGCCTTATAATTTTTACGAGCCACGGGTTCCGGGTCGGGTGTTCAAAGGGTGGAGCGATTGGTTTATAAATGGATGGCTGGAAACCAACAGTGCTAAAAAATACTGGTTCTTCACACAGTTCATGTATGTAGACCGGAATATGTTCGATTCAAAAAGATATATGCTTTTTTTCGAAGAAACGTTTCGGATCAACCCCAAGCTATCTATTGGAAACAGTATTAACCTTGAGCCACAAAATGATAATACAGGCTTTGCAACAATTGATGCCGTCACCAATGATATCATCTTCGGGCGCCGTGATATACGTACAGTTGAAAATACAATCAACGTTAAATACTCATTCAGAAAAAAAATGGTGTTGACTGCACGTATCCGGCATTACTGGAGCCAGGTGGAATACGACGAGATGTTCACTTTAATGCAGGATGGAGGTTTGCAAAAAACCAGCTATGTCGGCAATGTAAACCAGAACTACAACGACTTTTTTATAAACGCATTATTTACCTGGGAATTTGCACCCGGCAGCTTCATCAATTTATCCTGGAAGAACAATGCCCAGGATTTTTTTACCCGGCCGTTTGGTGGTGCTGAAGGAGATAATTATTTTCAGAATTTTGATCGTACCATGTCCGCCCCGCAGAACAATAATTTCTCGATGAAGGTTATTTATTTTCTCGACTATTTACAGATAAAGAACAGGAAAAAGAAATGAGAAATTAGTAATCACCCCGAGACTGTGATGTCACTACTTTTACCGTAACGATCAACTGTCCTAAATGTCTCATGGTATGTTCTGCAGCATGAAATAATAAACCTATTTGGGTAGACGGTAGCTGTGCTCTTCCTACACCCCGGTGTTGTGTGAGTGTTTCTTCCCTGGTATGCTGCAATTGTTCCAATGCTTTATCAACTTGTTTGTTGAAAGCAGGAACCAGATCATTTGTAGTTACATTAGTCTTTGAAGGATCACCTTCTGCTTTCAGAAATGCCAGCTGCTCCTCGGTTAAAGGGTTCCCATTGGCGTAAGTAAATAAACGATCCAGAACACCGCACAAATGTTGTAAATGAAAACCTGCGGAAGCCGCCCTAGCCGGTTTGACCCATAACTTCTCATCCGGAAATTCTTTCAATAATTCAATTACTTCTTCCCGGGCCTGCAAAAGAGCATGAGCTACGGGTTGTAAAAGAGAAGGAATATTCCCGACCGAGCCCCTTAACCATACCTCCGGTAGTTTTTCTGTTGCCATCATTAAAGATACTTCCGACTAAATTTATACCACTGCCGGGCCAGTTTTAAAACGAAATTTACTGAACCGCTAATATATAATACGATTCGATCAACATTTTACCCTTTTCGTTTATGCAAGTCTGCTATTCGCTCAATAATCCTTTTTTTCGGTAACGAAAGAATTCATCTTTACACTGTGCAGGCAATTATAGGTAGATATTATAGATGGATTACCAAAAGAAAACAAAGACAATGGCGAAGGTTGATCGAAAATCATTACCGTATTGCCAAATCAGGCCGAACGTTATGGGCAAAAGCTGCCAGGGTGTATGAGGACAAAAGATCTTTTCAGAAAATCAGATTGGTACGGATACAGCTTCATATCGAGCTTTCGAGTGGAACAAAAGTGGTGGTTATGAGCAAGTGCCTGTTGCAAAACCATTTTTCTTTGGAAGGCAAAACGATCCGGTTCAAATTTTTACTGGGCGACCTTTCCCAGATCGTTTTAGTTTATTAGCAGAAATTCTCATTAGCATAAAGTTTAGGTAGCAACGGCCTCTATTTCTATAGAGGCTTCTTTATTTCTCTTGCTGACTAAATCCTCCTTACTTACGTTGAGGATACTCATCTTTCCATGATTTCAACTTGTCCGTTTTCGTAACCCACAATAACCTTGCTGACCATGTTTTTTAAAAACAGGCCATTGTCTACCACCCCTGGAATAGCATTGACAAGGTGATGCATTTTTTCAACCTGTTCTATTTTTTTAAAATCACAGTCAATAATAAAGTTGCCATTGTCGGTGATGTAATCCTTGTTATTATTTTGACGTACAAAAGTAGTGCAACCGAGTTTTTGAAGTTGTTTTATGGTCAGTTCAATTGCAAACGGAGTGACTTCAACCGGTAAAAGAAATTTACCAAGGTGTTTCACCAGTTTTGGTTCATCAATAATTACAACAAATTCTTTTGAATTGAATGCAAGAATTTTTTCTCTCAGCAAGGCACCGCCACCCCCTTTCAACAGGTGTAAATCTTTATCTACTTCATCTGCGCCATCAATATAAATGTCAATGGATTCAACTTCGGAAAAAGGGACAAGAGTAATACCAGCTGTTTTTGCCAGGTCTTCTGATTGAAGTGAACTGGCTATTGTTTTAACAGAAAGACCTTGTTGTACTTTTTTACCAATTGAGTCAATTGCAAATGCGGACGTAGAGCCAGTGCCTAATCCAATGGTCATCCCGTTTTTTACTAGTTGAACCGCATGGTCTGCTGCGAGTTGTTTTGCATTCATGATAAAAGCCAAATATTTTGGAGAAAAATGAGCACTACCCTGGAATGTCTTTCATGAATGTACCATGCTGCTTTTCCCGTAAACTGCTACTCCTCAATAACGCAATACCTGATTTTGATTTAGAAACTGCTTGTAACAGAATAATTGAAGTTTACCTCGACAGGCTGTTGTTCTGCACCATTCAGGTCTCTTACAATGTTGACGGCCGCAACAATTTTGCCCTGGTTGTTTTTTAACGGTAATATTATTTGGGTATAATGGCCGGTTTTCTTTTCGTACCTTCTTCTTCAATGTATACACTCTCGCCTGACAATGCCTTTTCCAGGTACACCATTTTCTGATTATTGCTTATATACGGTATAAGCTCCTCCAATTTTTTACCCAAAGCATCCTCCTCCTTTATACCAAACAATTGTTCACATTGGTAGTTCCAGAAAAGTACCCGATGTTGATGATCAAATGCATTTACCAACAATTTGGGATGATACCTGATTTCATCTTCTGTCAGGTTCATTAAACGAGTGAGGTAAGGCAACATACACTAAGATTAAAGATTGTCTAACGGTTAAAATGAATGTCAATTTGATCTGTAGATCCAAAAAGCTGGATGCTACTGAAGGCTAATAAAGTTAAGGTATTATACCGGTCAATTATTGCCGAATGATTTAGCTCTAATGTCTTATTTGTGCCAATAAATATAACCGGATCCGGAAAAAACCGGGTTTGATGTGGCAACATTTTTAGCTCAACAACGGGCAAAAATCATAGGATTATGAACCGGAGATCACATATCAGTTTTGCAATAAAAAGCACAACATAAACGAGCTATTAGTGCATGATCTGCAACGAAATTTCTTTATTGGAATGGATAACCTCGCCATTATAACTCACTTCCCAGCTGACAGGAATTATTCGCTTTAGCATATTGCTAACCCCGCAAAGTTTTTCCTGCGAATCGATTATTGCCTGCAGAACTGCCTCTTTATAAGCTTCATCTCCTTTACATTCATAAATAAGATGAACAGAGGTGTATACAATTGGGTGTTGTTTGCTGATTTCGCCAGTGGCAACTATGTTTAGGTCATTAATTGTTATATCCTGTTTACGAAGTATGGAAGCCACATCCATACCCGTACATCCGGTTAGGGCTGTTAATATAAACGGTTTTGGTATTGGACCAGTGTCCTCGCCGCCCACTCTTTCCGGCGCGTCCATAACAATTGTGTGTCCATTTACAAGTGCATTAAACTGCATTTTTCCCATCCATTGGGTTTCCACTTTATGAGCCATAATAAATGTTTTAATCGGTCAGATTATTATGGCAAAGTTCGAAAACAGGCCGTGCATTTTTTCTGACCTGGGTCATAGTGGAAACTTATGAATATTCTGCAAGCCACTTTATTTTTTGGAGGAGAAGTTTTGTTTGCTGTACCCTGAAGACATAATTTTCTTCATTATCCGCAAACCCTTCACAATTTAATTTCAGTTCAATGCCCTCTTCTGCAGGAATGAGTTGATAGGTAAGATCGACATAGTTGCGTGTGGTTTCCTCCAACAAATTGTATTTCAACAGAACACCGGGAACAACCTGTAAAATATTCCCTTTATGTTCTGTCTCAACTTTCCCTTGTGCTTCATTGATAAGTGTGATTGGGCTTCCTTCGGTCCACCGGGACTCGACAGTTCCTTCAACCAGGTATTGATCAATATAGTCGGGATTGGTTAGCACTTTCCAGACTTTACTGGGCAATGCGTCAATTAAGATCTGTTGCTGCAGGTTGGTTTTAGGCATGTGTGTGAAGGTTAGCCTGTTAAACGATAATGGCTGCTTTTATGTTCTTAAAAAACTGCTAAATAGCCAGTGAAGGTAATTTATAATTTGTTTTGAGTTGAAAATGAGATGAATGGTGGATTATCATTCCATGACTTCGTAAAAAACTTTATGCTAATGCTCATGTTGTAGCAATATGTTGTTCCAATTAGCTTGTGACCATGGTTTACTACATAAAGCCACTTCTTTTGTGACCCCGGAGAGACTCGAACTCTCGGCCCGCTGATTAAGAGTCAGCTGCTCTACCAACTGAGCTACGGAGTCTTTGCTGTTCATAATACTTTGGACTCTCGATCCTCCCCCTTAAGGCGGGATGCTCTACCAACTGAGCCATAGAGTCGTCAGGACGGCAAATTTATGACAATAAAAAAATCCGGAAAATAACTCGTTGAATGGAAACGGTACATTATCCAAATAATGTATTTAAGTCCACCTCTGGGAGATAGGCTTCTAAATCGTCTTCGTAAACATAGGTTTGAATAGCGGCAATTCCATCATAACAGTTATGATATTGTATCTCAACATAAAAATCACCAAGCCGATAGAGGGACATGTAAAACTTATCTTTTGTTCGGTACCCGATATGTACTCCATTCTTCCAGGTGATGCATGCCTTTGCATTTAGATCGAAGTTTTCGAACAGGTGAATTTGCATAACAAGCATTTAGTTGGTTGCTGTAAAAACAAGTTTGTCGTAAGCAAGGTCGCGCCTACAATGACCTCGCCTTGTAAAAGTTAATTGTTTTGGATGAAAGAAGGCACCTAATGAACATTTGTTTTTATGAAACGCTCCATCTTATCATATACATCCCTCATAATGTTTTCAGACCATATCTCATGTCCAACATTTGGATAGCTTGTCATTTCATTGATCACACCAAAACTACTCAGACGGTTTTTTAATGCTGTAGATTCTTTGATAGGCACAACGTCATCCATGCTGCCATGAAAAATAATAGTTGGAGATGACTGCGCCGTTATAAAATTTAGTGGACTCGATTGCGCATACAGGGATGCATTACTTACCGGAGTTCCGCTCATTAGAAGGTGTAAAAGGAGCTGGTTGTTGGGATCTGAAGAGTGAAAATTATAGAGATCAGTCATGTCTGTAGGACCAAAGAAATCTACTACAGCAAGTATTTTAGGCGAAGAATATTTATAGGCCTGTAACAGGGCCATGTGGGCGCCAGCACTGGCACCGAGCAAAACAAATTTCTGAGATACTTTGTATTCACCTGATTTCTGAATTAAATAATCCAATGCTGCCTTCATGTCGTTTTCCTGGGTAGGAAAATGATGAATGGTGGGTGTAGCTAAACGGTAATTTATATTGACAATGGCATAGCCAGGAAACCTTTGCTGAATAACGGGAATGAATAAGGTGAAGTCGGATTTATCTCCACTAATCCATGCTCCGCCATGCACCAGTACCATTAGTTTGGTGCTGTCTGCATTTCTTCCTGCAGGTAAGTACACATCCATTTTTTGCGAAGCATCTGTGCTATAAGACACATTGGTCAGGATTGCTGCTGGTAGTGACTGTTCATTGATATCACTTTTCTTACATGATACAACAAGGAGAACAAGGCAAGGGAAGAAGAGTCTTTTCATGGTGAAATGTGAAAATAAACAAAGCATCGTCCGGAGGCTTTAATGGAATACGAAAAAATTGTTAAGTCATATAAAATTCAATCACGATCAACCGCTATAGGCTTGCCCATTTTCCTTATCATCTGATGCAAGGACCATGAGCAAGGTAAGCTTCCGAAAAAGAATAAAGATTAAATTGAAGGCTGCAATCAACCTGTCATGAAAAGATATTTATTCTATATTCTTGTTCTTCCCTTACTATTGTTCTTTTCCTTTATTCATCAAAAAAAGAAAGTTACTATCGTGTGGCAACCCTCACATCAAACCGATACAGGAAAAGATTTTAGTGAAGCGCTTACCTGTAATGGAATAGTTGAGGCAGCTATGGCATTAAAATCAAAAACAAAATTAAGAGAATACAAAGTTTGGAGCCTTGGAAGAAATGATGTTCATCATGCCGATTCAGGCAGTAACACAAAAATTGAGCATACCGTGGCCATTATTGAAGGAAAGGTTTCTGGTTATGCCTACGAGATTCAGGAATCCAATAAAAAACACCCGCTGGTTTTTATAGCTGTACACAATAACGGTGGAACAAGACGTCATGCTGTTTGGGGTTATATTCATTATGGCGACAAATATGAATCTGATAACAGAAATCTTGCCGCACATTTGGTAAAAGCAATTTGTGATGCCACCGGAATGGAAAACCGCGGCGTATTGCTGGATAGTACAACAGGCAGGAATGATTATCGCTGTGCCAGGACAGGGAAATTAAGTTTTTATAGTCTCGATGAAAATATCAACACAGCGCCATACCGAATACTACTAGAAATAGGTGATAATGCGGCAAGTCACGAGTTTTTGCAGGATCCTTCGAATCAAAAAAAGATTGGAGAAGCCATCAAGCAGGAACTGGAGGCCTGGTTAAAAGACAGGAAATTGACCTAAGGTTCCAGTTAACTGTTGTTTCAGAGACCGCTGGATTCCAAAAACCTTTCAATCCTGTCAAATGAATTGCTTAATGTTTCGCCATACCAACCATGTGATTTACCCTGGTAAATCACAAGTTCATTTTTCACTCCTGCTTTATCCAGTTTGTCCTTCAGAGCTTTTGACTGTGAAATGTTCACAATTTTATCGTTGCTTCCATGCAATATAAGGGTGGGGGCTACCTGTGAGCTTACGTAATTAATTGGACTTGACTGCTTATAAAGTGAAGCATTTTGCTTTGGTGTGGTACCGGTGATCATTTGGAGCACGAACGGAACATATGGATTCCACGGTTTCTGAAACATTGCAACCAAATCTGTGGGCCCAAAAAAATCAATGATTGCGGCCACTTTCGGATTGTTGTATTTATAACCTTGCAATAAAGCCAGGTGTCCACCTGCCGACACGCCCAATAAAACCAGTTTATTTTTATTAACATGGTATTCTGTGGAGTTGCTGGTAATAAAATCAATGGCCATCTTTACGTCGTGTTCCTGCGTGGGAAACAAATTGCTGCCATTGACCAACCGATAGTTGATGTTAAAAATGGCATAGTCAGGTAACCTCTTTCGAAACGAATCGATATAGGCGGTAAAGTCTTTTTTGCTGCCGCTGTTCCATCCTCCACCATGAATTAAGACAATTGATTTGGTGGAATTCCGGGAGCGATTGGCAGGCAAATAAACATCCATTGTTTGTGCTGTATCTTTTCCATAGGATACCTCGAAGATGGTTTTTGCCGGCAGATTTTTCTCCTGGACGACCACCTGTTCGTTCGGATGACAACCTGTAAGTATAGACATGGGAATTAATAGGGTTAAAATCATTTTCATGAGAGGATAATTAATGTCAATTCTTATGCCTTTTTAGATGAAGAATTCGTTAAGAAGTTTAGCGAAAACTTTTATGAAAAGGCAGGAAATGCCATCACCGGATGCATGAATGTATAACGCTACATTTAGTTTCTGAGTTCAGGGGTCCTAAACCATTACCTGCGCCAATATACTATCAGGCTATTTTTTGCAGGTTCGTAAGTTTTTTATAAATGCTTTCTTTTATTTCCAGGAGTTCATAATGACTGCCCCGTTCAACAATTTGCCCGTCCTGCAAAACAATAATTTCATCGGCTTCCTTAATGGTGCTAAGGCGATGGGCAATTACCAGTGTAGTTCGCCCCTTCATGAGGTTATTTAATGCATCCTGGACCAGTTTTTCAGATTCCGTATCAAGTGCAGATGTAGCTTCATCCAAAATAAGAATAGATGGATTCTTAAAAACAGCTCGTGCAATGCTCAGTCGTTGACGCTGGCCTCCCGACAGTCGAATACCCCGATCACCAATCACGGTTTGATAACCATTCTCAGTATGCATGATAAATTCGTGTGCATTGGCAATTTTGGCCGCCTTCATTACATCTTCCTCGGATGCATCTGGCTTACCCAACGCAATATTATTAAAGACGGTATCATTAAATAAAATGATCTCCTGCGTTACAAAACTCATGTGGCTGCGTAGCGATTCCATGGTGAAGGCCCTCACATCTTTGCCATCTATCAACACCTGCCCTGAACCTACATCATAAAATCTTGGAATCAGGTCGGCGATGGTGGATTTACCTACACCTGAAGGGCCCACCAGTGCAATTGTTTTTCCTTTTTGAATAGTAAAGCTTACGTTTTTAAGCACTGGTTTTTCTCCATAAGAAAAACAAACATCTTCGAATTCGATACTTTCGGTAAAAGAATTTAGTGGTTGTGCACCGGGCAAATCATCTACTTCCACTGGTTTATCCAATACCTCAATTATCCGATGTCCGGCTGCTTCTCCTCTCTGGATATTGGCCAGTGCCACCACAATTGCCTTAGCAGGCCTTATAACCTGCGAAAAGATGGCGATGAAGGCAATAAATGCACTGGCTTGCAGCCCCACCCCAGTCGCCTGCCCTTTCAGCACCAGGCTCCCACCAAAAATTAAAATACACGCCACTACCAATACGCCCGATGCCTCAGAAAATGCGGGGGCTAATTCCCTTTTATTGAATCCCTGCAAGCTGGCTTTTCGATAGAAATCATTCTCATCGCTAAAACGTTTCATTACAAACTGCGTTGCATTGAATGAGCGGATAATACGCATGCCCATTAACGTTTCATCGATGATAGTTAATAAGCGGCCGATAGATGCTTGCGCGGCTGCAGCTTCCCGTTTCAGTTTTTTTGTAACAAAGGCAATGCCTACTGCCGATATGGGAATAATTATAAGAGTAAACAACGTAAGCTTTACAGAGATAGCAAAAAGCGTTATAAAATAACCGATCATGATGTAGGGTTCTTTAAAGATGATCTCAATTGAATTGGCGGCTACCGCTTCAATCTCGAAAACATCAGAATTCATCCTTGAAAGAAGATCGCCTTTACGTTCTTTAGTAAAGTAACCGAGGTGTAGGTGATTGACCTTGGAAAACAGGGCTTCGCGTAAGCGTTTAACCAGCAACGTTCGTGCATTCACCAGGCAGCGTTGTGCCAGGTACCGGAACAGATTAGTGAATATTACAGCAATTACAATTAAGGAAGCAATCAGGTAAAGGGCGTATTTGGGATCGAGCTGTTTAAACCGGTATACCTGGTAATAAAAAAAATGTTTAAAAAATCCTGCTGACAGGGAAAATGAGGGAGCGCTGGAGTATTTTTTTATTTCCTCGGTGGGATGATTGTCAAATAAAAAATTAAGTAAAGGAATGATGAGGGTGAATTGAAAAATGCTGAAAAAAACTGCAATGATCGTAAAAATAAAAAATGGTAAAATGAACCTGCGATAAGGCTTTGCATACCTAAGTAAACGTCGATAAATTTTCATAGCCAGTTATAATAACCTGTAAACATCTAAATATTGTGATGCAGCCTTTTGCCAACAAAACTCTGTGCTTCGTTGTTTAATTCGTGCTTCCATTTTATGATCGGAATACTTTTCCATTCCTCTCCTGAACACATGCTGCATTCTGTGTTCATTAAAATCACTAAAATAAAAAGCGATGTCTCTGCCTATTTCGGGCAGGGAAGTTCTGTCCGATAAAAACAAAGGCTTGCCAACCGACATAGCTTCTGCAACAGGTAATCCAAACCCCTCCGAAAGGGAAGGAAATGCAAAAGCATAGCAATGGCGGTAATACCAGGATTTTTCAGCTTCCGATATTGGACCAAGCATTCTTAATTTTTCTTCTACACCTAATCGTCGCGCCGAATCTCTCATAAAATGAAGGTAGTCTGGATCATCGGCCGGACCTGCAATCAATAATTCAATGTCCTTGTTATGCTGAAGTAATGGAAGAAGAACGTGAAAATTTTTTTTACGGTTAATGACACCAATGGAAAATAGAAATTTTGTTCTTGGCTTATAGGAACTGCCAATGAGTGAAGGTGCTTCCAGGCTGTTTGTTCCGTTATGTATAACAATCACGGGTTTAGTACCAACGTCACAATGTTTCAAAACGTCGGTTTTGGCAAATTCCGAAACGGTAACAATTGCTGCGCTTCGATCAATATTTTTTTGAACGAACCGCAGATATTTTGCTTTCTTTGATTTAGATTTTTTTTCGTCATACAAAAAATTAAGGTCATGTATGGTTAGCACCACCTTGATTTTTTTGTTGAGTACAGGCAGATAATGACTGCTTTGGTAAGTGGAATGCCAGATATAATAATCTTTCAAAGAGGGTAACCAAAATTTTTGCATGGAATTTTGTGTAATGTAGAGCTGATTGGCTCCAAAAATCCCTTTTACTGCGGGGGGCGTAAAAAAATTGAGTTCCTCAGATTGAAAATTAAACTGTTGTTTTAAACGCATTCCCAACTGAAAACAGTAACTGTAAAGTCCGGTGTTGGTGTATTTCATTCGCTCACAGTCAAAAATAATTCTCTTCATATTCCGTTATCAAGTAGAGTCAGCAATAAAGTGCAAGTTGGTGCAAAATCCGTACCCAATAGTGTTTTTTAAGGATGAGATAGCTGTTTTTAACAGTGATGGCTATACTAAAACGAAAAATCCCTGATCTTAGTATGAGTAGGATAATTCTGGATTGTGACCTGATGCGTTTTCGAGATTCCGGATTATATCATTACTGCCTCAATCTTGGCAGTTATGTAAATAAAATCTTTAAACAGGAAGGTAAACAACTGGCAAAATTTTATGTACCTCCCAGGGAGGCGGATGCATTTGGCAGCCGCCGGCATGTTATTATAGAGGACACAACTCACCGGTTCTTTAAGCCATTTTTATGGAATTGTAAGTTATGGCATGCTCCTTTTCAACTGGGACGCATCATTCCGTATAGGAATAAAAAAATTAAAGTTGTTTTTACCATACATGACCTGAATTTCATACATGAAGGCGTATCGCAGGATGAAAGAGAGAAAAACCAGGCACATATCCAAAAGCAAATTGACAGGGCTGATGCTATTGTATGCATTTCCGAATTCACCAAATCCGATGTCCTCAAACACTGCAACACCCATAATAAACCTGTGTACGTCATTCATAATGGTACTCACAGTATAGGTCATCCGCAATTGAATGCCAGGTCCTACAGGCCGGAGGGAAAGTTTTTGTTTGGAATGGGTTATGTGAACAAAAAAAAGAACTACCATGTATTGGTTCCTTTGTTAAAATATAACCCGGAACTGGAGTTGCTGATCGCAGGCAAGCTGGATAACGAACATTATATCCGCCAAATGATACAGATGGCGACGGAGTTAGGAGTGCAGGATCGTTTAAAGATACTCGGGCCAGTTACGGAGGATGAAAAAGCCTGGTATTTTAAGAATTGCCTTGCCTTTATGCATCCGTCCCTGGCAGAAGGATTTGGTGCGCCGGTGGTTGAATGCATGCAGTTTGGCCGGCCACTATTTTTGTCCAGTCTTACCTCTTTGCCTGAAATTGGCGGAGAAGCGGCTTTCTTTTTTGAGAATTTCGAACCCGAACATATGCAGCATGTTTTTAGCATGGGTATGGTGAAGTATGAAACACACGACATGGCAGAAATGATTATCCGACGGGGACAGCAGTTCGACTGGAAGGTGAGTGCGGAGAAATATATCCAGGTATATCAATCTTTAATGGAATAAAATATGGTTTCTTTTTCGCCTTTCAACATGATCAAAACATTAAGCAGGTCGCAATTCGAGGAGGCTTGCATCGAACATACCGATCATATTTACATTGGGGACAAAACTGTTTTGTGCAGGATATTAACCAGGTATAAAATGTATGTAGATGTGAACGATCAGAATATTGCTCCCCACTTGTTGATGGACGGCTACTGGGAATCATGGATTTCTCTACTATTTGCAAAGATTATACAACCGGGAATGATATGCCTTGACATAGGAGCCAATTTCGGATATTATTCATTGTTGATGTCCGGGCTGGCGGAAGACACAGGACGAACCATTGCTATTGAACCTAATCCGCATCTTGTAAAGTTTTTGAGTGCCACCCAGGCCGTTAATGGCGCTTCTTTTGAGTTAGTGGAAACTGCTCTTTCGGACAGGAGGGGCGAAGCTATTCTTTCTGTAAACAGGCACGATTACGGAGGCGGTACCATAAAACCCAACGAATCGGCAGAAGGCCGTACGCAGGTTAAAGTGCCTACTATTTCTGTAGATGAATTATTGGAGGAAAAAGCAGTGCCGAAAGTTGATGTGATCAAAATGGATGTGGAGGGCGTGGAGCCTTTGATTTTCGCCGGTATGCAAAGAACTATTCGATCCAACCCGCAGCTCCAGATAATCATGGAGTATACTGCTTCTAATTACGATGACGCTACAGGTTTTACCGAATACCTGTTCAATGAATTTGAAGTTCAACATGTCAGGGGTGTGGACGATTTAGTCAACCTGGATCCGTCTTCTACATCGGAATTGGTGAATTTGAAAGGGCATATTGATCTTTATTTACGTCCAAAAACAATTCAAAAATAGATCATCAAAAATGGGTCGTTTTATCCTTGATTGTGAATTGATGAAAACCCGTGACTCAGGTCTTTATTATTATTGCCTCAACCTCGGAAAAGCCATGAATGAGTTGCAGGCAAAAGAAAACAAAATGCCCGTCAAATTTTATGTGCCTTCACAAGAAGCCCATGTTTTTAACGACCCCACAAATACAATTGTTGAAAAGCCGTTTCATAAGTTCTTCAAACCTTTTTTATTGGATTGTAAAGTATGGCATCGCCCTTTTCAATCAGGAAGGCTTATACCGGGCAATAAAAAAGGTGTCAGGATTCTTCTTACCATTCACGACCTGAACATGCTACACCAGGATGTGCCGCAAAAAGAAAGAGAACAAAGTATCAACAATACAAGGCAAATGGTACACCGCAGCGATGCTATTGTTTGTGTGTCGGAATTTAGCAAAAACGATGTAATCAATCATTGCGATGTCGGTAATAAACCGGTATACGTCATTCATAATGGGATTAACCGTTTGGATGAACCAAAACTTTTGAATACCTCCTACAAACCGTTAAGACCTTTTCTTTTTTCTATCGGGTTTGTGAATCCCAAAAAAAATTTTCACTCCCTACTGCCCCTGTTGCAAATGAATAAGAATATAGAACTGGTTATCGCCGGCAGGCTGGATGACCTGCCCTATGTTCAAAAGATGAAAGAAGAAGCCACTAAAAATGGCTTTGAAGAACGCCTGCATATTTTAGGTCCGGTGAAAGAACAGGAGAAAGCCTGGTATCTGGAAAACTGCCTTGCTTACATGCATCCATCCTTTGCAGAAGGATTTGGGCTGCCTGTGGTGGAAGCGATGCATTTTGGCAAGCCATTGTTTTTATCCAGTTTAACTTCGCTACCTGAGATTGGTGGAGACGCTGCTTTTTATTTTGACAATTTCGAACCCGGATACATGCAGGTGGTTTTTGAAA
>Ga0193740_1000076_pt1 | contig 26577 bp, 28 predicted proteins | sample L2s1metaG_FD_145072 | JGI IMG/M metagenome (GOLD analysis project Ga0193740, IMG submission 145072) | Soil microbial communities from a riparian zone of the East river system, Colorado, United States - L2s1 | ecosystem: Environmental > Terrestrial > Soil > Riparian zone | place: USA: East River... | reverse complement strand
TAATCTTCTGCTGTCTATGATTTAATTCACAGTGGATATACTAGTTATCCTAATTTTGCGCCACAAATGCGACCTTAAAAAATACTGATAGAATATGAAAATAGCTGTAGCAAAAGGCGATGGTATCGGACCCGAAATAATGGAGGCTGTTCTGAATATTTTTAATGCAAATAAAGTCCCCCTTGAGTATGAATATGTGGATATGGGCAAATGGGTCTTTGATAAAGGTTTTTCAAACGGCATGACGCCTGAGGCTAAGCTAACAATAGAAAATTTTGGCATTTTATTTAAAGGCCCCATGGAAACACCAAAAGGAACGGGAGTGAAAAGTATTAATGTAACTGCCCGGAAAACATGGAATACATATGCTAACAATAGAGTGTTTCAAACACTCCACGGCGTTGATACGGTTTTCAGTAAAGCAGGAATACCAATTGATATTACTATTGTAAGAGAAAATATTGAAGATACTTATGGCGGGGTGGAACACATGCTTACACATGATGTAGCATTAAGTCGTCGTTTTATCACCAGGCCAGGAAGTTTACAGGTTATCCGTTACGCTTTTGAAATGGCAAAAAAGAAAAATGCAAGACGCATTACTTGTAGCCACAAAGCTAATATCATGAAGATCTCTGATGGACTTTTTCTTGAATGTTTTTATGAAGTAGCCAAAGAATATCCACAATTAAAGGCCGACGATGTTATAGTTGATGACCTCTGCATGAAATTAGTGACAAGGCCAGATACTTTTGATGTAGTAGTGCTAACTAATTTACAGGGCGATATCGTTTCAGATCTTTGCGCAGGTCTTGTTGGTGGATTGGGTTTTGCACCCTCCGCTAATATAGGAGATCATATATGCATTTTTGAAGCGGTGCATGGTACAGCGCCGGATATTGCTGGAAAAAATATTGCTAATCCAACTGCACTTTTACTCAGCGGTATTACGATGCTTCGTCATCTTGGTATGATGGAGAATGCTGCTATCATTGAAAATGCATTGTTGTATACTTTGGAAAATGGGATACACACCGGTGATTTTGGTGACAAATCAATTCCATCTGTAAATACCACTCAATTTGCTGATGCTATCATTAAAAATTTTGGAAAAGAACCTACAATAGGAGCAAAGCCAATGTTGCCAAATATGCCGGCTACGCCTACTCATTTTAAACTGGACAAAAACCCGATGCTTGTTTCAGAAGAAATGAGCAAAGAAAAAATTATCGGTGTTGATATGTTTATAGAAAGCGAGGAACAACCATTGGTGATCGCAAAAAAATGTGAGCGTCATGCAGGAGTGAAATTCAAATTGGTTAGTATCAGTAATCGTGGTACACAAGTATGGCCTACCGGTTCAGTGTTTACCAATCTTGTCAATCAATATAATGCCCGCTTTGAATCACTTGATGGGGAACCGCTTTTTCAACAAGACATTATTGGACTCTATGTTAGTCTTAGCGGTAATTTTAAAATATGTTCATTCGAACTTCTGAATATGTGGGGTGATAAAAAAGCCTACTCGCTTGCACAAGGTCAGTAATTATTGAAATTGGATGTGATTTCTCAGGCCGTGCGTCTCTTCAGATCAATATTGATCAGTTTCCCTTCTATTACATTCGCAAGCTCTACAACAGCTTTGTTCTCATTTTTCCTTGCATTCTTTGTATGGGTTGGATAAAGAGAAACGCCGGTGTAAATGTTGTAATGTAGCGTAAGAGAGTTGCCATGGAAATTGAAATCCCAGTCAATACTGTCGAAGTCATCTTCCTTGCTGCGAAAATCAACATGAAAATCTTTGCTGAGAATATCGGCAACCTGGTAGAATCGTTTCAGACCGCCGTCATCATCAAGAATGGCTTCAGTGCAGCCAAGGGCAATGCGTAGGGTAAGGCTCATAGTTGTACGTTTTAGGTTTAGAAAAGGATATTGGTGACAGGTTTAAAATCTATATTAATACTAAGACTTAAACTTCTTTGCTTTTCTAGCTGCTTTCTCCGATTCAGGATCGCCACTTGCTAATTTCTCTGCACCCACATTTCGTCCATCGGTTTTACAGCCATACTTTGGTTTGAAAATACTACCCCAGACTTTACAAGATGAAAGCATCATCATCAGAGCGACACATAAAAGGAGAGTTCTTACGGCTTTCATAGATTGTTTTTTCTTCAACGAATTTACGAAGCAAAAATTGCATTTGCCAGAGTAAATGTACGAGCAGTATGCGTTTCAGCGGTTTCTTTCTGTATTAAAACATCAATTTTTAGGAGTTTTTTCCATCCGAAACCAGTCAGAATATCGTACATAATTATTTGCGATCCTGTCGATCTCGCCACTGATCATTTCCTGGGGAATATCCTTCACTTTTTTGGCAGGCACACCGGCATAAATGCTGCCGGCCTCACAAATCGTTCCTTCAAGCACAACAGCTCCGGCTGCTATAATTATATTGCTATTTACTACGGCACCGTCCATTACTATCGAACCCATTCCGATTAATACATTATCATGAACAGTGCATCCATGTACAATAGCATTATGTCCGATCGAAACATTATTACCGATCGTCGTTCCAAATTTTTTGTAGGTACAATGAATACATGCACCATCCTGTACATTCACTTTATTTCCCATTCTTATAAAATTTACATCACCCCTCACCACTGCATTGAACCAGATGCTGCAATCATCACCCATTTCTACATCACCAACAATAGTTGAGTTAGGCGCCAAAAAACAATTGTTACCAAACTGAGGGAATTTATTCTCTACCGGAAGTATTACAGGCATTAATTAGTTTTTAGTTTATGGTTTATAGTTTTTGGTTCCAGCTTCAGTAATTCTTATTATCGTTCCTTGCGTCGCACTCTTGTACGTTTTGTTCGTTACTCAACTTCTTCATACTCTATCATTGTCACACTGAGCTTGTCGAAGGGCTATTCACCATCGCAAATTAGATAAATTCTTTGCGTCTTTGCGCAGCCTTTGCGTTCTTTGCGAAATAATTCTTTTCTGTGAACGAAAGAGACCTTTTTCTCAAACACATTGCACAAACTTCTCCTTCCCCATTAGCATTTGAAATTAAGAAAGCGGAAGGTTGTTTACTCTATGATACAAATGGGAAGGAATATATCGACCTGATCGGTGGCATCAGTGTAGCTAATATCGGGCATCGTCATCCCAAAGTAGTTGAAGCTATCAAAAAGCAATTGGATGCCTACATGCATGTAATGGTGTATGGAGAATTCATTGAATCACCCCAGGTACAATATGCCAAACTGCTCACGGATAATTTACCTCCTTCATTAAACTCAGTTTACTTTACCAACTCCGGGGCCGAGGCAATAGAAGGATCAATGAAACTAGCAAAAAGAGTAACGAATCGAACACAGATCATTGCCTTTAAAAATTCTTATCATGGTTCAACGCAAGGTGCATTAAGCATAATAGGTGACGAGTATTGGCGAAATGCTTTTCGTCCATTACTGCCTGATGTTTTGCATCTTGAATATAACTCATTCAAGTCGTTGGATGAGATATCTGAAAAGACAGCTTGTGTGATTGCAGAATCTATACAAGCGGAAGCAGGGATTATTGTTCCATCAAAAGAATGGTTGCAGGCACTGAGAAAAAAATGTTCTGAATCAGGAACGCTTTTAATTCTTGATGAGATACAGGCTGGCTTTGGAAGAACCGGAAAACTCTGGGGTTTTGAAAATTTTGAGATCGTTCCTGATGTTTTGATCCTTGGAAAAGCATTGGGTGGTGGTATGCCACTAGGAGCTTTTATAGCGGACAAAAAAATAATGAATGCTTTTACAGAAAACCCGGTTCTTGGTCATATCACAACCTTTGGTGGTCATCCTGTTTGTTGTGCAGCAGGAATGGCTGCAATGAAAGTTTTATTGGAGGAAAAAATAATTAACGGGATAAAAGCGAAGGAAGAATTATTCAGATCATTATTATTTCATCCAAAAATAAAAGCGATCCGCTCATTTGGTTTGTGGATGGCATTAGAGTTTGATTCTTTTGAAACAAATAAAAGGATCATTGACACCTGTATTGCTTTGGGTGTAATGACGGATTGGTTTTTATTTGCACCAAATTGTTTGCGCATTTCTCCTCCATTAATTATTCCAGAAAAACAAATTACAGAAGCCTGTAATAAGATCCTCAATGCAATAGCATGACCATATCGTACTTGATCCTTAAATAAATATTTTTTTGCCCTCCATATTTTTTTTATATTACTATATTAATTAACCATAAACCACTGATTATGAAAAAAGCATTTATTCTTTTTCTGCTAATGGCAGTTGTTTCTGCAACCTACTCTTCGACAAACACAATTCCTGTTTCATCAAAAGACCCTTCTATAAAAGCAACTGATGTTTATGTGCCTATTGGAAAAAATGGACAGTTGATTTCATTGATGGATCTTTCCGAGATCAGTGTAAAGGATTTTGAAAAATTGTCTGGTAAAAAAATGAAAATGATGGAGAAGGTGAAATTCAAAATGAAGCAGAGAGAGTTGAAAAAAAATATAAATTATGACGGATCTTTTAGTAAAAAAAGAGTTGAAAAATATTTCAATAATGCGGCTTTGCTTGGCGGTGCTATTAGCCTTAGCGGTTTGGCGCTGGGCTTGTTCTTAAATTTAATAGGGGTTCTGATTGCCTATCTGATTACCACTGGTGATAAAAAAGGAAGAATTACCTGGGCCTGGATCGGTGCAATAATTTCAGCGATCGTCTGGGGAGCAGTTCTTATATAAAGCCTCAATATTTTATAATAAAAAGCCAGTCGTTTTTGGATTGGCTTTTTTATTCTATTTCCACAATCACTTCCACCTCTACGGCAATATTCGATGGCAGTGCGTACATCCCTACTGCCGATCTTGCATGTTTTCCTTTATCACCAAAAATTTCTACCATCAGGTCAGAATAACCATTGATGACTTTTGGCTGATCTTTAAAGTCTTCAGTACAGTTAACCATGCCCAATACTTTTACAATTCGTTTTACTTTATTTAAACTGCCAAGCTCCGCCTTTAACACAGCTAAATGATTTATTGCAGTTAATTGTGCAGCTTCATAACCTTGTTCTATAGTTAAGTCTTTACCTACTTTACCAGTAATGTTGCTGCCATCAGCTTTTGTGGGGCCCTTACCTGCAAGAAATAATAGATTGCCTACTCTAACTACGTTTACATAATTGGCCACAGGTTTTCCCGGAGCAGCTAATACAATTCCTTTTTCTTTTAATCTCGTTTCTGCATCCTGCGCTATAATTGTTGAGTTTAAAAAAGAAAGAGTTGTGATGAAAAAAAATATCTTATTCATGTTATATAAGTTTAAAAAGATAAACGGCAAGTAATCCGCCAATGATCGGTCCAATAACTGGTATCCACGAATAACCCCAGTCACTGTCTCTCTTGTTTTTTATTGGTAAAATAAAATGAGCGATACGAGGACCCAAGTCTCTTGCAGGATTAATAGCATAACCGGTAGGGCCGCCGAGTGATAAACCAATACCCAATATCAATAAACCAACAGGCAATGCATCCAATGTTCCAAGAGTTGATGCAGGTTTTGACATCGCCATTGCACCAAATACTAAAACAAATGTGCCGATGATCTCAGTGATAAGATTATATCCATATCCTCTTATAGCCGGTGCATTACAAAAGACCGCAAGTTTTCCATCTTTATCATCAGTACTGTCAAAATGTTGTTTATAGGCAAGCCATACGATGATAGCTCCTGTTATGGCTCCTGCAAATTGTGCAAGTATATAAGTAGGTAAAAGCCTCGCATCAAAATTGTTGAACGCAACCATTGCAATTGTTACCGCAGGATTTAAATGACCACTCCCCCCCAGATTTGTGGATACAAATACACCAAGAAATACAGCCATGGCCCAACCGAAAGTAATAACGATCCATCCGCCATTATTGCCTTTAGTTTTATTTAGAACAACATTTGCGACAACACCGTCACCCATAATGATAAGCAGCATGGTACCGATAAATTCGCCAATAAAAGGAGACATAAGCAATCAGTTTGATGTTTGAAGTTTGGAGTTTGAAGTTGGAAGATAATTCTTCGCAACAGAAATAAAGCTATCAATTTGTTCTTTTATCCAGGTTTCATTTTTTCCCATTTCCTTGGCCATCATGTTTGCTGCAAACGAAGCTGATTCAATGGCGGCTTTTGCATCCAGTAACAATGCCCTTGTCCTTCTTGCCAGTGCGTCTTCTACTGTCATGCACATTTCATTTTGTACGGCCCAAATAATTTCGGCTTTTATGTATGGTAATGAAGGATGGATCAGGTCAGCAAGTGAATTATCTTTTTTAATTAGATCTTCAATCCCATTTTTATCCGTTCCATAATAATATAATGCAGCTTTATAATCGTTGTTTTCTTTATAACCATGTATGTGTAAATTTTTGGTTACACATTCCATTTCATTCATGCCTGCTTTATGTATGGCAATTTCCATTACGTCTTCCGCCATTTTGCGGTAAGTGGTCCATTTGCCACCGGTAATGCTGATAAGTTCCGAATCAGAAACAGCAATATGATGATCTCTTGAAATGGCCGATGTTATTTTGGAATTGCTTTTTACTAATGGCCTTAATCCCGCAAAAACACTGCGAATATCATTATAAGATGGATCTTTTTTCAGGTAGCGATGAATATGTTGCATCACAAATTCAATCTCCTCTTTTAAGGCAATTGGTTCTTCGCTTGCTGATGGTACGGGTGTATCTGTTGTGCCAATAATTATTTTATTATGCCAGGGCACAGCAAACAAAACGCGGCCATCGTCCGTTCGTGGGATCATGATTGCCGTATCAGATAAAAGAAATTCTTTATCAAAAACAAGGTGAATCCCCTGGCTATGGGAGATCAAGGGTTCTGCATCTTTATCATCCATTTTGGCAATGCTGTCAGAAAAAATTCCTGTCGCATTGATAACTGCTTTGGCTTTTATCTCGTACACTTTATCGTTAAAACTGTCTTTTACAAGTATCCCACATACTTTTTCATTTTCTTTCATTAATCCTTCTACACTCATATAGTTTATGACAACTGCTCCAAGATCTGCTGCCGTCATCGCAAGATGAATAGCAAGTCGTGCATCATCAAACTGTCCATCATGATAAAGAACGCCACCACGTAAACCATCTTCATCAAGGTTTGGTGCCAATGCAAGGGTTTCTTCTTTATTTAATAATTGTGATGGACCTAATCCTAAACTTCCGGCCATCCAATCGTACACTTTCAATCCCACTCCATAGAATGAATTCTCCCACCATTTATAATTAGGAATAACGAAGGATTGATTTTTTACCAGGTGAGGTGCATTTTTTTTCAATAAACCTCTTTCTTTCAATGCCTCCATTACGAGCTTTATATTTCCCTGTTGCAAATAACGGACACCGCCATGTACCAATTTTGTACTGCGTGATGAAGTCCCTTTTGCAAAATCATATTTCTCCAGTAAAATTGTTTTACACCCTCGTGATGCTGCATCAACAGCGATACCCAAACCTGTAGCACCGCCACCAATGATGCAGATATCAAATTCTTTATTTGAATTCAGTTTGTCTATTTGTTCTTGCCTGTTCATTATTTATGATCTGCCCATGCAATGGCGGCTTTTACTGCTCTTTGCCATCCATTGACCAGCTCATTTCTTTTATTGTCATTCATTGACGGAGAAAATTCTTTATCAACCTGCCATTGCTTTTGTATTTCTTCAACATTTATCCAATAACCAACAGCAAGCCCGGCGAGATAGGCGGCCCCAAGTGCTGTCGTCTCCGTAATTTTTGGACGGATCACTTTTGTATTGAGGATATTACTTTGAAATTGCATCAATGAATTATTAATAGTAGCGCCACCATCCACTCTTAATTCAGCAATTGAAATACCTGCATCTGCTTCCATAGCTTTCAATACATCAAAGGTTTGATAAGCGATGCTATCAATGGCTGCCCTGGCAATATGTGCATTGCTGCTTCCCCTGGTCAATCCGAAAATGCTTCCACGGGCATGTTGGTTCCAATGTGGTGTGCCAAGACCTGCAAATGCAGGAACGATATAAACTCCTTCACTATCATTTATTGTAGCTGCAAGTGCTTCCACTTCTGAAGACTTGCGAATGATCTTTAATCCATCTCTTAACCATTGAACAACTGCGCCTGCAATAAATACACTTCCTTCCAATGCATATTCTGTTTTGCCATCGATCTGCCATGCGATCGTCGTCAATAAATTATTTTTTGAGGCGATTGCTTTTGTTCCGGTATTCATCAACATAAAACAACCAGTGCCATAGGTATTCTTCACCATTCCCGGTGCTGTACACATTTGCCCAAACAAAGCAGCTTGTTGATCCCCGGCAATACCTGCTATCGGAATCTTTATTTCAGGAACTGCACTTGCGGTCGTCCCATAAATTTTACTTGAAGCTTTTACTTCTGGTAAAACTGATCTCGGAATATTAAAAAGTTTCAGCAGTTCGTCATCCCACTGGCATGTATGAATATTCAACAGCATTGTCCTGGAAGCATTGGAAACATCAGTGACATGAATATGTCCACCACTTAGTTTCCACACCAGCCAGCTATCAATTGTTCCAAATGCTAGTTCTCCATTTTCGGCTTTTACTCTTGCCCCACTTACATTATCTAATATCCATTTTAGTTTCGTCGCAGAGAAATAGGCATCGATCACTAATCCTGTTTTTTCCTGAATCATATTTGCATGACCGGCTTTTTTCAATTCATCACAAAAAGTTGCGGTTCTCCGGTCTTGCCAAACGATAGCATGATAAATTGGTTTGCCGGTGCTGCGTTCCCACACTACTGTTGTCTCACGTTGATTCGTGATGCCGATACCAGCTATTTGTTTCATTGTGATGCTTGCTTTGGCTACCGCTTCGGCCATTGTACCATACTGGGTGCTCCAGATCTCTTCCGCATCATGTTCTACCCAGCCGGGTTGTGGAAATATTTGTTTGAATTCTTTTTGTGCAACACTTATAATGTTGCCCTGCTTATCAAAAATAATGCTGCGACTGCTGGTTGTGCCCTGGTCGAGTGCAAGAATAAAATGACGCATTGAAAAAAATTAAAAGTCAAAAGATAAAGTCAAAAAGGAAGGTAGTAAAAAAGCTCAATAGAATTGTTACTGTACGACAGTGCGACCCTTCCACTTCGGCAAGCTCAGTGTCAGGGTAAACTGCGACCCAGTTGCTTAATAGCAAACAGAAAGTTGAACGGAGCGTCGCAACAGAGTTTAATAGTAGTACTTAGCCGGGTAAATAAAAATTTACTTTTAAAAAGTTAACCTGAAACTTCCAAACACCCCAAACCGACGGTTAGATTCTTTAGGAAGTGGCGTAGGTAACACCCGCCAAATAAAATCAAGGCGAAACACTTTAAAAATATTATCGATACCGGTTCCTAACTCGAGGTAAGTTCTTCCATCCAATGTTTCAAAATCATAACCGGGTTTAAAATTGAGCGCTTTGTTAGCATCACTCAGGCTGCCCCAAAGTGTTTTAACAGTATAGAATTGACGAAACTTAAGTTTGGGAAGAAAACGGAACAAGCCATTTCCAATATTATGTTCAAAGGTGATGCCTGCATACTTATCATGAATAAATTCATATTTATTCATAAGACTGAATGCATATTTATTATAATAGTAAAGTTCATTACCTGGCGCAATATCCAAAGATGTATAAGGTACGGTTCCAAAAGTTTTTCCCGCAGCAACTAAAAACTCAATACTTCCGAAAGGTGGTAGCTTAATAAAATCTCTAATGCTTCCTGAAACTTTTGTATAACTATAAGCACTTTTTCCAACGCCGGGAATGCCTTGTGTGATCCGTATCTCAGGAATAGGGTAAGGACTGCCTAAACTGGAACGGAAAAAATTACTTTCAAGGAATCTTTCAAGGTAAGCAAATCGTAATCTCATAGAAACTTCAAATGTATTAAGTGGTTCCCCGCTTTTGACCGCAAATGAATCTTTGGGTGGAATATTTTTCAATGGATTAAAATCTTTATGAAGTGTTTCAACTAAAGTTGAAAACCCTGATTTGGTTTCATGAAAGAATTCAAAACGCATTTCCTGAATTTTCATAAACTTAACCGGGATACCAGATTTGCGAATGGCGAGAGTAAAAATATTATCACTGGTTACTTCACCATAATAGTACTGTCCAAAATCCAGGTCGTGGGTATAGGAGCCATAGAGATAAGTGCGGGGATGTTTTGCCGGCAGATAAAATAGTTCAGCCTTGCCCTTCACTTTTTGATCTTTAAAACCATAAGCAAGGTAGGTGTGCCAATAAAACTTTCTACTGAACTTATAATTGGTGCCCAAGTCAAAGCGTATCCTGAAGCCTTCCCAGGCATTTGAGCTGACCCAGTTGTACCAGGGCCCAATTTGAAAATTACCTATATCAAGATAACCAGTTCCGATAAATTTGAGGGCGGTGGTCAATTTTTGAAACTCCGGCGCATTCGTAAGAGTGTCAATCATCTTAATAATGCCTTTTTCATTTTTTGATAGCTCTTCATGTCTTGCATTTGCCCAGTATTCTTTCCCTTTTTTAGCAGCGTCGGGTAATGTTATTACTTCTTCGATTAGTTTGTTTTTATTTAATTCACGTACTACGGAGGAATCATTTATAACTATATTTTGATAAGTAGTCGTTTTGCGGCCAATAAATCCGAGCTTTTGTTTTCCCATAGGAGTCAGGTCGGCAACAAATTTATCCTTTGCTAAAAACCATGTTGTAGAGTCATCGAGCAACTGATACTCCTGTATAAGACTTAAGGTTTCTAAAAAATTTACGTTGGCGTCTTTTCCAAGACGCAGGTTCATTTTTTGAATTGCATAAGTACCGGCATGCACCCAGCAATCACCCTCAAAGGTATTTTCGCCTCTTCGCTTGGGAGTAAATACAAGATGATAATATCGGTTTTGATTCACTATCTGTGTATCTAAAACCCTGTAATTGTAATAGGCATCTCCGTTATCACTGGCGGGACTTACAAATTGTTTATTCATTACAGGAATAAAATTTCCATACACACTTACATTCTGATCCATATTTCCCAGGAAAGGTATTATGCTTTCATTATTTACACCATTTGTATTTACAGCTTTTATTACTTCTCTTCTTCTTAGCGGTTTTGGCTGGTAATAATAATCAGAAAGAGTTTCGGTAAGGTAAGTGGGTAAATAGGGTGGTCCTTCAGTAGTATCAATATTACTATTAATAATGTCGGTGACTTGTTTTAATGGTTTGAATTTAGAAACTTTTTTGAAATTGAGATTTTTGATATCCAGCTCAAGCTTGTTATATACTTCGTAAGAAAAATTTTTGAATTGGAATTTGTCATTTCTCGATTTGTTCTGAACAATTTTTCTCCAAAGAAACAAACCCTTATTTACTTTGGTTTTTACATTGGCGCCTTCATTAAAAGTTCCCCTTTCCATTATTATATCTATTCTGATGGAATCAAGGTTCGCAGGGATAAATAATTTGTAAGCTTGATATCCTACACAAGTGATCTCTAGGGTATCCGATGGCCATTGGGCCAGGTTAAATTCAAATGAGCCGGATGAATCTGATAGCTTACCCACAGTGGAGTTTATAAAATGTAATGAAGCAAAAGGGATCGGTTCCTCGCTATGAGCATCTTTTACAACACCTACAAGGATCTTTCGTTGGGAAAAGGCGAACATGCCCGGCAAAAAAAGGAACAACAACAGGATGTACAGGCTTCGGGTTATCATCATCAGCTTACAAATTTAAGAAACAGGCACCTGAAGCCCTTATTTTGTACAAGTTAAAGTCGGGTAATTGTCAAAAAGATTTGGAATTATGCATTTGAAATATTTACTTTGTATTTCAAAGTGCTTTTTATGAACGAACAAAACCAGCAAACTCTCGACACTCTCCAGGATATAAAGCGCATTATGGAACGATCATCCCGTTTCATTTCATTAAGTGGGTTGAGTGGGATTGCCGCGGGTATCTGCGCATTGGTGGGTGCATGGTTTGGTAAACAAAAGCTGGATGATTATTATGTAACGTTTAATAATGGTGGCTATACGGATAGTGGTTTTCATCAGCTAAAAATTGACCTGTTTATAATTTCGATGTTGGTGCTTGCAGCTGCATTGGTGGCTGCATTTTATTTTACATGGAGAAAAGCAAGACATAATAAACTACCTGTTTGGGATCTAACAGCTAAAAGACTTACGATCAATTTGCTGATCCCACTGGTTGCGGGCGGATTATTTATCCTTGCGATGTATCAATATAATGAATGGATTTTTATAGCGCCGGCTTGTCTTGTCTTTTATGGCCTGGCCCTGGTAAATGCAAGTAAGTATACACTTACAGATGTTAAATACCTTGGGCTATTACAGATCCTGTTAGGGTTGATCAATACACAGTTTGTGGGTTACGGCTTGTATTTTTGGGCGGCAGGATTTGGAATTTTACATATCATTTATGGTTTTGTGATGTGGTGGAAATATGAAAAAAACGGCTAAGAGTAATTTGATAAAAAATCAGAATTGAAGAATCCGATAACAGGCTTAAATAAAATTTTTGATAATCGCATTCGCCTTGGCATCATGAGTGTGCTGTTGGTGAATGAGGAGATAAATTTTAATGACTTGAAGCAAATGCTGGAAGTGACAGATGGAAATCTCGCCACTCATTTACAGAATCTTGAAGAAAACGGTTTTTTAAAAATTAAAAAGGGATTTGTGGGTAAAAAGACAAATACAACTTATTCAGTAACGAAAGCAGGGGAAAAGGCATTTGCAGATCATATTGCAGCATTGGAAAATATGATCAAAGGAGTGAAATAATTTTTTTTGTCGATACACTTTGAAATACAAAGCACTTTTTATGAATAAAGAAAAACAGATCGTTCGCAACTGGCTGAAAGTTTTTATTGCCGCTCTATTCATCAGCGGACTTACCGCAATTCCTGTTGAAAGGGAACTTTCTTATATCATTGCTCATTTTCCTTTTGAAGGAAGTATAAAGGGTTTCCTGGATGAAGTATTGATAGGCTTACGCCACACATCAAAAGATTATCCTTTCCTTTTTTACGGGTATGATTGGCTTGCCTTTGCACATTTTATGCTTGCCATTCTTTTTATCGGTCCATTAAGGGACCCCGTAAAAAATAAATGGGTGATCGAGTTTGGTGTGATCGCCTGCACCTTGATCATTCCGTTTGCAATGATAGCGGGGCATTTCAGGGGTATCCCATTTTGGTGGAGATTAATTGATTGTTCTTTTGGAATTATTGGAATGCTCCCATTGATAATTTGTTTAAAAAATATAAAACTTTTGGAAGCTGAAGAAAAAGAAAAGTCAGAAAAGAAAGATGAGTTTGATCTGCTTATTGCCTGATCATTTAATAATAATATAAAACTCAATTTGTCATTTATATAATTCATTTATGAAAACATTTTTTAACGCAGTGCAATATGCATTGCTGGGAATAAAGCAATTTTTTTCCCGTGATCGGAATGGTCAAATTCAAATGGTGATTGGTATAACTGCGATCATACTGGGATTTACTGTTTCTCTTTCATCTCTTCAATGGCTGCTTGTATTGTTCTGTATCGGTCTAGTCATTTCTCTTGAGATGATCAATTCAGCCATTGAAAGATACTGTGATCTTGTCACCACCGATTTTCACCCGGGAATCAAGGTTATCAAAGATGTGGCGGCCGGGGCCGTTTTAGTGGCATCGATCACAAGCCTCATCATAGGCCTTATAATATTCATTCCTGCATTGGTTCAGTTTTTAAATTTTTTAAAATGAGTTTCAGTAAAAAGATCATTATCCCATTAGCCTTTACACTATCCTTATTGATCATAAGAATAATATTGAGCAATGAGCTTACTTATATTTTTCTTGCCTGGAATTTATTTCTTGCCTGGATACCATTTGCGCTGAGTCAAAAACTCAGTAACATACATAATCGCTGGAAAATACTCGTTGTAACTGCACTTTGGCTATTGTTTTTACCAAATGCTCCCTATATTATCACCGACTTTTTACATTTAAAACAAAGAATTCCGATACCCTATTGGTATGACATCCTTCTTCTGTTCAGTGCCGCATTAAATGGTTTGTTGCTTGGACTCTCTTCACTTTTAACTGTAGAAAAATTTTTACTCAATCGTTATGGAAGAAAAATTTCAGGCATCATAATGTTATGTTCTTTTTTTCTCTGTGCCTTTGGGATCTATGTGGGTCGGTACCTGCGCTGGAACAGTTGGGATATAATTGTTAATCCGGGTGATCTGGCCGGCGATATTTTAGACAGGGTGTTTAATCCCTTTGATCACTTTGGAACGTGGGCCGTTACCGTCTTATTCGGCAGCTTTTTTCATGTTATGTATTATTCAATAAAGAATTTAATTAATCATAAACCAAATCAATTTTAAATAAAATGGAAGCAACTGAGTCAAGGAACCCTGTTTATACCCTGCTTGATAAGGGTAAGCTCTTTTTTAAAGCAGTGATAATTTTTATCATGGCATTTTTTCTCTGGATACCCACCAATTTGATTCGCGAAGTGATCAAAGAAAGAGCGGACAGGCAGAAAGAAGCGATAGAAGAAGTCAGCAGCAAATGGGCGGGAAAACAAACGATCACCGGGCCAATTTTAATGATCCCTTATACCGGGACAGCAAATGGACTTGTTAATCAGAAAAAATACGCCTGGTTCATGGCCGATCAGCTGGACATCAATTCCTCGGTAGCGCCACAAAAACGACATCGCGGTATTTATGAGATAGCGGTTTACCAGGGAGATATTTCTATTACTGCAAAATTTAACGACATTAAATTCAGAGAACTAAATGTACCGGCTACAAATCTTTTGTGGTCAGAAGCAAAGCTTTTGCTACAGGTATCTGATCTGAGTCGTGGCATCAATGAAGAGATATTTATAAAATGGAAAGACAGCAGTTTTCTTTGCCAGCCATGGGCTGAAGCAAATGAAAAAATTGGTGAAGCTTTGTTTGCAGCTCTTCCGTTAAAAGCAGAAGATGCTGATACGGAAAACGTATTCACAGTAAATTTTTCTTTGCATGGTTCACAACAACTAATGTTTTCGCCGGCAGCAAGAGAGACAAAGATCCATTTGACAGGAAATTGGCCAGATCCGAGTTTTACCGGTATAAAAATTCCTGAATCGCCAAATGCATCCGATAGCGGCATTGATGTAAAATGGAAATACCTGAATCGCACCACACCGATGGTTTGGAATGATCAATTTAACAATGTGCAGGCTTCAGCAATGGGAGCTAATCTAATTATACCTGTTGATCAATATGATAAAACAGAACGTTCTGTAAAATATGCTCTGCTTTGTATCATGCTTACTTTCGCTGCTTTTTTTCTAATTGAAACGATCTATAAAAGAAACCTTCATCTTATTCAATATGGGTTGGCGGGATTGGCCCTTGTTTTATTTTACACCTTGCTTTTATCCATATCAGAATATACAGGGTTCAATCTTGGTTACCTGATCGCCAGTATTGCTACCATTGGACTGGTGACCTGGTTTGTCGGCAGCATTATGAAGTCATCTAAGCTGGCAACGTTTATTAGCCTTGTGCTTACTGTTGTATACGGATATATTTTCACGATCATACAATTACAAGACTATTCATTATTGATGGGAAGCATCGGTCTGTTCCTTGCACTTGGCATCATCATGTATTTCTCAAGAAAATTGAAATGGTAGTTGTATAAAAATAACTTATGAAAAGAAGATTGATAAAGATCAGAGAAACCATTCTCGTGTTTTTGACACATAAGATCGCTTTGCCAATGCTAAAGTTGGTAAGAAGGCCGAATGCGTTTACATACAGTGAAGATGAGTTGAAGTCTTTTCCGGCCGGAACATTGGGTAATGACCTGTTTGTTTTTTTGAAACAAAGAAACCTGCCATTACTCAAACATTATGCACGACATGATCTGAAACATGTATTGCTTGGCTATGATACAACAGAAGAAGGCGAAGCATGCTTGCAAACTTTTATGCTTGGCAATGGCCGAATTTCATTCCCGGTATTGGCAACGGTAACATATAGTTTTTTTACAATGCCTGAATATTGGAGCAAAATGAAAGATGCATTTCTCCAGGGAAAGAAAAGTAACCCGATTCATCCATGGAAATGGAACGAGATATTAAAAGAACCGACGGAGGAAATGAGAAGAAAAATATTTATAAATAGTAGCCATTAACCTTTTGTTGGAGTTGGTTTTAGTTCGGAAGGCCTCACATTTGTGGGGCTTTCATTTTTATAGTCCTTCGACAAGCTCAGGGTGACAATGAGAAAGTACGAAAGAGTTGAATAGCGAACAGAAGTACAAGTGTGCGACGCAACTGGGCTTAATAATACTTCAATTGCTAAGTACATAAAAAATAAAAAACCTCCCATAATGAGAGGTCTTGTATAAATTTCAAATTTCAAATTAGAAATCTAATCCCATTGCAAAATACCACAATGGTTTTCCTTTGAAGACACCATTCATTTCCCATGCAGTATCAAGACGCAGAAAATAACCAAGTATTGTACTGCGAACACCAAATCCATAACCACCGGCAAAAGGACCAATACCGCCCGCTTTTATTTTCACTACAACAGGATTTCCTGGCTGGCTATATAACACAGATGGCCTTTCTATTTTATCAAATTTACCATTCCATGCAGTACCAAGATCAAAGAACTGCACCAACTGGAAGTTTCTTAAGAATGCATTGTTGATAGGCTTATTAAACAAGGTGCTGAATAGTGGTAAACGTAATTCACTATTTATCACTGCCGCATTATTTCCATTAGCCACATTTTGATTGAAGCCTCTCAGGTTAACAGCCAGCGACTGGAATGCATAATCGATATCCGGATCAGGTTTGTTGGCGTCATTAAATTTTGGAAACAGGTCAGTGTCAACACCGCCGGCATAGTAAATAATTTTTTGTGTACCCCATGAAAGATCAAAAGCTCCACGCAATGCCCAAATGAAATTACGGTAGATCGGAACAAAAAATCTTCCATCGCCCCCAACATTGAGTGAATATGGATTATCTGCAACGGAGCCAGATTCTTTATTTATTTTGGAATTCCAGTCAAAATAAAATTTATAACGTAACCCTTTCCAAATATTCAATGCCGGGTTAATGGCATCATCATATACATACTCCGCATGTAATATGGCATAATGCTTTTTAATATCCTCGATCTCCAATGTTGCAGGCGGTAGGTTCAGATCATCAGCAAGAATTACAACTTTATCTGAACGGAATGCACCATTCAAACGAATACTTCTTACACGGTCAAACGGATAAGAAACACCTAGCTGGTATAAATTCGTAAATAGTTTGCCGTTGAAAAAATTTCCATTTTGATCACTGACACCTACTTTTTGCGTACTCCTGTAATAAGCAGTATTATAATCAAGTCTTTTCTTTAAGTATTGTGCACTCATTATATATTCATTATTCTTCAGATCAGTGCTCAGGCGAAATCCTCCGGCAAACTTCCAGTCTTCCATCAGGTCAGAGGTTCCAACTCTTATCATACCATTAAAGGGATCGCCATTGGCAAGCTGAATAGGACCCGAGCCACCAGCATAGGTTTGATAACGGGTGATCAATACATTATTATTAAATCCGGCTACTACATAATCATTGAAAAACTTCGGCGGACGATATTCAAACAATTTTGCTGTCTTTAATATCGATTCTTTACCTGGCACTTCGACTGATTCAACTACATTACCGATCTGTGTTGAATCTTTTTTCTCTTCCTTAAATTCATTTTCGAAGAAATCATCTTGCTTTTTTCCACTTGTATCGGTAGGGTCCGGTACATTTATATCAAGTTTGCCTTCTTCAAATTTTTCTTCTTCCATTACCTTCTTCATATACTCAGTTGGCTTTGCTGATATATTGCGACGGCGCAAAGCATTTTCATCCACTTTAAGGCGATATAGGAATTTATAATCACCCTGTCTTACTATTTCACTTACCTGCTGCTGATCACCGGCGGTTCTTGTTTCCAGTAAACTGCTTTGATAATTGGTGATTGGGAAAACATAAGTGGAATCCTGTGTTACAGAAACAAAACCAACTGAATCAATATCCGGTTTATCCCATTCTTTCAGTAATGAATCCACATCTTTTAAAGTCGGGTTGCGCAATACCAATGTATCAAGCCCTGCTCTTTCAGTTCTGAAGAAACCGGCATAGCGGTTGGCAATTCCATTTTCATTACTTACAAAAGTGAAATGCGAAGTATTGTATTGAGAAGGAAAGCGGGCATCGCCTTGTTTCATATCCGTCAGTTGAGAGATCTGTTTGAATTCAGATTTGTTCCAGTTATCAACCAGGAAAATATTGTAACGATTATGTGGCAATGAGTCATCAGAGCTTGCAGCAGTACCCGATGGCCTGTTGCTGGAAAAGATGATACCTGTTTTATTTGGAAAAGCCACAAACGATGCATCCAGGTCATCATACACATCATTCGTGATCTGCTCTATAGTTCCCTTATCGATTTTATAAACGAAAATATCTGTTTGACCACTTTTCACTGCGCTGAATAAAAGAGTATTTGCATCCAGCATGTATTTCATATCCTCCACCTGGCTGAATTGTTCATCAAGATTAGTTTTTGATATCTTGACCCTGTTCACAAGATCATACACAAATAATCTTAGATCCCCTTTTTCCCAATACAACACAGCAAGTCTTGTTCCCTTTCCATCCCATGCCATTATAGGGTAGTTAGGATTCTTTTCATCTTCTCTTGATCTTGCGCCGAATTTTACCAACACTTTGCGGTTGGTAAAATTCTCATTCAGCACGATCGAATATTTCCCTTGTTTGAATTCCACCACGGCATAACTCATATTCCGGGGAACAGGGTTCGCATTAAAGCGGATAAAATCTTTTTTCTTGATGTACTCACTCACTGACAACTGGCCTTTCGGCGCTACTCTTCTGCCACGAATATCTTTCAGGTACTTCTGACTTTCTTCCGTCATGAAATTAGTGAGCAGCGTTTTGAATTTTTTCTGTTTGGTAACACGATTGCACGCCGCATTCAGATTACGGTAAATGCGGGCCAGGTAAAGCATGTAAGTCGTTTTGTTTTTACCATATTTATCACCTACCCAACGCCAAAAAGCATGACCGGCGAGTAAAGGTTTTTCATGAGCAAATTGATAGAAATTATTATAACGACCGCTTAGTAAAGCAGATTTCAGATCATCATCCAATTGAGCACTCCAGTTTTCAGCAGCAAATGCAATATAGCCGTCGGTAAGCCATTGTGGAAGATCAAGTAGTGCCTGGTTAGCGGCAAACTCACCCAGGTCATCCCCAAATAAAACATTATCGACAAGCACTTTTGCAATTCCTTGCCGTACTTGTCTTTTTAAGTTTTCATGATTGCCATCGAAGAACAAAATAATTTTATTATTCACCAGTTTGGTGACACCCCCGGTGTTTTGCCAGTCAATACCCAGTCCAATATTACTTTGTTGAAATTCATCAAAGTTGTTATACACAACAATGTTGGCACGGCGTTGCAAACCATATTCAACAAATTCTTCAATGCTTGACAGTTCTTCTTCGGCCACTTGTGCCACATACTTGCCAAGGGCAAGGCCATCCTGGCTGAAATAAGTATTAAAATTCTCAGTCTGGTAAAATTTCCAATTGAACTTCTGGTATTGCACCCGGTTCTTTCCAAATTCCACCGAGTTCACCTGTGAATTAGTTTTCAGGGAGAAGAAAACCACTGTAAAAAGGATAAGTCTGAATTCTTTCTTCATAAGATCTGTCCTGTTTCGTCTAAAAATTAAAAATCGGATTTAAATAAAGTATAGTTGCTGCAATAGACTTATATGTTTTTGTTGCGAGGCGAAGCCGAGGCAATCTCCTCAAATTCTTTTTTTGGGATCAACAATTGAGCCCTGATAGGACTTTCGTTGCGACGCTCCGTTTAACTTCCAATTCACCAATCAACTTTTTTCGGGACATAAGATATGAGTCTGAAACTATTTCATGTCTGACGTCCCACTTTTAACGAAATTGCGGTTCTAAAGTACGGAAAACCCTCCATGTTAAGCGTTAAGGCATTTACATTTAATCCCGTCCAGGAAAATACCTACGTTTTGTATAACGAAGCAGGGCTATGCTGCATTATTGACCCGGGTTGTTATTTTCAGCAGGAACAGGATGAGCTAAAGAACTTTATTGAAGAAAAGGCCCTTCAACCAGTATTACTGCTTAATACACATTGCCATCTCGATCATGTGTTTGGCAACAAATGGGCTGCCAAAAAATGGGATATTACTCTTCATATCCATGAAAAAGAAAAACCCGTGCTTGATTTTGCGCCGCAAAGCGGGGAAATGTGGCAAATGCCTTTTGAAAATTATGATGGAGAGCTGATCTATTTAAAAGAAGGAACAAACATCAAACTTGGAAATGATGAACTGGAGATCCGTTTTACTCCCGGCCATTCACCGGGTAGTGTTTGTTTTTATCATGAGCCAGGTGGTTTTGTAATCGGCGGTGATGTTTTATTTAATGGCAGCGTTGGTCGTACTGATCTGCCCGGCGGCGATTTCAAAACTTTATTTAATAGTATTCAAACCCAACTATTCACTTTGCCGGATGAAACAAAAGTTTATTCAGGTCATGGGCCAATGACAACGGTTGGAATTGAGAAAATGAATAACCCGTTTGTGAAGTTGTATTAAATGCAAAAGAGTCATATGAAACTTGGTGTACTTCTTTTTATCACATATATATTTTCAGGATGTGATCCCGGAAGGACAACAATATATTCAACTCAAAATTGTATTGAAAATTATCAGCCTACCAATCTTAGTTCAATTACCAGTTCTGCGCAAAAATTTGACAGCAGTTATGTGGAAGTAACCGGTTTTTATTATTCTGGCTTTGAGATATCCTCTTTATCAAATTCGAAAAACAGTCATTATGAGAGTTCAATGTTATGGGTTGATTTTAATTTTCCACTTGTTGATAGTTTAGAAAAGAGCAAGATCAATAATGAAAGTTTTTTTGAAAAATTGTCAGGAAAAAAAATTAAGATCAGGGGCAAAATCGATTTCAAAGATCAAGGTCATTTAAGTCAGTATGCTGCATCAATCAAAAATGTTTGTTATTTAGAAATTTACAAATGGTAGATCAAGCGGGTTTTGCAACAAAATATTTACCAATCACTGGCAACCTCGCCAATTCCTTTCTTTCAATCTTCGAAACAAAAAAAGCAAATAACAATATTAATAAAGTAGCAGAGCCAATACTAAACCAAATATTATTATAAATCATCATCAGTCCGCGATGTACCAAATAGATCAATACAACCAAAACAAGATAGGAGATGAGTTTTTTCTTTGCATAAGGCACAGGATAATGTTTCTGTCCTAGCATATAACTTATGATCATCATAAATAAGTAACAACAGAAAGTAGCGATAGCTGCACCGAGGTAATGAAGTTTTGGAATAAGGATAATATTCAATACTACTGTGATCACTGCTCCAAATAAAGTGATCATGGCACCGGTCATATTTTTATTGGTCAGCTTATACCAAATGCTCAGGTTATAATAAATACCAAGAAAAATATTTCCAAGAGCAAGGATCGGTACTATATATATCCCCTCGCCCCATTCTTCTGACTTTAATGTGATCACCCATTCCAACACATCCCGGTAAAGCCCTATGAATAAAAACATAAAGCAACAGGCGATCACAAAGAATTTCATCACTCTTGCATAAACCCGTTGCGGATTTTCTTCGGTTGACCGGTTAAAGAAAAAAGGTTCCGCCGCCATTCGGAAAGCCTGTATCATAACTGTTACCAAAACTGCAAGACGATAAAGGTTTCCAAAAATCCCAAGCTCTTTATCCGCCTCAGCAGGTGATACATCAACAACATGCCTGTAAACTAAGCGACTCAACATGTCATTTATCATTCCACCCAAACCAACAATGATCAATGGATAACTATACTCCATTATTTTTTTCCAAAGTTTCGTATTGAAGTTGAACTCAAGATCTTTGAATTCCTTCCAAAGCAATAAAAAAGTAAAGATGCTTCCGCAAACATTTCCTAATAGATAAAAACTTATTGGGTCCGTTTTATCAAAAATAAAACCGAGAAAACTGTCGGGATTTTTTTTCAGATAATCCGGCAACAATCCGAGAGCGAGGACCACCACCAAAATATTTACAACGATGCCGGCTACCCGAACAAATGCATATTTTCTTGGGCGATCTTCTTGTCTCAGTTTTGCAAACGGTAAAGTTGCCAACGTATCAAAGAAAATGATCCAGCACATCCATGTTACATATTGTGGGTGCTTTTCAAGTCCTGCTGCTTCTGCAATAGAAGGACGAAAAAAAAGAAGAATAACTGTAAATAATATGGTCGTTATAAAAATAGAAAGTGTGAGTGTGCTGTAGAGCTTTTTTTTATCCTCTGATTGGGAGAATCGAAAATAAGCAGTCTCCATTCCATAAGTAAACAACACATTTAAAAAAGGAATGATGGCATAAACCTGCGTAAGGTCGGCGGTGGTGGCTGCCTTCGAAAAAATAAACGGCAGACTCAGATTCATCAGGTAACCGAGAAAACGACTGGCAATTGTGGGCACACCATACCATATTGTTTGCCCGGCTAGTTTTTTTATACCACTCAAAGGATTTGGGATATTTCAGCAAATGTACTCTTTGACTCCTGATAAAGCAATGGGTCCAAAGCATGGAGCATTCCATTTACATTTTTCCTAACTTTAAAAAAACATCTGCAATTGAGAAAACTTATACTTAACATCTTGTTTTGGTGCTTACCTGTTCTATTAATGGCGCAGGCTAAAGAAGGCACCATCGAATTCAAAAAGAAGAAGCAGGAATGCTTTTTTATTAACTATAACTTTCCTCCCGATGCTGTTGAAGATGCTCTTATAGGCAAATTAACCCGTATGGGTTACAAAGGCAGAGAGGAAAAAGGAATGTTTAATAAGGACAAAGGGTTTAAAATTTATAAAGAAACTACGCTGACAGACATTAGCCATGGCACATACGATTATGTTGTGAATATTGAAAGAAAAAGCAAAAAAGAAAGCGACGAGACTGTGTTGTACCTGCTTATTTTTAATAATGATGATAATGCACTGCCTCTTTTAAGCAATGAAGAGACCCGAAAAGCAAAATCTTTTCTTGAAGACTTGACACCAGAAGTAGAAGAAGCACATATTGATATTTTGATTGCAGCACAATTGGGAGTAATTACCAGTGCCGAAAAGAAAATGAAACAACTGCAAACGGATTCGGTTGAACTGCAAAAGAAAATAGTAAAACTGCAGGAAGAAATGCTGACTAACTCAAAGGCGCAGGAAGCGCAAGTTGCAGAAATTGCCAACCAGAAAAAAATCCTCGAAGCAATACAGACCCGCAAAAAGTATTAATGTGCCTGGTAGAACCGGAGATCTTTTGTAAGTGTAGAATCAGTCAATGCTCTTAAAAAAGCAACCAGGTCAATGATCTCATTGCTGTTAAAATGAATTCCATTTGTTAAAGATGGATCAAGCGTAGAGCTCTGCTGAATATTATTTCCGTAATGTTGAATGCATGCATTTAAACTTTGGTAACGGCCATCATGCATGTATGGAAAAGTAATCGAGACATTTCTCAGCGATGCCACTTTGAATTTTAATGAATCTTCTTTTTTGCCTGTAACAATCATTCTTCCATGATCTTTTAAATTAGGATCAACTTTCAACCCGATATTCCTGTACGAATAATCAGTGAACATTGGTTCTGGATGACAGGAAGCACAATTGGTTTTATAAAGCTGGTAACCTCTTTGTTCATAATCGGTATAAACATTCTCACCTCTTTTAACCTGGTCGTATTTTGAATTGGCGGTGATCATGGACACGGTAAATTGCGCCAATGCTTTTTGCATTCTTTCAATTGTTATTTCTTCGGTGCCAAATGCCACTTTGAACATATGGCGTGTATGTGCATCACTTCTAAGTTTGGTCAACACATTACCAATCTCTTCTGCCATTTGGTTTGGCGCTTGAATTGGGTCCAAACATTCATCTTCCAAACTTTTGTATTTTCCATCAGTATGAAAGGCATCTTTCCATGCAAGATTAAAAAGAGGTGTTGCATTCCTGTTTGAATGCTGGTCGCCATAGCCATGGCTCAGGTCATGATCGTAAGTGCCAAATACAGCAACCTGGTGATGACAGGAAGCACATGGGTAATGACCATCTTTGGAAAGACGGCCATCATAAAACAACATTTTACCAAGTTGAAAACCTTCTTCAGTCAATGGATTTTTTGAAAAATCATAATGCGGTGCGGGAAAGCCGGCCGGCACTGTAAATGCCAAACCTGTTTTGCCGGGTACATCTTCCTGGCCTTTTCTGCAGGCATTAATTAAGAAGTTTCCGGAAAGGGTTACAAGAAAAATTATAATGGTCAGTCTCCACTTCATTCAGGCTGTAAATTTATGAAATACATGCAGCATTACATATTATGAGGATCTACTCTTCTGCGGCCTTCTTTTATATCGCCTTTTTTCTTCTTGCCATCCAACCGTTTCTCTTTAGCAGCTTTACTTATTTTGGTTGGTTTGCGTTTTTTCTTTTTCTCCAATGCTTTTACCACCAGCTCATTTATTTTACGGATCACTTCATATTTGTTCTCAAGCTGTGTACGATAGGTTTGTGATTTTACGAATAACACTCCTTCATTATTGATACGATTGGAAAGTTTTTCAGCGATCACCAATTTCTGCTCCTCTGTGAGAATTTGTGATGCACCGATATCGAAATATCCAATAACCGCAGTCTCAACCTTATTCACGTTTTGTCCGCCTTTGCCGCCGCTGCGTGTAGTTTGAAAAATTATTTCCGATGCCAGGTCAATAGAAGTCATAGTTCAATGGTCAATATATTTGTAAATAGTAAAGGTACAAATTATGAGAGCGGTTATTCAAAGAGTAAGCAATGCTAGCGTAACAATTGATAATAAAATTTATTCTCAAATAGAGAATGGATTGCTCGTGTTAGTAGGTATTGAAGATGCGGATACTATGGAAGATAGTGAATGGCTTTCGGGTAAAATTGTAAACCTCAGAGTTTTTAATGATGATAATGGAGTAATGAACGTTTCCGTAAAAGATATTAATGGAGATATTCTTGCTGTAAGCCAGTTTACATTACATGCTTCTACTAAAAAAGGAAACAGGCCTTCTTATATAAAAGCAAGCAAGCCTGAATTTGCAATTCCGATGTATGAAAAATTCGTACAGCAGCTTTCAGCTGATCTTGGTAAAACCGTTGGTACTGGAATTTTTGGGGCCGATATGAAAGTAGATTTATTAAACGACGGGCCAGTTACTATTGTGATCGATACGAAGAACAAAGAATGAGCTAAGAGTTAAAAAGAGAGAATGAGAAAAAGAGTTGGGAAAGAAGCAAAACCTATATTTTATTCATTGCCTCTTTTTCTCCTTTTAGCTCTTAGCTATTTCACTCCCATTCTCTCTGTAAATCTTTTTCCTTCCGCCGTTTCGAGCATTATATAAAAGATCTTTTCTTTTGCCGGTACTGTAAATGAGTATGAATTAGAGGTAAGCTCTTTTTCTTCCACAAAACGATGTCCGCTTGCGGTCCATACCACCAATGATCTTAAATTCTTTTTTGTCTGAATAGTTATTTGTTTGCCGTTTGTTAAAACCTTAAAAGGTTTTGCAGTTGTTGATGTAGCTATTTCTGGTTTGGGTGATTGTTTCACCTGTGCATGCACAAAACAAGTCATACAAAAAAGTACAGAGACGAGAATAGCTTTCCGGATAAAAGGATTCATCATAGAAATTAGAATTGGAATGAATAATTGGTTTTATAGTATCAAGGGGTCGGAGATAACACGAAAAGGGAGATGAAAACGCCAAGAATCATGCTAAATTGCACAGACTCAATAAAAATTTTGTTATGACTATAAATGAAGCCCAGCAACAGGTGGATGGATGGATAAAATCGGTGGGTGTTCGCTATTTTAGTGAACTGACTAACATGACCATTTTAACAGAGGAAGTGGGAGAACTGGCCCGTATCATGGCTCGTACTTATGGCGACCAGTCTTTTAAAAAAACAGATTTGAATAAAAACCTTGCCGATGAGATGGCCGATGTGCTATGGGTATTGATCTGTCTTGCAAACCAAACAGGTGTTAATTTAACGGAAGCATTTCAAAAGAATATGGAAAAGAAAACGACCAGGGATGCGGAAAGACATCAACAAAATGAAAAACTGAAATAGTTTTATATGTGCTTAAGTCCTGGTAATCCCATATCAATTAAACCCGGCCTTTATTTGGCACTATGTATGTAAGTTTTTAATCATGACCATTTTTCCATTTATGGCACCAAAA
>Ga0193740_1000075_pt1 | contig 26663 bp, 28 predicted proteins | sample L2s1metaG_FD_145072 | JGI IMG/M metagenome (GOLD analysis project Ga0193740, IMG submission 145072) | Soil microbial communities from a riparian zone of the East river system, Colorado, United States - L2s1 | ecosystem: Environmental > Terrestrial > Soil > Riparian zone | place: USA: East River... | reverse complement strand
GTTGTGGCCACAAAAAGTAAAAAAATAAAACCCCCGATAATGATCCACCAGTTGCTGGCTAGTTTGCGAAGTGCCAGTAAAACGTCTACCAATTGACCTACCGCTTCCTGGCCAATGATACCTTCGAGATTTCGAAATAATTGTGATCGAATCTGCTGCGGGTCCAAAATCAGTTTCAACGATTGAATAATGATGACGAGAATCGGAGGAAGGGCAAAAGTTGTAAAAAAAGCAGTGGCACCAGCCATACGCAACGGATCGTTCTTTAACAATTCAATTAAAGATTCACGTAGCAGGTATGAAAAATTAAAGACAGCAGTGGCGGCTTTACCCTTCATGCAGGGATAAAGATAAGCCTGAAACGTAAGCATTACTGAGTGGAAACACAGGCGCCGAAAGCGTTTCAAAAAAAAGTTCGATCGCAAAGGCAGTGATTAGCCTGAGTGAATTATTTAGATAAGCTAACTTTTTAAGAGAGGTAAAACTGTTGGTGTTTTTGTTTTAGCCGACCATGTGGCGTTTATTATTCTTGCTCCCGTACTACTGACGCTCCTTGCGGAAGCCTATAATGATTTGTTGTGTTAAAGAACCTGAATAAGGACAATTACCCCAATTCCGGGGACAGCACCAAACATTGTCGCCACAGCATCTCCAAGGTCATAATGTCCTTTACCAGTAAACTTTGAAACTAATTCAAAGCCATAAGCAACAACGGAGGAAAATATAAGTGCTAACAGAACTGGCAAACCAGGTGCACCATCCAACAAAAAAGAAAAGAAAGCCTGTAACACCGCACCCATTACAACCCCCACAAAAAAGTGTTTCCATTTATCAGCTGCAATTTTCATTGGGAAAAATTTTGAAATGTTTCTACAATTGTTTTGACGCCCATCCAGCTCATTACTGCGACAACTATCCAACCGCAAACCTGCATCCATAATGGATGGCGATACCCCTTCATAAGGTGTGTCCTGGTGGCGGCAATCAAAATAATTGCCAGGGCAATTGGAAGAATTAAACCATTTATTACACCGGCATAAATTAATAATTGCTTAGGTCTTCCCAACCATACAAAAACAATGGTTGACAGGATGATAAAAAAAGAAATACACCAACGTTCATATTTTTCGAACAAAGGATGAAAAGTTTTCAGGAAAGAAATTGAAGTATAAGCCGCGCCAATTACCGAGGAAATGGCTGCACTCCAAAGCACTACTCCAAATATGCGAAAACCGATTTGTCCTGCAGCTGATTGAAAAACAGTTCCTGCCGGATTGTTGGCATTGAGAACAATACCTTTTGTAACAACGCCAACTGCGGCTAAAAACAAAATGTAACGCATTAAAGTAGAAATCAGGATTCCACTCATTGCACTTTTGTTAATCTGTTTTATATTTTCCCTTCCTTTTATACCTGCATCAAGAAGGCGATGTGCACCGGAAAAAGTAATATAACCGCCAACAGTTCCCCCAACAATGGTAACAATAGCGGCTGCACTAACCTTTTCCGGAATGAAAGTATGGTGTACTGCCTCTGCTAGCGGCGGTTGAGCACTGATGGCAATGAATAGGGTCAGCAATATTTTTATCGTTCCCAGGACCGGAGTAAGGGTATCAAGCATTTTGCCTGTTTCTCTTATCCAGAATAAAATAAGAGCGATTATGCAACTGATAACAGCTCCCTGGGTGAAGCTTAGCCCTGTTAAAACATTTACACCCAACCCGCAACCGGCAATGTTGCCGATGTTGAATGCAAAACCACCAAGTATAACCAATACGGATAAAAAATATCCAAGCCCGGGGAGTAGTTGATTGGAAAGATCCTGTGCTCTTAGTTCGCTGATGGTAAGAACCCGCCATGTATTTAGCTGGGCTCCGATATCCAGTAATACAGAAACGATAATTACAAATCCAAAACTTGTTGTCAGTGTTTGTGTAAAGAAAGATGTTTGAGTTAAAAAGCCGGGGCCAATAGACGAATTGGCCATGAGGAAGGCCGCCCCAAACGTAGCACCGAATAAGCTGAACTTAAATCGTTTCAGGAGTGGGTTGTTTTAAAGCGTCATGAATTTTTCGCGCAAAACTCACTGCATGCTTCCCGTCACTATGAATACATATGGTGTCAGCAACAATCGGAATAATCTTTCCACTTGTTGTAGTAACTGTTCCTTCTCTAACCATTTGGAGAACCTGCTTAATGCATTGTTCCTCATTTTCAATCAGTGCATCGGGCAGCGAACGGGGAGTTAAGCTGCCATCATCCTGGTACGTTCGATCGGCAAAAACTTCGCTGGCTGTTTTTAAGCCTAATACTTTTGCTTCGTCAATTAAATAGCTGTTACTTAATCCATAAAGAATCAATTCCTGATTAAAATCCTGTATGGCCTGTGCAATTGTACCAGCTATTTCGGCATCTTTTGCAGCCATCGTATACAATGCGCCGTGAGGTTTAAGATGATGAAGTTTTATGTCCTTTTCCTTCGCAATCAAATCCATTTTTATTAATTGTTCCAATACAATTGCATAAAGTTTATCGTGACCGAGATGCATTTCCTTCCTTCCGAAATTTTCCCTGTCACGAAAAGATGGATGCGCTCCCACAAAAACATTGTGCTTTATGGCAAGGGATATGGTATGACGTATGGTATCGCCATTACCTGCATGAAACCCGCAGGAAATATTTGCCGACGTAATAAAAGGCATGATAGCTTCATCATTTCCTATTCCTTCGCCTATGTCACAGTTAAGGTCACATGTGAGCATGTAAAAACTCCTCCATTCTGAATTTACAAGCAATTTGTAACTGCTGTAAATATTTTTTTTGGGTGGTGATTTTTATCTCAGCTTCTTGTAGAGAAGTCATTTTAAATTTAATTACATCGTTTGGTTTTTTTTGAGCAAGGATGGGTAAATGTGCAGAAATCACATGTGCCACCCGCGGGTATCCGCCTGCTGTTTGATGGTCGGCCATAAGTATAATCAATTGCCCGTTCGGAAGTAATTGAACTGTTCCAAAACTAACGGCGGAAGACACAAGTTGTTCATTGTTCCTCATTTCCAGGCTTTGCCCTGCTAACTGATAACCCATCCTGTCAGCTTCATTTGTAATCTGGAACCAATGTTCCTGCAGGGTTTCCTGTGCATCTTTCAGTAACCAATGCCATTCACTGCCAATCAAAAACTCGATTTCATTCCTGGTATCTACAACATCATTGGCTTTCCACGGAAACACTACAAAATCTCTTTCTTGTAATAATCTGGAAATGTTTATACCATTCTGAAATAAAATTACATCGTTTCTCTGCAGGCTTCTACCCTCGAATCCGCCCGTTCCTGATTTTAAATTGGTGCTGTAACTTTCCATCCATTTATCCAGCTTCAATTCATTCAAAATGGATAAATAACACCTGGCACCGGTTTGCAATTTTTCAAATCTTAGGGTGCTTTTGCTGGAAACAGCAATAGGACGGTCTAATGGAATAACCTGGTCATTTAGCATTGGCAAAAAATCTGCACCTGTAATACATATAATTGTCTCCTTTTCAAATAAAAACTGTGAAGCCGGAAAATGAATTTCCAATACCGGGGAACCAAGCTCTTTTCCAAGCAACGCATTAACCAGTTGCATGGAGAACCGGTCCATTGCCCCGTTGCAATTTATACCCAGGTACTGGTATCCATAACGTCCAAGGTCCTGTACCGTATCAAGTACGCCTTGCCTGGTAATCCTCAAACTCATCTTCTGTGATTGAATAAAATTTTACTTCATCACCCGGTTGTATCAACACAGGGTTCTGATCTTGTTTGCTGAATACTTGCGTAGGTGTTCTTCCTATGATTTGCCATCCACCCGGAGACTCCAATGGATAAATACCCGTTTGCTTCCCCGCAATACCAACTGCACCCGCAAAGAGCTTAACTGGCGATGGCTTTCTTGCAATAGCAATGCGGTCATCTACTTCACCCATATAAGTAAAGCCCGGTAAAAAACCGAGCATGAAGACCCTGTATATCTTAGAAGTATGAAGTTTAATAATCTCTTCTCTGGGAAGCCCGCTTTGTTTGGAAAGATAGTCCAGGTCAATCGCAAATTTTTCGGAGTAACAAATCGGGATCTCAAAATAATTACTTTTCTGCTGCGTAACATTTGAAGGTTTTAAAAACAATTCTTCAAGTAACGCTACCATCGTTTCGAAAGCCGTTTTTTCAGGATCATGAAAAGTAACGTCGTAGTAAACAGTTAAAGAACTATATGCGGGAACGAGGTCAATAATTCTTCGATCATTAATTGATTTTAAATGATGGAAAATAGCGAGTACTTTTTCATTGACGCCTTTATTAATGATATTTCCGAAATCGATAGTAAGGGCAGAATCGCCAAGAGGAAAGATGGAATATGGATGGAAGGGATTCATTCGGGAGAATGAATGTAGAAAATTTTATCCCTATTGTGTATAAATAAAAAATAACAGCCATCATTTGATGGCTGTCGAATCGAAATTATTAGAATTTGTATCCCACGCCTAGTTTGAAACTTCGGTTGTAAGAATCGAAGCTTTTGTTCGCATCTACTTTTGATATTCCATGATCATAAGAAGCGGCAATGTTGAACCCATTTGCAAACTGGTAACCAACGCCACCGGTAACTGCTGCATCCCAGCGGTTAAATTGACCGGTTGCATCCATGGTTTTATCTAATATATTAAATCCCAGTGCGCCTGCTGTTGTTCTCAGGTCTGCCTTAGCTAAATAGGAAACCTGTGGACCAGCGAATACTTGCAAACCGTTGAAATTAAGTTTAAGCAAAACAGGCATGTCAACATAGTGCGATGTAAGTTTTGCCTTGGCATTTACGCCAAGAAATTCGATACCTTTTAAATTCAATTCACCTTTCATTTGATAGCCTTTTTGTGAATAGTACAACCCGGGTTCAAAAGAAACCAGATCACTAACAGGAATAGATGCGTTTGCGCCTGCAAAAAAACCGGGTTGACCAGATGTAGTAATAGCACCGTTGGTGTAGTCTAAAATGTTTTGCAAATTACTCACCGCATCTCCTTTCATACTTGATGAAGTAACACCTGCGCGAATTCCAAATGAAGATTGTGACTGACTAAAGCTTATTACACTGATAAAAATAGTGGTGAAGAGTAAAAATTGTTTTTTCATAAAGAATGGCGAACGAGGTTTATGCGTTCTGAATCTTCAGAATACAAATGATTAAGGATGATTAATCCTGCATCCGTAAGATTGTGTTAAAGCAAATTGACATCGTTAAAACCTTCTTAACGCTTTCAAATAAAAAACCCGGATCAATTGACCCGGGTCTTCTTTTATTTTTCGCTATTAGAACTGATCGTTAGGATTTGTGGGAGATGCACTCGTTTTTGTTTTTGTCTTTGTCTCAGTACCATCGCTATTTTTTGTTTTCGTTTTTGTTTTAACATCAGTACTGGTTTTGTTCATATCCGAATTGGTGTCCATCGCAGCATTGGTGTCAGTAGAAATTGAAGTATTGACGTCAGTTGTATTGTTCACCTTAACTTCTTCTTCTATTCTTATATAATCGGTAACAGCAGTACCGCTGGCATCCATATACATGCTTTTAAGTTCACCATTGTCTAACACGCGTACTACGTACATATCTGTATTGTTATTGCCCTTCATGGCAGCAATATCATACAGGCTATGTTTATACTGGTTCAACGCCGTGGTGACTACTTCATCAGGGACCCAGGTTTGTAAAACAGGTAATGAAACAATATACCCGGTTACTCTTTCCGGATAATACTGAACATTATAATAAGGATCGGTGCTGTAGTAAACATGGGTATATCTTCCTTTAGGATCGGAATAATAACCATGATACCATTCTGCAGTTGATCGATCCCATGTTAAATTGGAAGCGGTCGGGTGTTGGGCCTGAACATTCATCTGTACATAATTGGGAACTGCATAGGCATTGTGCGTTGAAGTTGTCGTTGTGGACATCTGCGTAGATGTGGGGTTTTGATTGGTGCTTGTGTTCATTTGTTGGTTAGTAGTTGTATTGTTGGTTCGATTTGTTGTATCCTCCTGTGCAAACAATACCAAACCACTTGCCGCTAAAACCGTCGATAATAGTATCTTTTTCATAGATAGCTTTTTTAATTTTTAAATTTTTACCATTTAATAAACACAGTTGGTCTTATGCAAGTAGTATGCCCGTTGATACAGCCTGTACAGTGCCGGCGGGAAATTTTTTTGAAAACCGGTTACGGCCAAGTATGCTTCCGTTTGCCACCCCGGGTATGAGACAATTAATTTTCAGGCGTTTTCTACACATTTTTTGTAACTTAAAACGGCAAATACCTGCATTATGACAACAGTTAAAGACATTCTTTCCCGGAAACCGGACACTATTACTATCACTTCACATTCTGCAGTGATAGATGCACTGAAATTAATGGCTGAAAAAAATATCGGTTCTGTAGTAGTAACTGACACTCAGGGAACTTATCAGGGCATAGTTACTGAAAGGGACTATTCGAGAAAAGTAGTATTAAAGGGAAAGAATTCCGCCACCGTTCCGGTGGAAGAAATTATGACCACCGGTCTGCCGTCTGTCTCACCAAAAGATACTGTTGAACATTGCAGGCAATTAATGACTACACAAAACATCCGATACCTTCCTGTATTTATTGGAACTGAATTAAAAGGGATTATTTCGATGAGTGACGTTGTTAAAGAAACCATCGCTATGCAACAGGAAACCATCGATCATTTACAACAATATATCAGTCTTTAACTTAAGCCCTCTCCGAAACGGAACTGGTGCAAAGGGTTATGAAGCTTTTGGCCAGTTTTTCCAGTTCAGAAAACACCAGCGGTTTAGTAATAAATTCAGCACTCCATTTTTTTGCAAAGGCTTTATCCAGCTCACTTGAGGAGGTAGTGAACAGTATTACAGGTATATCTTTAAAATCTTCGGATTGTCTGATACGAATTAAAGCTTCTCTGCCGTTCATGCCCGGCATATTAATATCCAGTATAATAAGACAGGGCAGTTCATGATCGGTCCTGGACTTATTTAATAGTTCCAATGCTTCAAAGCCATTACCTGCATGAAGTATTTGAGTACTCCCATCAAACTGTTCGAAGGCTTGTCGGATCATAAACAGGTCATCCAGATCATCTTCGGCATAAAGTATTGTATGCTTGTGCACAGCGAGAGCCATAGGCATTGTAAATGTACACGAAATTGTTACTTGTATAATAAGTTTTCGCTAAATAAACTACTGCTGACCTATGTATTGTTTGTACTGAAATTCAAATGACGTGCACCTGTTAATCTACGCTTTCAATTCAGAGAAGCTCAGATGATCTTAACAGTTTTTCAACCATCCTTATTCATCGGATTTCTTTCTTGAACATGATTAAGATCCTGGCTTAATTTCTCGCCTGCTGTAGTTTTGCGAAATATTTTTAAAAAAATAACCATGAGAAAACTATTTATTACATCTATTTTTTTCATCAGCTTTTCATTCAAGGCACTGGCTGATGAAGGCATGTGGCTTCCACTATTACTTGGACAGCAGGTTTACAACGATATGGTAAAGAAAGGACTGAAACTTACCAAAGAGCAACTATTCAGCCTCAATAAGCCATCCCTGAAAGATGCCATCGTAATTTTTAATGGTGGTTGTACTGGAGAAGTGGTTAGTCCCCAAGGATTAATATTCACGAATCACCATTGTGGTTATGGTGTAATTGCTGGTGCCAGTACAGTGGAACATAATTATTTACAAAATGGATTTTATGCCAAAAGCCTGGCGGAGGAGATTCCTGGCAACACACAAGGCTTATATGTGGAATTTTTGACAAAAATCGAAGATGTAACCAGGCTGGTTTTGGACTCCCTGCAGGGACTAACAGGACAGGAAAGAGCGACTCGTCAAAACGAAATCATCAATGCAATTAATACCCGGATGAGTAACCGCGAAAAATATCTCAGGGCTTCCGTTGGTTCTTTGTTTAAGGGCAACCAGTTCCTCCTATTCGTATATTCAAGGTACACTGATGTGCGACTGGTTGGAACGCCACCGGAAGCATTGGGTAAGTTTGGTGGAGATACCGATAATTGGGAATGGCCTCGTCATACGGTAGATTATTCCGTTTTCCGGGTTTATGGAGCTGCAGATGGCAGTCCTGCTGATTACAATACAAACAACAAACCATTAAAACCCAAATGGTATTTACCTGTTTCCCTGAAAGGTATAAAAGAAGGCGATTTTAGTTTGATATATGGTTACCCCGGAAGCACTAATCGGTACGAGTCTTCTTTAGGTGTGCAGTTTTCTACAGATATACATAACCCCACTTTGGTAAAGCTTCGGGACATGCGTTTGAAATTCATGTTTGAAGAAATGAAAAAAGACCCAGCCACTAAACTGCAACTGGCTTCACGGTATGCAAGCGTGGCAAACTACTGGAAGTTTTATAAGGGCGAGACCGAACAGCTATTGAAATATGATGTTTACGGGCAAAAGAGAAAACAGGAAGAAGCTTTCCTAAAATGGGCGCAGGGTAAACCCGATTATCAAAATATTTTCAACGATTTGAAAGCGAGTTACGACGCATGGAGGCCATATGCCATGCATAGAATGTACATTAACGAAGGTATTTTAGGATCACCCTTGCTGGCATTTGCCTCTACATTACAGGACGTAGAAACAGCATTAACCAAACCGGGTACTTCAACTGATGCCATTCAAAGGGTAGTAGCTTCAGCCAATAGGGCGAGGCAAAATTTTTTGAAAGGTGAAAACAAAACAGCTGATCAAAATATTATTGCTGCCGTATTGCAGATGTATTATAACGACATTCCAAAAGACCAGCAGCCACAGGGGTTATATGATGCAATAAAAAACGAATACGGTGCCCTTGACAAAGCTTCCAGCTATCAGAAATATGCAGAGGCTATCGTAAAAAACACCATAATATTTGATGACAGGAAGTGGAGCGATTTTGTTCAGCGTCCAAATGCCAATATGTTACAGCAGGATCTCGCATACAATCTTGCCAGCACTATTGTAAGAAACTACAATGGGAAATACCTGCCATTATACCAACAGTTCACCACTAAGAATAATGAATGGGGGCGATTGTATCTGAAAGGAATTATGGAAATGAACCCAAATAAGTTTATGTACCCGGATGCTACTTCTACCATGCGGTTGAGTTACGGTAAGGTTGCTTCCTATAAGCCACGTGATGCCGTTCAATATGATTATGTAACAACTATGACAGGCATGTTGGCAAAATATATCCCAGGCGATTACGAATTTGATTTGCCGCCGGATTTTTTGAAAGCTGCAAAAGCAAAGGATTTCGGCCCATACAAAGACGCCAAAAAAAATGATCTCATCATAGGTTTTATTACCACCGATGATATTACGGGCGGAAACTCAGGCTCGCCTGTGATAAATGCCAACGGTGAACTTATTGGACTGGCTTTCGATGGTAACTATGAAGCATTAAGCCACAAGCTTGCATTTGATAAGGATTTGAACCGCACCATTTGTGTAGATATTCGTGCTGTATTGTGGTGTATTGATAAACTGGGGGGTGCTCAAAACATCATCAAGGAACTAACCCTGAAAAAATAAAATCAATCAACCTAATTTTAATCCCGCAGAAATGCGGGATTTTTTCATTTTAACTGACTGGATTGAAAAATTTGCTTGTTTTTATTTTGACCTTTGGCTGTATTTGTAGTTATGGACAAACGGGTTTTAGTTTTGCAACTGATTTTTCAGTGATGCGCAATTTTAGTCCTAACCAGGAATTCTGGGCCGTGGGACAAACAGTACAATTCAATTTTCATTTTAATCAAAAGCAAACGGTTTATGCGTGGTTAAATTACTTCACACCAGCTAAGTTTAGTAATGATTTTATAGCAAATTCAAAATCATCGATAACATCTCCATCTCAAATACCTTTTTCTGCCAAATCACAGTGGAACATTGGCCATATATCGCTTGGATGGAAGCATTATGTGAAAGGAGGTTTTAATACGGAAACCAGTTACAATCTATACAGCATTGCTGGCTTTGGATTGATGATCACAAACGTTGAAAATGTTTTCTCACAAGCAATTGATACCAGTTTGTATTCTGTTCCTACAACAGAAGGCAGAGATAAATTTTATAGGTTAACACTTGATCTGGGTGCTGGCGTTGAAGTTCCTGTGGGCGGCAGCTTTTTTATGTATGGTGATTTGCGAACCTGGATTCCGACCTCGGATTATCCATCGCCCTATTTGCACAGCAATAAAAATGTTCCCCTTCCCATTATTCTTTCTGTTGGTGTAAGAATATTGTTTGGCAATTAAAGTTTTATATCAAATCTTCCCTTAGTCACAGTAATAGGGTCTGCAGAATTATCAATGCTTTGTCCACTGAATTCAAATGTTCCGGATACAATTTTATTAGGGAGGTCCCATTTGGTGATAGTAACTGTACCTGTGAATTGCGAACTGGTAATCCATTCATTCAAAGGAGTGAACCTTCTTTTAACATAATAAGCATAACTACCGGAAGAATTGGGATATATATCAGTGGTTTGATTGAGTTGATATGTTCCAGGGCCAGTCACGTTTTTTATATAAAGACTAAATTGCGTTTCGATCGGTTCAGATGCAAAATTTTGAGCAGTGATGATAAGGTCATTGATATTTGATCCACTCAATTGCGCATCCAAAATTGAAGAGTTGATACCTGTAAAACTTTGTGGCAACCAATATTGTCCGTCTAGTTTCAGGCCAAAAGTATTTGCGCCTGTTTGGGAGACTTCGGGCAGCGCATCAACAGTTTTTTTACAACTGTTAAAAAGCAATACTAAAAAGAATACAAGCAAAATGTTTTTCATGGAGGTTTTCGAATTGTAACACTCCTTAATCGTTGAAAACATCATTTTATTGTGGATAGAAATTGCCTTTTAACTTTACCGCCTTAAAATTTATTCATGCACACAGGCACAACCATCCAATCAATAGAAATCTACAAACTATTTATTGAATTAAAAGAACCCTTTGTTATTTCACTTGGTGCTCAAAATGATGTACAAAACATCATTGTTATTATACGCACAAAGGATGGTTGCACAGGCTATGGTGAATGCAGCCCTTACATGTCCATAAACGGGGAAAGTGTAGATACCTGCTTTATTGTCGGTCAATACTTTGCCAAAGTATTGAAAGGAAGAAACGCATTGCACATTGAGGCCTGCGTAGAATTGATGGATCAAACGATTTATGCGAATACAAGTATTAAAAGTGCATTCGATATAGCATTGCACGACATTGCCGCACAACATGCCGGAGTACCGATTTATAAATTTTTAGGAGGAGAAAAAAATAAAATCCTGGAAACTGATTATACGGTGAGCCTTGGGGAACCTCAAAAAATGAAATCCGACGCAATCAAAATAAAGGAACAGGGTTTCCCCGCGGTGAAGGTGAAATTGGGTGAAAACAAAGAAAAAGATGTGGAAAGGATTAGAGTCATTCGTGAAGGAATCGGAGATGAGCATCCATTACGTATCGATGCTAACCAGGGTTGGAAAACTGCGGATAATGCCATTGAAGTATTGACGGCATTGTCACCATACAATATCGAATATTGCGAAGAACCAATCCTTCGTTATCGCTTTATGGAGCTGAACAAGGTTTCAGCGGCTTCGCCTATTCCTGTGATGGCTGATGAAAGCTGCGGTGATGAATACGACGCAGAACGCCTGATACAGCTTAATGCCTGTAAAATGTTCAATATTAAACTGGGCAAGTCATCGGGTTTTTATAAAGGATTAAAAATTGCAAAACTGGGTGCCAAAGCCGGTATGCACATGCAGGTAGGAGGCTTTATGGAATCAAGATTGGGAATGACTGCATCAGCCCACCTGGCATTAGCAAATGATCATATTCATCACTGCGATTTTGATACACCACTAATGTTCACGGAAGATCCGGTAATCGGTGGAATCAAGTACCTGGACAAAGGTGTTGTAGATGTACCCGAAATTCCCGGGTTGGGCGCAGTAATCGATGAAAGATATTTAAAAACCGCGGAGAAATTTTTCATATAACCAAACCGTCATCGACATTGTATTCTACAGTGCCTACAAGACGACCTTTATAATAGATAATACTTTCCCCAAGACGGCTCATAATATGGAATTGTTTTTTCTCATCTCTCGATGGTTCATGACCAAGGAATTTGGTGATCAGTTCATTGATCATACGTGCCTTTTCCATGGTCATCTTTAACAGGACATTTTTTTCAGTCATGGCATTAGATTTAATAGCAAGCACAGAAGAACGGATTTAACGAATAGAGAGTACGGTCGGAAAAAGAGCAAAGGGGGATTTGCTAATCTAAAATATAGTTTTCTGATTAAAGCTGGTTTTTTTAGGAAGGATTTTTTTACTATTATTTTTTAACACCTGCTTCATTATCCTTCCAATGCCATAAATGCAGGCAGGCATAAGTTCTGTAAGGAGCCCATTTTTTAGAAATGCCTAATAGTTTTTCCTTAAATTCTTTTTTATTACTGTCATCGAGTTTATATAGTTTTTTCATAGCAGTTTGAAGACCATAATCGTCAGCTGAAAAGAGATCTTCCCTGCCTAAAGTAAACATCAGTAACATTTCTACGGTCCACCGGCCAACACCTTTAATTTGAGTAAGGAGCCCGATGACTTCTTCATCGCTCATTTTTTTTAATTTCTGATCTGTTAACTGATGATTAATAGCAAATTGTGCAACGTTCAACACGTATTGGGTTTTGGCATTACTTAGCCCAATAGCCCTTAGTTTTTCGAAAGGTGTCACCACGATTTGTTCCGGCGTGGGTTCCTTGTCCCCGTACAGGTCAATAAAGCGGTTGTAAATAACCCTGGCCACCTTGGTGCTTAACTGTTGGCTCATTATGGATGCACACAGCCGGAGGCAGATGTTTTTATGAAATTTCAATTGAAATGGTTCGCTGCCAATGATCAGCTTTGAGAGCTTTTTATCTTTGGACAAGTGGACCAGGTACTCCATAATTGAGATGAGAAATTAGAAATTAAAAATGGTGTGGTAAACACAATTTCGTTGAGCGGAAACAAAAATTATCATTGCCGGAGCGGTTCGCAAAGTGTTTGTGTGCCGGCCACGGGCAAGAGAGAAAAGTGGCGTGCAATTAAATCAGGTCAGGCTCCAACTGATATTTCCATTTTTTTCATCTTTCAACTGGATTCCAATTTCAGCTAACTGGTTTCTGATTTTATCGGAAGTTGCCCAGTCTTTTTTAGCACGGGCCTCTTTTCTTAATTCAACCAGCACCTCTATTACGCCTTTCAATTTTTCCCCTTCCGCTGCCGATTCGGTCTTCAATGCCAGGATCTCTTCTATAAATACCCGGAGTTTATCTTTGAGGGAATTGAAAGTTTCTGATCCTAAAGCGTCAAAGGAAATAGTCTTATCCTTTAATGAATTAATAACCGGAACAAGCTCAAACAAATTCGCCAGCACTTTTGCTGTATTGAAATCATCATTAATGAAATCGTCCAGTTCCCCTAATAGAATTGCAATCTTCTTATTCAATCTTTCGTCGTAGATATTTGATTCCCGGGCTCCGCCTGCTTCAACCATTCATAGGCTTCCATCAAACGTTTCATCCCCCTTTCAGCTCCCTGTAACGCCTCATTGCTGAAATCCAAAGTGCTACGGTAGTGCGTTTGCAAAATGAAAAAACGGATGGTCATTGGTGAATACGCCTTCTCCAGCATTGGGTGGTCGCCACTGAACATTTCGGTAAGCCTGATCACATTGTTATAGCTTTTTCCCATCTTTTTCCCATTGATAGTGATCATATTATTGTGGATCCAGTACCGGGCAGGCGGTACGTGATTGCAAATAGTACTTTGGGCAATCTCACTTTCGTGATGCGGAAACAAAAGGTCCATACCTCCGCCGTGAATATCAAATTGTTTCCCCAAATATTTAGTGCTCATTGCGGAGCACTCGATATGCCACCCCGGAAAGCCCTCTCCCCACGGACTTTTCCAACGCATAATGTGTTCAGGTGGTGCCGCCTTCCAAAGTGCAAAATCGGTTCGGTTCTTTTTTTCTTCCTGTCCCTCAAGTTCCCTTGTTGTTTCAAGCAGATCTTCGATTACCCTCCCGCTTAACTTTCCATAGTCATGTTTCTCAGCATATTTTTTTACATCGAAATAAACACTCCCGTTCACCTGGTAAGCATAACCGGCTCTAATCAGTTCTTCGGTCATAGTTATCTGCTCGACAATGTGTCCCGTTGCTGTTGGCTCTATACTTGGAGGTAGATTGTTGAATTTATCCATAGCCCAATGAAACAGGTTGGTATATTTCTGCACCATTTCCATTGGCTCCATTTTTTCTATTTGGGCTTTTGTAGAAATTTTATCAACTGCTTCTCTTCCTTCTTCTTCAAAATGGCCTGCATCTGTAATGTTCCGGACATACCTCACCTTGTAACCAAGGTGCATCAGATAGCGGTAGATCACATCAAAGGTTATATAGGGCCGTGCATGACCCAAATGACTTTCCCCGCTGACAGTAGGACCGCACACATACATACCCACGTGGCCGGCAACAAGCGGAACAAATTCTTCTTTATCTCTTATAAATGAATTATAAACCTTCAGCTTACTCATTCGGCAAAAATAACAAGCAAGCTGTGAGTAGCAAGTAGGTGACAGTTTTAAAAATGAGGCACTGGATGTGTGTTTGCCCTGGACAAGAACATCCGTGTACCAACTCCTACTTAGGTTTCTTCAACTCCACATCCGCTACCAGCATATAATGGTCTGAATAATTTTTAATAATGCGGTTAAATTGCCTGACCCCAAAATCCTTGGAGGTAAGTATATAATCAATGCGTAAGGCTGGAGCAATATTATAGTAAGTTCTGCCAACCCCTAACCCGTTCATTAAAAAAGCATCCTGAAGATCATCGTCTTTAATAGTATAATAAGTGTAGGAGTTGGGTACGTCATTGAAATCTCCGGTCAATATAAAAGGATAGGGAGATTTACTGATCTCGGCTTTTACCAGGTTAGCCTGCCCTGCCCGATTTATAACCCCACGTTTTAGTTTTGAAAAAATGCCACGGGAGCTTTTTACTTCTACTTCATTGTTCCTTATTTTTTCAATGGTTTCATAATCCTGCTTTTCAAATTGCACCGATTGTAAATGGGTGGTATATAAACGAATAGTGTCTCCATTAAAAATGACATCTGCATGAACCAGAGCCTCAGGCATACTGGGTTTTGGATACCGGATTAGTCCTGAATCAATAAGTGGATATTTTGAAAAAATAGCCTGTCCGTACCATTGCAAGTAGCCGTCATTATCGAATGAAAAATAATAATACGGGTAACCCAATTCCTTTCGTATGAAGTTCAGATTGTTATAGTATTGCGAATCGGTAGATGTAAAAAATTCCTGGAAGCAAAGAACATCAGCATTTTGTTCCTTGATCTGGTCCATCATTTTCAATCGCGTCCGGCTCCCTTTATTATTATTCCGTTTCCACTCAATAAACCTCGCCACATTCCAGTGGGCAATACGCAAAACGTTTTTTGGTTTGTTATAATCAAATTTATCAGGCACGTGAAAGCCAAAAAAAACCAATATGCTATTATAGCCAATAGCGAGTGAAAGCAATGAGATCAGAATGTATCGTGGCCGGAAGAGCAACCAGAAAAAAATAAATGCTATCAGTGTTATAATGATAAAGACAAAGCCCAAACCCAGTAGTGATATTGGCCACCATTTTTTTGGGTTTAGATATGGGGCAATGCAGGTTAATAAAAAAATAATGGCAACTATGCTATTGAAAGCAATAAAAAAGAATTTGGTGAAGCGACGGTAGCGGGCCATTACAATACGAATTTATATCACAGAGAACATGATTTAAAACGGATGTATTTTTTTCGAATTGTAGGGAAGAAAGTTTTGGGAGAAAATCCTATAACAGGTCTTCTTTACTGGCTCTTTTCAAAATTTCTTTTTCTTCCTCGGAAAGAGAATTATATCCTTTTTGGCTGATCTTATCCAGGATCTCGTCGATTCTTTGTTGTGTAACCGTAGGAGTTTTTTTAAAAGGCTGAACTGTGGCTTTATAAAATAGCTGCGATTTTACCGACTTTCCTTTTTTTGGCTTATCAGGATTGAAAAGATTGGAGGTCCAGTCATAAAAATTATTCATCCACAGGCCCCAGTCGCGGCCTCTTTGCAGCATTGTCATAAAAACAAAACCCATCAGTCCCCCGGCAATATGTGCAATGTGTCCGCCAGGATTACTCTCAGGAATAGTGGCCAGGTCAATTATAAGGTAAAGAACCGTGATCACCCATATTGGGATACCTCCGTTAAGCATCTGAAAAATGCGGTAATTGGGAGCCATTGTAGTTGCGGCGATAGCAATTGCCATTATCCCAGCTGAGGCACCATAAGCCTGGGCCGATGACAGATTATCTTTTAATGGCCCAATTAAATTAACTGAAACCATATAGGCCATGGCACCTGCAAGGGCACCATAAATAAACACAGGGATAATTTTGCGGTTGCCTGTAAGATCCTGCAGAATATAACCGAATGCCCATAGCCAGATCATATTGCCCAGGATATGCCATACATTCTTCATATCATGAACAAACATGTGGGTGATTAAGGTCCAGGGCCTGGAAAGAAATTTATCTAAATCAGCAGGTAGGGTAAACCAGTAAAAGAAATTATTCTCAAAAGAGAGAGTGCCGGCTTTTCCTTCACTGAAATAATAAATCACTTTTACGAAGGCGAGAAACACAAAAACGATCAGGTTGATAGCGATCAACATGGTCAGGGCATTTCCATCTTGTCCTATGGATAACTGGTGCCTGTTTCGTTGCTGGTAATAACTCATGGTGTTTTTCTATCGCTGCAATTTATCTGCCACATTAATAAAAAGTTTTCCTGTTGCTTTTATTCCAAATGAAGACCAGAATAAAGCCGGTCAGGGCTCCGCCCAGGTGTGCAAAGTGAGCTACATTATCGCCACTAACATTGGCTACTCCACCAAAAAGATCAATGGCAGCCATACCAATAACGGCCCATTTCGCTTTTATAGGAACCGGAATGAACATGATATACAATTCTGTATTTGGAAATAAATATGCAAACGCAACTAAAAGACCCATTATTGCTCCTGATGCCCCAACGGCTGTTGACAATGCGCCTAACAGGCTGGATATTCTTGGATCACCTGGATTTGCCTGGAACACCTCTAATAATTGCTCGCACCTTATATACTGAATAATTAAATGACAGGCGGCAGCACCAACTCCACAAACCAGATAAAAAAGCAAAAATCTTTTTGGCCCCCAAACGTTTTCCAGTATCCTGCCAAACATCCAGAGAGCAAACATATTGAACAAAATATGGAACAGAGGACCGTGGGCAAACATATGTGTAGCGACCTGGTAGGGATAAAATCCAAAATAGTCCTCAAACCCCGGGGACCGCATTATAATCTGTTTTAGCTGTTCGGGTAAAATGGGATATAAAGCAATTTTTTCTGTCAGGTGATATTTCTGATCAAACATTTGCTGGGCAATCCAAACCAGCACATTTATGATTATTAAATTTTTTACAATCGGAGGAAAATCATTCGGCCTATAATATTTGAAATTGCTCATCTTTATTTTCGTTTTAGCTGAACTACATTTTCTATATGATGCGTATGCGGAAACATGTCTACTGGTTGCAGCCTGGTCACTTCATATTTTTCATCCAGCAAAGAGAGATCTCTTGCCTGGGTTGCCGGGTTGCAACTCACATATACAACAGTCGCCGCTTCTATCTCTAAAATTTTTCTTACCAGCTTTTCATGCATGCCCGCACGCGGCGGATCGGTAATTATCACATCCGGTTTGCCATGTTGGGCGAAGAAATCATCATTACAAATGTTAATAACATCGCCACAATAAAACTCCGCATGACGAATATTATTGAGCACGGCATTTTCTCTTGCATCCCGGATCGCTTCCTCTATTGCTTCCACCCCAATAATTTTTTGAGCACCCTTACTGCAAAAAATACCAATGCTACCAGTACCGCAATAAAGGTCATACAGGATTTGTGTACCATTCAACCCGGCAAATTCTCTTGTTATCTGGTAAAGCCTTTCTGCCTGTTTGGTATTAGTTTGAAAAAAGGATTTAGGGCCAATTTTGAACTGAAAATCCTCGAGTTTTTCCAACACATAACCTTTACCGTGGTATGTGACAGGCTCAAGGTCAGTAAATGAGTCGTTTTTTTTAAGGTTTATGGTATAGAGTATTGTAGTAATGTTGGGAAAATTCACTTTGATAAATTCAAGAATTTCATTTCTTTTCTTTTTATTGTCTTCCCCAAAAACCACGTTCACCATAACTTCCCCGGTTGCACAAATACGAAGCTGGAGATTTCTTAAAAACCCTTTGTGTTCCCTGTAATCGTAAAAGCTGAGTTTTTGCTTCCATGCAAATTCGCGAACCGCATTCCGGATTTCATTATTGGGTTCGGGCTGCAGCCAGCATTTTTCAATATTGACCACTTTATCGAAAAAGCCTTTTGCATGAAAACCAAGCACACCCACTTCCTTTGGTGCATCCAGTGAAAGGGCAATATCACTTACTTCGCTTGTTAGCGGCCCTGGTAATTGATTGAAACGATGAAAATCTGGTGACGGGTTGCTTTCCAGCCTTTGCACACGGGTGGGCTTGTGTGGTGTAAATTCTCTTGTACTAAAAGTATATTCCAGTTTATTCCTGTAAAATTTGTCTTCACCGGCGCCTGCGATTGGTAAAGAAGCGGGCAGTTTTATTTTTCCAATCCTGGTAAGGTTATCAATGACCTGCTGTTGCTTATACTGAAGTTGTTTTTGATATGGCAGCATTTGCCATTGGCACCCACCACATACACCAAAATGCTGGCAAAATGGTTCGATTCTCTCCTTTGAATATGATTTAAACTGCACAGGATAACCTTCGGCCCAGTCCTTTTTGTTTTTAGAAAGTCGAACATCTACCACATCGCCGGGCACTACATTTTCAATAAAGATGACTTTGCCATCCTGCCTTGCCAGGGATTTCCCTTCTGCTGCGTAGTTTTCCACTAAGACTTCTTCCAAAACAATATTTTTCTTTTTTCTCACCGGTCAAAAATAACTAATTCTGGTCCTGCCATTAAAGAAGAGGAATAGGTCATGAGCGGATTTTATTATTTTATCATTTTTTTGCAGATCACTTAAAAGTTGACTATCATCTTCACCTTATTGTGATGATACAGCGGTTGTTTTTAGAACCTTTCGCTGGTAAACAACTTTCAATAAACTAAAAACATCTTAAAACTATATCTCTTTGCTTCGACACTGGGAATGGATTTAATATTTTTACGAGCTATTGTTGTGTTTATGAAATATTTAGCTGCCGTTCTGTTATCGCTGATTAGCTTTTTGGCCTTTGCCCAGAACGGGTATGAAATTAAGGTGACTCTGAAGCCTTACAAAAATCAATACATCTATCTCGGGCATTACTATGGAAAACAATTGCCCATAATAGATTCGGCATTATTGAATGAGAAGAGCGAAGCCGTTTTTAAGGGTGACAAGAAATTAGGTGGTGGCATTTACCTGATCGGTTACCCTGATAGGGCTCATAATTTTGAAATTGTTATTGATAAGAACCAGAAGTTTTCCGTCATTGCAGATACCTCAAAAATTCAATCGGTTAGTTTTCAGAATTCTCCTGAAAACGTTGAGTTCAAGGGGTACCAACAATTCATGATGAAAAACGGGTTGCTCATTGACTCATTAACGAAAAAAAGAAGTAAGGTAAGTGCAGCAGATTCAATCAACATTAATAGCCAGATTCAGGCTGTTAATGATAAGGTTAAAGTATACCGGAATGAAATCATTTCAAAAAATGGAGAATCCCTGCTGGCTGTTTTGTTGAAGGCAATGAAAGAACCGGAAGTTCCCCAAAACGATCCCGCAGCCAAAACGGATTCGATGTTTGCCTACCGTTATTATAAAAAACATTATTGGGACGGTGTGAATTTTTACGACGATCGGTTGGCCCGGACTCCTTTTTTTGAAAGCCGGATTGATAAGTATATGGAACAACTGGTTTATCCTTCGGCTGATTCGGTGATCAAGGAGTTGGACTATATGCTCGGGTACGCAAGTATCAATGAGGAGATGCAGAAATTTTTATTGCTGAAGTTTGTAAACCGCTATCTGAACCAGAAATACATGTGGGAAGACAAAGTGTTTGTGCATTTATTTGAAAAATATTTTTCCCAAAAAAATTATCCATGGCTCACGGAAGCCGGGAAGAAAACCATTACTAACAGAGCGTATAGCTTAATGGCTAACATTCTGGGAACAGAAGCCTTCGATATAGAACTGCCAGATACCACGGGCAAAACAACGAAATTGTATTCACTTCAGGCTCTGTACACCCTTGTGGTTATCTGGGATCCGATGTGCAGCCATTGCAAAGAACTTATTCCGCGGTTGGATAGCGCTTACAATGCAAAGTGGAAAAGCATAGGCCTTAAATTTTTTGGATTGGCCAGGGAAACCGATGGCAAAAAGTCTGATTGGTTAAGTTTTATTAATAATAATCACTTGAACGAATGGACGCACGTTTATTATTCCAAAGAAGCCGACGTTGCAAGAACCAGTGCCGGGATTCCCAGTTACTCTCAGTTGTATGATGTACAAACTTTTCCTACTTTGTACTTACTTGATAAAGACAAGCGTATCATTGCCAAAAAACTTACGCTTGAGCAGATTGATGAAATTTTAGCCTACAGGCAAAACAACAAATAGCTATGAGAAAACTGATCGCTGCTTTGGGAGTGCTGGTCTCTCTCTCTGTGTCAGCACAAAGCATTTTTTATTACGGAAATGATTCAGTCCCGGTAAAAGAATTCTTAAAGGCATACAATAAGAATAAAACCAATGTAAAAACTGAAAAGGCATTCAGGGATTATCTCAATTTGTATATTGCCTCCAGGCTAAAAATTAAGGAAGCAAAGCAAAGAGGTTATGATACACTGCCGCAAATGGTTGCGGATCTGGATAATCTTCGCCAGCAGATTTTGCCCAATTATTTGAATGATAAAGAAGCCGTAAACAAACTTGTGGAGGAGGCGTATACCCGCTCTCAAAAAGATATCCATCTTGCTCACATCTTTATTAGCTTTCAACAGAATGGAATAGTTGATACGGTAACTGCTTTGAAAAAATTGGCAGAGGTGCAGGAAAAATTAAAAAAGGGTATTGATTTTTCAGCACTCGCCACACAATATTCCGATGATACTTCTGCAAAAACTAACGGTGGCGATCTGGGTTGGATTACGGTGTTTAATTTACCGTATGCATTGGAAAACCTCACTTATTCAACGCCAGTAGGAAAAACTTCCGTAGTGTATAAGTCAAAATCAGGTTATCACATTTTCAAAAACAAGGCCGAAAGAAAAGACCCGGGAAGGTTAAAGGCTGCACAAATTCTAATTGCTTTTCCACCCGGTGCAGACGCATCAGTAAAAACTGCGAGTAAGAAGTTAGCTGATTCGATACACAACCGGTTAGTGAAAGGAGATGACTTTGGAACACTGGCCTCCTCGTTTAGTAACGATATTGTTTCAGCGGCAGCCAATGGACAAATGCAGGAGTTTGGGGTTGGTGAATACCATCCTGTTTTTGAAAATACGGTTTATAGCCTGCAGAAAAATATCATCAACAAACCATTTCTAACCTCACATGGTTATCACATAGTAAAGCTTATTGAAAAAATACCACCACTAACCAGGACGGATGAAAGAAGTATGGATGCCCTGCGTACTAAAGTAGAGCAAAGCGACCGTATGGCTTCTACTAAAACGGCATTAGCAAATAAGGTATTAAAGGAAGCAGGCTATAAAAGAACAACGTTCAACAATTCTGAACTGTGGGCATTAACAGATAGTGTTCTGAATACAAAGCCTACCGGCATTCATGTGCATCTAACGGGTACTTCAGAATTGATGCAGGTGGGGCATAAAAAATATTTAGTGTCTGATTGGATAAGCTACGCTCAAACCTTTCGATACAAACCCGATGGAAGTGGCCTTAAACCTTATCCACAGTTATGGGATGAATTTGTTCAGGCCATGGCTTTAAATTATTACCAGGCAAACCTGGAGAATTATAACCATGAATTCAAAGAACAAATCGATGAGTTTCGTGATGGGAACTTGTTTTTCGAGATCATGCAAAAAGAGGTTTGGGGTCCATCTCAAACTGACAGCACAGCTCTTGTCAATTATTTTGAAAAAAATCGTAGCAAATACAACTGGAAGCCAAGTGCCGATGCCGTGATTTTCTATGCAAGTGACATGACCACAGCCAAAACATTCAGTACTGAACTAAAAAAGGCACCAGCAGCATGGCATAATCTGGTTGGAAACTATGAAGAAAAAATTGCTGCAGATTCTTCAAGATTTGAATTGCCGCAAATTCCGAACCCGGCAAAACAGGCTTTGCAGCCCGGCACCGTTACCAATCCTTTAGTAAATAGGGCCGATAACACCGCTTCATTTGCTTATGTGATACGCAGTTACAACAACACGGAGCCGAGAAATTTTGCCGATGCAAGAGGCCTGGTGATTAATGATTACCAGGTAGAAATAGAGAAAAATTGGGTACAACAGCTCAAGAAAAAATATCCCGTCAGGATCAATGAAAAACTGGTGAACGAATTAATAAAGACTAAAAAATATTAAAATACCTAACCGTTGAAAAAGAATAAAGGCTTCCCAGATGGGAAGCCTTTATTGCAAAAGCAGTTATCGCTTTTTATAATCCCCTAACCACATTAGCAATAATGTGCGGTTTACCTAAAGTATAATAATGCAGGCATGGAACTCCGGCCTGTTTCAATTCCCTTGACTGTTTTAATAACCACTCCGTTCCCACAACCTCCACCTCGGAATCAGTCTTGCATTTTAAAATTTCTGTAGATAGTTCTTCGGGAATATCCACATGAAACGTTCTTGGAATAATGGTCAATTGTTTTTTGGTACTGATTGGTTTTAATCCCGGAATGATCGGCACATTAATCCCTGCATTTTTACAGCCTTTTACAAATTCAAAATATTTTTTGTTGTCGAAAAACATTTGGGTGGTCACATATTCAGCACCACCATCCACCTTCGACCTTAAATAGGAAAGATCGGTTTGCATGTTAGGAGCTTCAAAATGTTTTTCAGGATACCCGGCAACACCAATGCAGAAATTTGTTTTTACGGCATTCTTCAAATCCTCTTCCAAATAAATACCGTTATTCATATTGGTGACCTGGCGTAATAATTCAATAGCGTATTTATGTCCGCCTGCTTCTGGTTCAAAAGAGCTTTCATTCTTCGGCGCATCGCCACGTAATACCAATACATTGTCAATTCCTAAAAAGTTCAAATCGATCAGGGCATCCTCTGTTTCCTGCCGGCTAAATCCACCGCAGATCAAATGGGCAACCGCATCCACTTTATAGCGGTTTTGAATGGCTGCACAAATACCTACAGTGCCCGGACGTTTTCTTACTTCAACTTTATCAAAAGTTCCATCAGGCTTTTTCTTAAACATGCTTTCGCTACGGTGGTAAGTGACATTGATAAACGTAGGTTTAAATTCCATCAAAGGATCCAAATGTTCCCACAAGGCGTTAATACCTTTTCCTTTCAATGGTGGAAGTATTTCAAACGAAACAGGAGTACCCTGTGCCTGGCTTAAATGTTCAGTTACTTTCATGAGGGTGCAAACTTAGTATGCAGTTAACGAAATACAAAAGCAATTTGGAAAACCACTGAAACAAAGGCTTTCCTTTATTTTTGGCAAAAATTGTATTGGGTATTATCATACATACACAGGATCTTATTAAACGATATCGTGCCCGCACTGTAGTGAATCATGTTTCCATTGAAGTTAAGCAGGGAGAGATTGTTGGATTGCTGGGACCCAATGGGGCAGGTAAGACCACCACTTTTTATATGACGGTTGGATTGATTAAGCCGGACCAGGGAAAAGTTTTTATCAATGACCGGGATATAACAAAAGTGCCTATGTATAAAAGGGCACAAATGGGAATTGGTTATTTACCACAGGAAGCATCCGTATTCAGAAAGTTAAGTATTGAAGACAATATTAGTGCGGTATTGGAAATGACAAAACTTTCCCGGGTACAACAAAAAGAAAAACTGGAAACGTTAATCAGTGAATTCAGGTTGGAGCATGTAAGAAAAAACAATGGAGATGTGGTAAGTGGTGGGGAAAGGAGAAGAACAGAAATAGCCAGGGCCCTGGCCGTGGATCCAAAATTTATTTTATTAGATGAACCTTTTGCAGGGATTGATCCGATAGCGGTGGAGGATATCCAGGCTATTGTGGCAAAATTGAAGTATAAAAACATCGGTATTCTTATCACCGATCATAATGTTACAGAAACACTTTCCATTTGCGACAGAGCTTATTTGTTGATTGAAGGAAAGATTTTCAAACACGGAACTGCTGAAGAACTTGCGCAGGATGAACAGGTAAAGATGTTATACCTTGGAAGAAACTTCGAATTAAAAAGAAAAGATTATTTGTTACAGGAAATAAATCCTGATGCGTTGCCCGACAGTTTGTGAGGAATTAATCGCGGTTGCAATCCTTGCAAATTCCATTGATCACTACCTGAACCTCTTGTGCAAAATAACCTTCCGGTAAATCAATTTTTGGCGACACTACATCATCCAAACAAATGGTTCTTCCGCAATTGGCACATACAAAATGAACATGCTCGTCGTGGTGATGACCTTCTTCACATTCTTTACAGAGTGCATACCGAATAGAGTTATCCGCCGTAGGAATGGTGTGAATAATTCCTTTTTCTACAAAGGTTTGCAACGTCCGATAAACGGTAACGCGATCAAATTTTTCTCCAGCTTTTTTCTCAATATCGCCATGCGCCAACGCATCTTTTGCATTTAGAAAAATTGACAGGATTTTTTTTCGGCTGTCGGTAACGCTCAAATGTTTACGGCGCAGAATTTCATTCAGCCGGCTTCCCGGGATTTTTGCTTCTGTTGTATTCATGTATTCTCTTTCAATAATTTTTTTATTTCAACTTCCATCTGTTTGATTTCTGAGGGTTTGAGCCCGTCATAGATCTTAACTACTTCTCCCTTCTTATTTACCAAGGCAATTAATTGGGTATGCAGGAAATCTGTCTCTCCCCTCTCCGTTTCATTTTTTGGATCGTCGATCTTGTAGCTATGCCTGGCCATTGCATATAAACTATCTTTATTTCCTGTAAGAAACACCCATTTTGATGGGTCTACATTCAATACTGAATCTGCATACGTTTTTAATTTGGATACAGAATCCGTCGAGGGATCGCAAGTGTAAGAAAGAATCAGAAAATCAGTTTCGTTCTTAAAATGATTGTAAACAGGTTTCAGATTATTATTTAACCGGGGACAGACACTGGTGCAGGTTGTAAAGAAAAAACTGGCAACATGCACCTTACCCTTCACGTCCTTGTTTGAAAATGTATTTCCATCCTGATCATAAAAACTAAATGGTTGAACTGTGCTGATAGCCGGCATTTTTGGATGGGCAAATCCCGGAATAGCATAGGATAAGGCCAAAAAAAATCCAACAACCAAAACAAGAAAGAACCCTATATAAAACCAGGTTTTTTTTGACATGCCGCAAAGTTAACTAAGATGATGAGCATTGAAGATGACTTAACAGTCCTTTCGATCACGAATTGGTCAGATTTTCCAAAATGGTCAGTTGTAATCTTCTTTATTAACCAGGTTCACGAAGAAAAGAAGTTATAGCTTGATCAGCATTGTCCCTGTTGGGAAGTAGCTGAAAAATGAGTACTCTTAATAACTGTAATGGTGTTCACATTCAGACAAAACATCACTTCCATATTTTATAATAATAACGTAAAAGCAGGAGCAGGCTGGCTAAAAAAATAAAATAGAACAACACATTATACCATCTAAAGCCAGTTGCTACAAATCCCAGTTGAAAAAAAATTCCCAGCGTAGCAATACTTATCAGCCAGATTGCCCCCCATGAAAATGAATTAATTATTTTCCTGAAATATTTTTTCACTTCAGGATCCATACCTGAATTATATTCATCCATTCGTGGTAATTCTTCAAAAATCAAGGTACTAATAAAGCCCTGAATGCTATGGAATCGCCGTTAAAAACATTGAAATCCACTTTTGATGTAATCCCATTCACCCGTCCGGCTTCACTGTGTTGCCAAAAGGTCCAATCCCTGTTAATGCGTGGTTGGTGCGGTTGTAAATAATGCGCAACCCAAAGAGGGTAATCATCAAAATATCCTTTCAGATTTTTATCGTAGAAATCGAGATAGGTATAAATAATTGGTCTTACGTGGTAATAGTTTTCTATGACATCCAGCCATTCTTTTAATTCGCTCCGCAATTGTTCAGGTTTTGCAGTATAAATGTTTTCAATATCGATCACCGGGGGCAGATCCCCGCTTTCGAGTTTGACCTTTTTGATAAAG
>Ga0193740_1000074_pt1 | contig 26669 bp, 25 predicted proteins | sample L2s1metaG_FD_145072 | JGI IMG/M metagenome (GOLD analysis project Ga0193740, IMG submission 145072) | Soil microbial communities from a riparian zone of the East river system, Colorado, United States - L2s1 | ecosystem: Environmental > Terrestrial > Soil > Riparian zone | place: USA: East River... | reverse complement strand
CCTTAACAAAAGGCGTGGGCCTCCCAAAAAAATTAAACCAAAATGCTTTGGATGGAACCCCTGGATTTTGATCTGCCACCAAGGCCAAAAGGTATCTATGGTCTCGATAAGGCAACATGGCTGTGCGCATTTCAGTTGCGGGTAACATTACCGCTCCAGTTCCGGTTCTGAGTTTTATGAACAGCCTATCAATAACTTTATTGGTAATGGGCATATATACACTCAAAAACTTATACGGTGTAAGCAAAGCCATTCCAATGTTAGCGAGCTCCCAATTGAAATTATGCCCCAAATGGGCCTGGCATTTTTTACCTTGTTCATAAAGCTTATGAACTACTTCTGTATTGACTGTAAAATGCTTGTTGATAAATTGATCCCCCGCACTTATTAGTTTAAGGGTTTCAATAAAGTTGTCAGTAAAATTTCGATAGAATTTTTTGGCAATCTCTTTCTTTTCAGCAACTGATTTCTCAGGAAAAGCGATCGATAAATTCTGGAACACAATGTTTTTCCTGTAACCAGTTACATAATAAATAATAAAATAGGCAAAATCAGACAGGATGTAAAGAATCCTCAAAGGCAGGAGAGATATCAAATAAAAAAAACCATACACCAGGTAGTACATAAGCTGCGCAAAGATATAACCGCACAAGTGAGTGACACAACGAAGGCTCAATAGAATTGTTAACCCTGTTACAAAACAATATTTTGAACTAAGTCAGACTTATATGGATAATCGGTATTATAATGTAGTCCCCTGCTTTCCTTTCTAAATGTTGCTCCCTTAATAATAAGATAGCCAACAGTAATCATATTACGCAACTCCAGCAATTGGGGAGAGACAGTTGTTGTTTGATATAACCCTTCCGTTTCATCGAATAAAAGGTCAATTCGTTTCATGGCCCTCTGTAAACGGACATTGTTTCGAACGATACCGACATAATCACTCATTACCTGTTGCAGCTCCTTCAGGCTTTGGGTGATCAGGATCATTTCCTTTGGCTGTGATGTTCCTTCTGCACTCCAGTCTGGTACGTTGGGCAAATCCTTTAACCTGTCTATCATGTTTATGGCATCGGTATAACAGCGATGAGCAAATACCATGGCCTCAAGCAGGGAATTACTTGCTAAACGATTTGCACCGTGCAAGCCGGTACTTGAACATTCACCACACACATAGAGATTTTGAATGGAGCTTCTTCCCCATTCATCCGTTTTAATGCCGCCACAACTATAGTGTGCTGCCGGTGCAACCGGAATCAAATTCTTTGCAACATCGATTCCAACTGATAAACATTTTTCATAAATATTGGGGAAATGTTCTTTGAAATTTTCAATTGGCATGTGACGGCAATCCAAAAAAACGTGTTCGGTCCCTGTAATTTTCATTTCGTTATCAATTGCCCTTGCAACAATATCCCTTGGTGCCAGGTCTTTCCTGGCGTCGTACCGCTCCATAAAAGCCTCGCCAGTGATGTTGCGAAGAATGCCTCCATCTCCACGAACAGCTTCGGTAATCAAAAACGCCTGGCCTCTTTTTCCAACTTCGTACAGTGCCGTTGGATGAAATTGGATGAACTCCATGTTTTCAATTCTTCCTTTTGCACGATAGACCATTGCAACGCCATCACCTGTTGCAATTGAAGGATTGGTGGTCGTACGATATACCTGCCCATTGCCACCTGTGGCCAGAAGGGTAATCTTCGACAAAATTTTTTCAATGCGGTTAGTTTTTGCATTCAGCACGTATACACCATAACAACAGATATCAGGGTTAGATTTTGTAACGAGGTATCCAAGGTGATGTTGCGTGATGATGTCAATAACAAAGCAATGATGAATCATCTGGATGTTAGGTTGATGTTTAACCGCGTCAAGCAAAGCTCTCTCCATCTCCCTGCCTGTAATATCCTTATGGTGAAGAATGCGAAACTCTGAATGACCCCCTTCTTTCCCGAGCTTAAAATCACCTTCGGCATCTTTATCAAATTGCGCACCCCAATCAATAATTTCCTGTACTCTGGCAGGACCTTCTTTTACTACAATTTCAACCACTTCCTTATTACATAAGCCATCGCCGGCAATCAAAGTATCCTCAATGTGTTTTTCAAAACTGTCGTTTTCCAGGTCGTTTACAACAGCTATTCCACCCTGTGCATACTTCGTATTGGTTTCGTCAGGAGTGGCTTTCGTGATCACCATTAGTTGTTTGTCCGGACAATGCTTTGCTACTTTTAACGCATATGTTAACCCGGCAATTCCGGAGCCGATAATTAAAAAATCTGTTTGCATGGTTTTGAGATAGAGTTGGCAAAATTATGTACAATGAATTTTAAGATTGCATTTTTATGGGTTGCGATGGCGAATGAATGATTTACAAGAAGGTTATGTCTTTGGTTTTGCAATAAAGATTATTATAAACAATACTTTGTTTTGAACCTGTAGTGACTTTAAGCTGCCCTCTTCAGAAGCTCTCCATATAAAGTTTCTATATTCTTGAGGGCTTTTTTCATATTGATCCCTTTGCCTAAGACTCCTTTGAAAATATCGCCTTCTTTTTGCAACCGCACCGGCATATTTTGAAGAGTAAAGTCGGAAAGTTTCAACCCTTTTTTTACTTCTTCCCAATATAAAGGTGCCGACACCGTTGCACCTGGTTTTGGCCGTAAGGAATATGGGGCAGCAACAGTTGCCTGCGGACGATTTTGCAAAAAATCGATGTACATGTTACCACCGCGGTGAGCTGTTTTCCTTTCGATTGAAGTAAACTGAGGCAACTCTGCATGAACAATCTTCGCAATGCGTCGTGCAAATTCTTTCGAATCGTGATAACTATATTTTGCACCAAGCGGAATATAAATATGCAAGCCTGAGGAACCTGAAGTTTTGCAATAAGAAGGAATTCCAATAGCATCCAAAACTTCTTTGGTAACCCTGGCTGCCTGAATAACCTGGTTAAAACTGTTTTCATCCGGGTCAAGGTCAATAATGCACCAATCAGGGTTGTCGGGATTTTTTATCGTGCTGCTCCATGGATTCATTTCAATACAACCCAGGGATGCGATGTATAATAAGCTTGCTTCGTTCGTGCAAAATAAAAATTCTTTCTCTTTTTGTTCGCGATGACTGAAGTAGGGAAATGTTTCAATCCATGCTGGAGCCTTCCCTTTGACATCTTTCTGATAAAAGCTATCGCCATTAATTCCATGGGGATGGCGGTTTAATGTTTGCGGACGATTAGCCATGTATGACAGCATATACGGCGCAACCTGGTAATAGTAATTAATCATGTCCCGCTTTGTATAACCTTCTTTTGGCCAAAAAGTCTTACTCAAATTTGTAAAACGTAATTCATTTCCGCCAATTAAACGGGTTTGTGTTTCTTCCCTTGGGTTGAGCAAGGTTTTTCTTTCTTTTTTAGGTGGAGCTTTGATGACATTTTGCTTTACCAGTTTATGTTCTTTTACCAATTTGATGGTATTGATAGGAACTTCTTTGATTACTTCGTACGGATTTTTATCCTCTCTTAACCCTTTAAAAGACGGCTGGCGGAAAGCACCTCCTTTGGTTTCTTCCCGATAACCGATTTCGGCGACCAGTTTTGGTTTCACCCAGGTAACCGTTGCTTTAGGCGGGTTCGGTCGGAACCGTGATGGCTTATTATATTCCGGTATAGTTGAAAAAGGGCATTGAGGAGTTTCATAAGGACGTAATTTATCAATTATCTCCTGCTGCATGGTTTTATTGAAACCCGTACCTACCGGCGTCACAAAATGGAAAGAATTATTTTCAATAATGCCTAATAACAAAGCGCTGAATAATTTATTGCTTCCCTCATTATGTGTATATCCACCAATTACCAGTTCCTGCCGCTTCTCGGTTTTTATTTTTAACCAGTCTTTTGTCCGTTTTCCAACTGTATAAACACTTCCTGATTTCTTTGCCATTACACCTTCCAGATGTAATTGCTTTGCTAACCGGAAAGCTTCTTCACCATTATCTTTTAAAATATCACTGAATCGCAGGTAAGCACTGTCATTTGGAATGATAGTCTTCAGCAGTTGTTTTCGTTGTTCCAGCGGAAGGTGCATAACGGAATGTCCTTCCAGCCATAAAATATCAAATAGGTAATACAGTAATTGTCCGTCAGCTTCGCTTCGCCATAATTGCAAATCACTAAAATCAGGAATACCAAGGTCGTTCACCACAACAATTTCACCATCCACAACCGCATTAATATTCCACTGCTTTAAAACTTCATACAAAGGGTAAAACTTTTGATTAAAGGATTTTTTATTTCTTGAGCAGATATTGACCTTACCATTCTGTAAGTAAGCGAGAGCCCTGTACCCGTCCCATTTCATTTCATATACCCATCCCTGTTCTTTTACAGGTTCAGTTACAAGGGTTGCCAACATGGGTTCAATATTTACTGGCATTGGCATCGATCTGCCTTTAGTTATCATTTCGATTACTGATTTTTCCCTCAGATGTTTATTCCTCATATTGGGGATAAGCCCAAAAAACAATCCTACTCTTACACGGATTCAGCGTCGCTTATATACCACTTATCAACAAAAAATTTCACCGGACTGATCGGAAGAGGCTCAAAAGTCTAAGATGTGGGCATACTATATAAACGGTTTTTGGTCTATTAAAAGAAGGCATTCATCTTTTGTTATGTTTAAGTGAGCCAAAACGAAAGGCAAAAACATCTTTTTTAAGAAATGGCTAGTTAGTTTTAGTAAACGAAATCCAATTATCCACGTCAGAATAAAAAGCTTTTTATGGATACCTTACTTGCCACCTGGGAAATGAACCTGGAATCAGAACAATCTTCTGAAATTCGGGAAGAGGTTGCTAACTGGCCTGCAGAGCCTTACACTCTCGATTGGGAAAGTTTCAATTGGAACTAAATACTCAAATCTTTAAAACCACGTCGCCACCTACGGGGTGACCAACACAGGTTAACGTCAAACCATTTGCCAGGTCTTTTTCAGTCAGCACTTCATTATAAGACAACCAGACATTTCCCTCAATGCAGGTTGCAGCACAATTGCCACATTTTCCTGTTTCGCAACTATAAGGAAGCCCGATATTTTGTTTTTTCGCGGCCTGTAAAATGGGATCTGGGTAATTTACTTTCAGCTTGTAAATTTCTTTACCGTACTGGATGGTTACAAGATGTGTGTCTTTATCCGGAGGATCAATTTTTGGTAATCGCTTCAATTCAGTAACAAAATTTTCTTTCCTGATGTTGTCTTGCGGCACTTTATTCTCCTGTAAAGTGTACGTACACATACGCATGTAAGCCTCTGGTCCGCATAGATAAAATAAAGTTTGATCGAAGCTGCAAATAGAGTGTGCCTTTGTTAACTGTATAAGCAGTTCCCGGTTCAATCGGGCCATTAACAGGTTGGGCGAACCACTAAATAAAAACTGCAAATGAAATTGGTTATTAAATCTTTGGTTCAACTCATTTAATTGATGAAAGAAAATTGTTTTTGATTGTGATGAATTACTAAAGATCAAAATCACATGAATACCGGGATGGAAATGTAAAACCGTTTTTAAAAGAGAATAGATAGGAGTGATGCCGCTCCCAGCTGCTAAGAAAAATATTTGCCGGGTGTTGGAAAAATCTTCTGGTAATGTAAAAAGTCCGCCGGCACCTGTTGTTAATAATTCATCACCAGGTTTTGCATAGTCAATTAATTGCCTTGAAAAAATACCGTTCGCAATTCGCTTTACGCCAATGGTTAAAGGTTCATTTAGTAAAGGAGATGAAGTGACGGAGTAAGATCGCCTGATTTCCTGGGGTGCGGATTGTTGAACAAAAGTGACGTACTGGCCGGCCTTGTATTCAATACCATGGCCATTTTTAAATGTAAATGTTTTAAACCCTTCAATCTCGTTGTGTATTTGTTCAATAATAACGGGCTTGTAAAGCACAACCGGATATTTGTTTAATAGTTATCAAATATCCGGCTAAGATTGGTTTATCCTGCAAAAGCAACGGCTAAAACAGTAATAATGAATATAACCGTGGCGGCCCAGATAAAAACAGCAAGGCTGTTCAGGATAAGTGCCAGCAAAGGACTTTGTTTGTAAAGGCGTAGGATTGTTTTCATAGGGTTTTATTTAGCACTAACAAATTAGTTTGCATAGTTGAGGGCAGGAAGTAAAACGCAAAAAATCATTTGAAATCACCGAGTACTACTTGGGAAAGTTTCGTAACTGGATATGGTTCAGATTAACCCACAATAATTAAATGAAATACGATCTTTTAGAATGTAATCCTGGCAAATAATGCCCGGAATTGCCTTGGTTATGATTAGTTCAAAGCCTGTAAAATATCATTCAAAATATCATCTTTGTTTTCAAGGCCAGCTGATATGCGGATCATTCCCGGTGTAATTCCAACAGCGAACCTTTCATCATTGCTAAGCTTGGCATGGGTAGTACTCGCAGGGTGTGAAGCAATAGTTCTTGTGTCTCCTAAATTGGCTGTGCGGGAAAGTAGTTGTAAACGATCCAAAAATTTACGTCCGCCTTCCAGTCCTTCTTTTAATTCAAAACAAAACAGACCACCGCCATCTTTCATTTGCTTTTTGGCAATAGCATATTGGGGGTGCGACGGAAGAAAAGGATATTTCAGCCATTCTATCTTCTTATGACCTTCCAGCTTTTGCGAAAGATAGAGGGCATTCTCAACATGGCGTTGCATACGCACCTCGAGCGTTTCAAGGCTGCGGCTCAGTATCCATGCATTAAATGGAGATAGTGCAGGTCCAGTGCTTCTGCAAAACAAATAGATGTCATAAATGAAATCTGATTTGCCCACAACAATTCCACCCAATGTTCTTCCCTGTCCGTCAAGCCATTTAGTTGCCGAGTGAATAATAATATCGGCCCCGAAATCTATTGGTTTTTGTCCAAGGGGAGTAGCGAAGCAATTATCAACAACTAAAATGATTCCATGTTTTTTTGCAATTGCATTTACAACTTCCAGATCAATAATATCAAGACCGGGATTGGTAGGTGTTTCCAGAAAAATCATCCTGGTATTTGGACGGATGGCGGCTTCCCAATCTTCAGGTTTAGTTGCAGAGACGTAAGTAAAATCAATTCCGAATTTTGGTAAATACTTAGTGATCACGGTATGAGTACTTCCAAAAACCGCATTACAGGAAAGCAAATGATCACCCTGTTTCATCAATGCCATAAAGGTGGAAAAAATAGCACTCATACCTGATGCAGTTGCAAATCCATCCTCGGCACCTTCAAGAATGCACATGCGATCTATCAATTCCTTCGAATTTGGATTGGAAAACCGTGAGTAAATATTTGCATCGCTTTCATCAGCAAAGGCTGCCCTCATATCTTCGGCTGAGTCGAAACAGAAACTGCTTGTCAAAAAAAGAGGGGAAGAATGTTCACCTTCATTGGTTTTTTCAATTCTTGTACGAATGACTTTCGTGATCGGGTGGTGTGCCATAAGATCAATGGTTTAGTTGGATACGCCAGTTAATTTTTGCTCCGGCCCTTCTTAATGTTTCGGCAACCGAGCAATATTTTTCAACAGATAAAGCACAGGCTTTTTTCGCTTTTTCCTCATCAACATCCTGGCTAAACTGGAAGCTTAAATTGATGTTCTTCCAAAGAGAGATGGGCTTGGTATCTGCTCTTTCGCCTTCAATTAAAATCTTGAAAGAAGTGAGATTTTGTTTTTGCTTTTTCAGAATGGAAACCACATCGATACCGCTGCAGGAGCCTAAAGCAAATAACAGGGATTGCATTGGCCGAATGCCAAAATTATTACCGCCATGATCTGTGCTGCTGTCAAATAAAACTTCATGCCCTGCAGCATCTTTACCTCTGAATCCATAGTCACCATGTACTCTTTCCAGTTCAACCCTGATCATATTATTTATCTTTTAGCCAGCGTTGCAAATGTGTTTCAATATGTTTTCTTTCGGTCAAAAATCCATCATGTCCGTATTCGGAATGGATAACTACCAGTTCGGCATGTGGAATATGTTGTGCCAGGTATTCCTGTTCGTGCAAAGGACATAAAATATCCGTTTCAATACCGATGATCAACGTTCGTTGCGGAATATTATGTAAAATTTCCTCTAAGCTTTTATTTCTGCCCCTGGCTAAATTATGTGTATCCATTGCTTTGGTTAAAATCCAATAGCTGAAAGCATTGAATCGCTTTATGAGTTTATTTCCCTGGTACTCTATATAGGATGAAGCTTTGAAATTATCCAGCTTGTTCGTGTCTTCATCTCTCTGCCTGTCTTCATAAATATATGGGTTACGGTAGGTAAGCATACCAATTGCCCTTGCGGCTTTCAGTCCTTTTTCCCCAGCCTTGTCAAATGATTCAGCGAATGTACTATCAGCTTCAATGGCCATTCGTTGCGCTGTATGAATGGCAATTCGCCATGAACTTTCCCTGGCCGAGGTAACAAGTAAAAACAACTGTTCAATTAATGCTGGCTGCATCAATGCCCATTCCAATGCCTGGTAGCCGCCCATGCTCCCCCCAACCAGCAATTGTATTCTCTGTATTCCAAGATGTTCAGCCAGCAATTGATATGTGCTTACCATATCACGAATGGTGATGAAAGGGAACTGGTGATAGTAAGGTAAATTTGTTTGAGGATTAATTGACAAAGGGCCGGTTGAACCATAACATGACCCAAGGATATTAACGCAAACAACAAAATAGTTTTTTGTGTCAAACGGTAGACCTTCACCGACAAGCTCGGGCCACCAGCTTTCCACATCCGAACTTGCGGTAAGTGCGTGACAAATCCAGATTGCATTGTTTTTCTTTTCATTCAAACGTCCATATGTGTGATAACACAGTGTAAAACCCGGCAGTAAAGACCCGTTTTCAAGTGAGAAATCATCCTTATAATGGAACCAGTTCATAAATAGTACAGCCTGAGCTAAAGGATTGCAAAGTAATCTCATTTTAGAATTAGTTGATCAGTTTTGTATTGACCTTTGCATTGGTATCTGCGTGAATTCCGTAGAATGAGGGCCATTACTTTGTCTTACAACCCCACGAATGAGAGGGAAATGCGATGCAGAAAACGGAATCGGTTAATGGCGGAATTCACAATATGCTACTTCTCCCTCTTCGTGAATTTCGAAGCGTTGCTCTTGTTCGTTGTTTTTGACAATATAAGATTGATTCATCAGGAAAGCAGCTCCGGCGCCGGTGATGAACCTGCTGGTTTTGATTTGTCATTTGGTAATGGAATAAATTCTTTATTATCTTTTGGGGGCAATATGATTCTACCTTGTTTCCAGTCTTCTTTGGCCTGATCGATTCTTTCTCTTCGTGATGAAACAAAATTCCACCAGATAAAACGTTCACCAAGAGGTTCTCCGCCCATCATCATTAATGTTACACTTTCCCTGGCATAAATTATGGGATCAACTCCTTTTATAAATACAAGCATCTGCCCTTCCTGATAAAATTGGCCGTTCACCTCAATGCTTCCTTTCGCTAAGTATATAGCACGTTCTGAATGTTCTTTGGGTAAACCAAATTTTGATCCCTGTTGAATCACTGCATGCAAATAAAACAACGGTGAAAGTGTTTTTACTTCATTTCTTAATCCATAAGCATCACCGGCTATCAGGCGCATCCACACGCCTTTCTCCGTGTAAATGGGCAGTACTTCCGGTTTATAATTATCAAATGAGGGACTCGCTTCTTCATCCTTCTCGGGAAGTGCGACCCATGTCTGTATCATTTCCAATTCTCCTCCTGCAAGCGAAGCCGGATCTTCAAATCGTTCCGAATGGGCAATACCTCTTCCTGCAGTCATCCAGTTTACTTCTCCTGGCCGAATTACCTGTTCTACCCCTAGACTATCCCTGTGGGTAACCTGCCCACCAAATAAATAACTGACTGTCGAAAGGCCAATATGTGGATGAGGTAATACATCCAGGGAAGATCCATTGGTTGGTGTTGATTGCACTGGTCCTGCATGATCCATGAAAATAAAAGGACCAACCATTCTTTTTAAACGGAAAGGAAGAATTCGTTTTACATTCATTCCAGGTGCAATGGCGGCATTCCTGGCTTCAATAACTATCTCGATCATAATATAGCTAGAGATTGTTTTGCTAAGGTAGCCAGAGACAAAGAGTTTTGAATGCAATCTTTTTCCATCAAGATATGATTCAGCTAACTGCTTATTAATTTTATAATCTTCAACAAATGCAAATGAAAGTTTTAGCAATCAGCAGTTCAAGAGTAGGAAATGGAGGCTTTTTGGAAAATGCTTGCCCCCTGATAAAAGAATTTATTTCCAATGATAATTATAGAATTGCTTTTTTGCCTTTCGCATCTGTACAACGCGGTTATGAAGAATACGGTGATTTGGTGAAGGAGGCATTGGTCTCTTTTCCCAATTCAATCGATATCATAACACCAGCTGGTGCCAAACAAACTTTAGAACAGTCAGATGTCATTATAGTTGGTGGCGGTAATACTTTCAAATTGCTTCACGAAATTTATGAACTTGATTTATTTGAATTGATTAAAAAGAAAGTTCAAGGGGGAACAATATACATAGGATGGAGTGCAGGTGCCAATATTTCCGGAAAAACTATTGGTACTACTAATGACATGCCTGTCATTCAACCCAGGTCTTTTACAGCTTTTGGTTTTTTGCCTTTCCAGATCAACCCTCATTATATTAACCAAAAGCCTGACGGACACAATGGGGAAACACGTGATCAAAGGCTGGAGGAATTTGTATTACTCAATCCGGGCATTCCTGTTGTAGGATTACCTGAAGGAACTGCATTGAAACTGAGTAATTCGATATTGCAGTTTATTGGTGATAAGGATGGAGTAATATTCCAAACAGGAGTAAACAAGAGACCTTTCAAAAAAACGATTTCTATAGGTGAAGATTTGTCTGCCTTGTACCGGTGACGCCCGGACTCAACCATTCCAAATTACCTGTTGCCATACATCTCAATCAGGAAAAGATGCATTCTGTTCAATAATTCCTACGCTACACACATAATCATATGGAATTAGCAGTAGTACCGACGTAACTTAATTACCTGCTAAATTGATAATTATGACACTCTTCGATTTTGTGCAACTAAATGAAACCGAAAAAGCCAATGTGGTGTGGGAAGGAAGATTTTTAAGCCTGAAAGAGGATAAAGACCAGACAGTGGTGCTATATAGAGTTTATAATTTCTTCTGCGAAGTATATTATAACAACCGTGATAACTCCATCGTACGACTGAAACCGTTTAGGACAAAAGAACTATTTCAAAACTTTTTTGCTTATCAAATGAATTAATTCTGAACCACTCCGGCTTATTGTTCCTGTCACAAGAGCCAGTTGACCATTTTGGTCAGGACAGAATATACAGTCTTTAATCAAAAATAAATTCCCGCAATTGCGGGAATTTACATGAACAACTAAACCACCAACATAAGAACGTTTATCGACCAAATAAGTAAATCCGATTGCCAGAGTAAAATATTTAGCATAAATTTACTAACAAATTTAGTAAACATTGAAAAATGGAAGAAAATTTTTTTTACGCGGCCAATTATAAAGGATCGAAAGACTATACACAATGGGATGTACCAACAGCCAATGCCACAGGCTTTGGAGCCGCTGCGGATGATTATGCAGAACGAGGAATTGATTTAAATGAGCAGCTTATAAAGAATAAGCCTTCCACTTTTTTTATGAGGGTGAACAGTGATGCCATGATTGGTGCAGGTATTCATACCGGTGATGTGGTGATTGTGGATCGTTCCCTGGAAGCAAAGAACGGAAAGGTAATAATTGCTGTGCTGGATGGCGAGATGTTAATTCGCCGGCTGGAGATCAATGATGGGAAAAAAAGATTATTCCCTGCTACCAAAAAACTTTCTTCTATTGACATCAATGATTCAAATACGTTTTCTGTTTGGGGCGTAGTTACTTATGTTATTCACAGTTTATGAATCCATTTAATCAGTCAATAAAAATGATCTGATGAAAGCCATAGTGGATTGCAATAGTTTTTATTGTTCCTGCGAACGGCTTTTCAAACCTCATCTTGAAAGAAAACCTATTGTTGTTTTGAGTAATAATGATGGTTGTATCATCTCCCGTACAGATGAAGCAAAAAAGCTGGGTGTAGGAATGGCCGGTCCTTTCTTCAAAGCAAAAGACATCATCCAATCCAATAATGTCACGGTCTTTTCCTCAAATTACAACCTGTATGGCGATATGAGCCGAAGGGTGATGGACACATTAACTTACCTGGTGGGAAAGAAGAATGTTGAAGTGTACTCAGTAGATGAAGCGTTTTTGAATTTGAATGAATTGAACAATAATTTTTTTGATTTTGCCATGTCCATTAGAAAAACCGTAGAACAATGGACAGGCATCGAAGTCTCGGTTGGAGTGGCGCCCACCAAAACATTGGCAAAACTGGCAAACAACATCGCTAAAAAAGATAAGGCATCGTCAGAATGTGTGATGGTTCTGGACAGCACGGAAAAAATTGCTGAAGCGTTAAAGGGAGCAAAGGTGAAAGATCTTTGGGGAGTAGGTAAACAACTTGCAACTAAGCTGAATTCATTTGGAATTACAACGGCGTGGGACCTTTATAATTTATCAGAAGAATGGGTACGTCATCATTTAGGCGGTGTGGTTGGAGTAAGGTTGCTTAAAGAATTACACGGAGAAGAGTCCATTCTGATGGACAAAGAATTGATCAATAAAAAAATGATCACTACCACAAGAATGTTTGGTAGTCCTGTTACAGAACTGAATGATATAAAAGAGGCATTGGCGACTTATACAAGCCGTGCCGCTGAAAAACTACGCAGGCAACATAGTGCGGCCTGTGTGATCAATGTTTTTGTTGTACCTAAAGAGGAAAATAGGCCAAATAATTTCTCGCATGGTCCCATGATTGAAGCATATACGATCTTGTCCAGTCCAACCGTACTTACCCATGAACTGATCAAACCTGCCATGAAAATGGCTGAACGCATCTATCAGCCGGGCCGATCCTATAAAAAAGCGGGTGTTATTTTAAGTGGCCTGGTTCCTGATACTTCCATTCAGTCTAATTTGTTTGAGACTTCTTCAAAAAGCGTTGGGCGGTTTTTAATGGAGATGATGGACAATATCAATTTTAGTATGCGGGACGACCTCATAAAATTTGCTTCCACCGGTATTCAACGAAACTGGAAAATGCGGCAGGAGTTTCACTCGCCGCGTTATACTACGCGTTGGGAAGAATTACACAAAGTAAAATAGTACATGGCTTGTCATTTGTATATGGTCTAAAAAAGGCTATGCCCGAAGGCCCGTCGCTCGTCATTGCAAAAGAAGAAATGCTGCGCTTTATTGGCAAAAAAGTGATAGCTGTTTCAGGCAATACAAAAACTGAGAAAGAAAGAATTCTCAATAAAAAGCTGGTTAACATCAAAACCTGGGGCAAACATTTGCTTTTTTGTTTTGATAGTTTTACTGTTCGCATACATTTTCTGATGTTCGGAAAGTATTTAGTTAATGAGAAACGTACTGTCGGCGACCCGCGGTTAAGTATGCAATTCAAAAACGGTGAAATCAATCTTTATACCTGTTCGGTAAAGTTTATAGAAGAGCCCCTGGACGAGATTTATGATTGGTCTGCCGATGTGCTAAGTGATGTGTGGGACCCTAAAGCAGCAAAGAAAAAATTGAAAGCCATTCCAAATATGATGGTCACTGATGCCTTACTTGACCAAACCGTTTTTGCAGGAGTAGGTAACATCATTAAAAATGAGGTGCTTTACAGGATTAAAGTGCACCCCAAAACAAGAGTTGGTAATCTTCCTACCAAACAATTGAGTAATTTAATTAAAGAAGCCCGCAATTACAGCTTTGATTTTTTAAAATGGAAGAAGGAATATACACTCCGAAAACACTGGCTGGCACATACAAAGAAAACATGCTCCAGGGATGGAGATAAAATAATTAAAGAATACCTCGGCAAAACCCAGCGACGTACTTTCTTTTGCAACAGTTGCCAGGTTTTTTATGAATAATAAGTACCCATCAAAAGTTCAATAAGATTGGTTGGTTCTTTTGGTTTTTTATTAATTGTGACATAAAGCGCTGATTAAAAATTCAAGCTAACTTTCATTATGCAAAAACCGGTAAGGAGAGGACGTTGGGTAAGAAGAATTTTAAGGACCGTTCTTGCTTTTATAATTGTTTTCATTACTGCTTGTTTCGTTTTCGACCATAACTACCAGTTCCCCAGACTCAGCAAAAAGCAAATGATGTGCAGTCGGAAAATATAAGTAGTTATTATGAAACTCATCCAGCCAAATGTTCCTAATAAATTTCCTACCATACTCCGTTCATTAATCCAACAAAGCAAAAAAGAAATCAAAAGACAGACTACCGAAAGGATAAAGCTCTTGATCAAAACGTTTAAAAGCAATTTTGAAAATCTTGCCATATTTAAATTTACAAAATCTGACTATTTGATCTAAGTTATTTCCTCAGTAACTGCTGCGTTGTCGTTTTAGATAATTGAGGCTTTTGCGATGGATTTTCACTTTCCAGAAGAACATTAACCCGTACCGCTTTTAAGCCGCTGATGCCCTGTGTGTCTTCCAAATCCAAATGTTCTATATCTTCTCCCAGCAATTTTTCGTGCTGCAGGTATTCAATAAATTCCAGGTACTCTTCAAGCTCCCTGTGTTGTGAGTAAACAATGGCAATCTTTCCGGGCTGCGTTAAACGTTCTTCACTGTTTTTCAGATGCACTTTGTCAATACGCTTTTTGATAATTTCATATCGGATATTATAAGCACCGTCCACATCAAACTTCCTTTCTTTTCGCCTGAAACTAATAGTTAAAGGAACAGAGTGCGCCAAAATCAATTGAGTGGTTTGTAAAGGAAGGGATAATCGTTTTTCCAGGGCGCGGGTAATGCGTGCTGCCTTTGCCAACAAATTCAGTTGCCATAATTTTAAATTGCGCACATACATTTCGTTGAAGGTATAATGCGGCGAAAGTGATTGGCCGATATAAATATTGAATTCAATTCCGTCTGTAAGATATCGTTCAAAATAATGTGGGTAAATCTTTTGTGCTTCCACCTGCTCATTGTCAATAAATCGGTCTAGTACATCATTGATGCGTGTAATGCTTTCTTCGTAATCTTTACGATTATGGTAAACCACTCCGCGTTGCGGATCAACCTTGTCAAAATAATCATCAATCGATTGCTTCAATTCGGGACGTCTTTCCAGAAGGTTTTTAAATAATGTATCCAGATCCTTTTGTAAAAAATCATAAATCACCAGTTCATCATCCGATAACAATGTGTCCGATGCACCATCAATGTATTTTTCTATTCGAAATCTGGTTTCCTCCAATAAAGGGAATTGGATCACCTGTGATGCTTTTTGTAAAATCTCCCTAGCACTGTTCAAATGTTCAAGAAGGTCCATTTGAATGGCCTGGCTTCTTTCCGTGGACGAATTACGGATATCGATTGATGCATATAGGGGATACACGTTTTCAAAACTAATATGCGGCATTTTGGCCTGCTCACTTGTGCGACGGTGTTCCAGGAAATTGAAAGCGGCTTCTGTAAACTTCCATTCTACCACAGGTTGAACTGCCGTAAAATGCTCTTTGATGGTTTTATCGATCTGTAATTCCAGGCTTTCACCACTTTTGTCCAATGCAAGCGCAAACAATTGAATGGCGGGTTGTAGTTTGGCGATATGTTGTAATTGTAGTTGTCCTTGTTTCAAACTAACAATCTCCAGTAAGCCCACCAGTTTTCCTTCGTCAGTTTTTAAGGGACAAAGCACAAGACTTCTGGCACCGTAATCAAAATAATATTTCAACAGTTTGTTGTTAATGGTGCTGGCTTCATTCAAAATTTCATAAAGCACCGGTTGCGTAGGATACTCAAACAATTCGTCACATATTTCACCAACCTGGTTTCTTTCCTTTACAACTTCTTCAGTCTTAAAAAGAATACTGTTCTTATACAACTCTTCGGTGTACAGATAGCAATCGTTCAACTTAAAAAATGGTGTGATTCCTATTTTGACATTTTTTAAACCAATCAGGCTTTGTACATGCTGTTGCAATTGATCGTAAATGCTGACGTCAGAAAAGGAATTAATATTGATTAAAGCAGTTTTAATTTCAACAATAACCTGTTCCTGTGTCACATCAATTACTTCCACCACTACCAGCCCTTCGAACTGGAAATTCTGAAGAGGAAAAACCTCCTGCAATTCATTCAAATCGAATGTTGAAGTAGGTGAAAACTCTTTTGGAAGAATGAAATCCTTATTGATAATTTTTACGTCAACAAATTGAGCATTTAGCTTAAGGTCATAATATTCAGTTAAGCCATTGGCATCCTTTAAAGCATGGATGGAGTTAGCCGTAAGAGGAACTTTTTGGTTGTAAAATTTTTTTAAAATCAGATTATAGGCCAGGTATAGATTTGACCTGGTAACATCAAAGCCGGTTTTCGTGTCAGAAAAATACACGGAATTGGAACCTTCCCTGACGAATTGTTCTTTAAATCCGGGTGATGCATAAACAGTCTCTGTATTAAAAGGAAGGGTAATAGCATAAATTCCCTGGGTTGAACTTGTAGAAGGGGGAAAAATTGTTGAAAGGATCGTTTCCACCAACTCCGCATCTTTTTCCAGGGTACGGGGGTCGGGCATAGCCTTCAATAGTTCAGGCTTTGATTCTATTTCACTGACAAGGCCTTCATATAACTTTTTAGCGCCTGTTTTTCCTTCAGCAATCATCTTCTTAAGTACCACTACCAACGGGTGAAGGGAAAGCAGGCTATTTAAACTTTTTATCATAATAGAAATTAGGGGGAAACAATTAGTATTTGTAGTAATAGATCAACCTCTGAGCCAAAAAAGCGATCTCTACCTATCTTAAAATAATTTAGAAGAAGGGTTGCCCTTAATTTTTTAGTCTCTTGACAAATAATTAGTAAAAGAAGCCCATCCGCGGTAAGATGGCAATAGTTAGAGAGAACGAATCGATTGTTACGTGGCCTTTTCTTTCTCTTTTTTTATCACGGTGAGGTAATATTTACACACTGGTTTCAATCCACATTCTTTGCATTTGGGATTTCTTGCAATGCAAATATATCGGCCATGTAAAATGAGCCAATGGTGGAACTTATGAACCAGTTCTGTAGGAATGTATTTAATTAACTGCATTTCAGCGTGCAGAGGCGTTTTGGCATTTACAGTTAAGCCCACCCTTGCCGAAACCCGGAATACATGGGTATCTACAGCCATATTAGGCTGTTTGTCAATAACAGACGTAATTACATTGGCGGTTTTTCTACCAACCCCCGGCAGCTGAATTAATTCTTCCACCTTCATTGGTATCTCACCTTTGAAATTTTCTACCACTATTTTAGCCATTCCCATCAGATGTCTTGTTTTGTTTCCGGGAAAAGAAATGCTTTTAATAATGGCGAACAGGTCGTCATAATTTGCTTTTGAGAGCGCAATAATACTGGGGTATTGGGCAAACAAAGCCGGTGTGGTCATATTTACTCTTTTATCAGTGCACTGTGCGGAAAGGATCACAGCGACCAATAATTCATAGGTATTCCCAAAAACAAGCTCTGTTTCTGCTTCAGGTCTTATTACTTTAAAATAATCGATTACGGCTTTAAAGCGTTCCAGGCGAGTCATGAAGGCCGCAAAGTTAGAGAAGGGAGTTAAAAGTTGAAGCGTTGATAAGGTTAGTTTTGAATTTGTCAGTTAACTGGTGCTGAATCAACTCTTCAACTAGTTACCAATGCTATTTGGAAGTGGTCGCTTCCTTTGTTCTTGCATGTCTCAGGATGTTCAGAATTATCTCTGTTCTGGGTGAGACAGTTATAGAATTCAGGCGTTCCATAGAAGTTTTGAGGACGTTAAGCTTTTCTCTTAGCGTCCAATCCTCCTGTAGAGCTTTTTCAATAGCAGCGGCGGCGTCGGGGGAGGTTTCTTTATACAAATAAAGTATAAGATCCTCTGGTGAATAGTTGTGCATATAATCCAATGTCTTTAAAAGAGTACAAACGGTCCAATAAGTCGTCCATAATGAAACGATTATGATGGATTTCTTATTGCACGGCTATGTAATTATTTATTTTCTGGTGGCTGGACTATAAAAAGATCCTCGTTTTCCCGCTTCATGAGATATTTTTCCCTTGCATATTTTTCTATAGCTGAGGCATTGAATTGCAGGTCTTTAGAGAATTTACGATTTTCAGCTATTTGCTTTTCAAAATAATGTTTGGATTGCCTTAACTCATTCAGTTCGCCCCTTCTTTCCATTTGAGTAAACACATCGTTACGATCAAAAAACAACATCCATACTAAAAAACAGAGGCTTGCCAGTAAAAATTTGTTTCGGAGAAATGACGGTATGTTCCTAAGCAATTTCATGTTTTTCTGTCAACATAATACGTTTTAGGGAATTATGTTCCTCGTAAAAATAAAGACTATATGTTGTTGAACAAGTCCCGCACAGGAAATATTTTACGGTTTAGTGTAGAACTCTTTGTACGTCTGCCAATTTTTAGCCAGGAATTCATTATCGGCATAGGTTTGGTTTTTAATAGTATACCGTTCGGCGTCACTAAAAATTAAGGTTATGAAGAGAATGATACTAGTGATGTGCCTGGGCTTAGTTGCAATAACAGCCTACACGCAATACGATCAAAGAGATCGCTTAGCCAGTACTAATCCTTTGCGCAATGGGGACGGAAGCTTTATGAAAGCCAATAGCCCTTTATTTTTTAATAATACGTCCAATGATACCCTGTGGTCGAAAAAAAGAGTAACAAACACCACTACCACCGGAGGAAATCCTTTTGCCTTCCGTGTGAATTCCCTGCAGGCATTTTGCGATCTTAATTCGCTTCAGCTTAATTGGACATCCATTCAGCGACAGCCGGATGCAGACCGTTTTGAAATTGAACAAAGTGCCGATGGAGGAATAACCTGGACAAACATTGGTACCGTTGCCGCCTCCAAATACCAGCAGGGAAATGCCAGTTATAATTATGTTTATGACAAGAAGGTTAATAATGTTGACTTGCGTATAGCAGCAGTAAATACAGCAGGTGAAAAACAATACAGTGCTGTTGTTCGTTCAGCATGCAATGGCAATAATTTACTGAGTGTAGACGACCTGGTTTACACTACTACCCACATTAGAATTAGTTCACTTAAATCGCAGAACGTAAGAATTATAGTAACTAACTCTTCCGGTGTGCCGGTACAGGTGCGTCAGGCTGGCGTAACGCAAGGAGTGAATTCAATCAGCCTTGATATGAGTTCACTAACTACTGGTGTTTATACATTAACGGTAGTTTGGCCTGGTGACATGCTTCAATCTATGCAGGTAGTGAAACGTTAAGCAGAATTACATTACAGTCATCAGTGTTTAACTATGACTGTAATGTTCATGCGAATTTCTTTCTTTCGCTTTGAGGATTTTTAACCCAGGTCTTTTGCGATAACCGTCCAATCGTTATTGCCATAACCTTTTTCAATCCATTCATCCATTAGAACTGCTATAGAAGGAATGACAGCAAGATCTGTTTTTCCATTGGCCGCGTCAATAAACAGGCCTGTATCTTTTCTTGCCATATTAAGCTCCCAGGAAGGAATGGTATAGTCACCAGATGTCATTCTTTTCAATCTTGCCTGTAACATATTGCCGGGATTCCATACATCGAATAGACTGAATAAATCGGCTACAGGAACATTCAATGCTTTCGACAAAGAAATTGTATCCCGAATGCCTGCCGTAAAACATACAAGAAATGCATTGCCTACCAGTTTCATTGCTGCTGCCTTACCAACTTCTGATCCAAAATGCAGCAACCTTCCTGTCATTTTTGACAACTCGGGTTGCAGTTTTTGAATTAATTCTTCATTGCCCGACACCAACATAAACCCTGAGCCTTCCAAAGCATTGACGGGACCCATAAATACTGGGGCATGCTGATAATAAACTCCTTTCTGCTTCCACTTTGCGGTTCTTTGTATTGCTCCTTCTTTTGAAGTAGTAGTGTGATCAACAATAATAGCTCCAGGTGAAAACCCGGGGGATGCAGCATCCAGTACTTCATTCACGGAAGCATCATCTTTGAGAGTAAGATGAATTTTGTCCGCACCTTTTACGGCTTGAATTACATCATCAAATGCTTTAGCGCCGTCCTGTTCCAATTCTTTTGCTTTGGAAGCGGTGCGATTCCATACATGTAGTTTCTCGCCTTTTTTAAGCATAGCCTTTGAAAAATTGGAACCGAGTAATCCCATTCCTAAAAACGCTTTCATGTTGTGAATTTTGAATTGACTGCAAGGTTATGAAAATAACAACATAGCCGCCTGGTTAAAATGTTTGGATTTTTTAAGAGAGGAACAAGTAATTTGTTTTTATATGGAAAACAGTTATGTATAATCAACTTTTACATGCTGGCATAAAAAAGTCGCACATGTTTGTAGTGCGACTTACCACGCCAAAATCGGCGAACTTTAATTTGTTAATGGTATTCGTGGTATGACATTGTTTATAGTCGTGTCCTTTTTGTGAGGATTATCCTGTAATTGCATAGGTTCAACCATATCCGACTTGCTGCACGAATAAACAAATCCCATAACCATTGCAAGCAAAATTATTTTTACTTTTTTCATGTTGTTGAACTTATGATTTGCACAATACAAAAGGCTTTCCAAATTTTTGTAATGGCTAAGGGTGAACGGTAGTGGTTGCTGCTTAAAATGCATTAGCCTGGTTCTTCAGCGTGAATCACACGCCGGGGTTTTGTGTTTTTTTAAAAACAACGGCATTTGCCATGTCAATTTCATCCTGGCTAATGGTATGTCCCATATTGGTGTAAACTTTTTCTGTAACTGCACCTTTCATATCTCTCAAAATATTTGTGGTTGCATATACCCGTTCAACAGGAACGTGGGGGTCAGGGTTGCTTGTACCGATAAATATTGGAGTATTTTGAAAGTCACCTTTATAGCTCTCCCTACTGATCTGATCACCAATTAATCCACCAGTGAATGCAACGATACCTCCATATTTATTTGCATTTCGAGTAACGAACTCTAAGGTTAAGCAGGCGCCTTGTGAAAAACCAAGGAAGTAAATATTTTCTGTGCTAATATCTTTGTTAACTAGCTCATTCACTAACTCCTTCAAAAGATCTAACGCGGAAGAAAGCCATGGTTCGTTCTGAATTGGCGGAGCCAAGAAGGAATAGGGATACCATGTGTTGTTGGTAGCTTGTGGTGCAACAAGTGTGAAATCCTTTACGTCCAGGTATGTCGCAAGTGAAAGAATATCATCAGCACTGCCTCCCCTGCCATGGACCATAATCAGAACTTTGCTATCCTTATTTAATTGCGTTCCTGCCGAGATAATGTTTTTCGTATGCATATCTATTTTTCGAAGGTTATACCTGGTTTAATTCTGGTAGCCAGGCTTCAATTCTGGTCCTGTATGCTTCATATTGCGGTGGCAGCATCAGGTGAGTACCGAGTTCATTCACCGGTTCATCTGTGGCAAATCCAGGGTTATCCGAGGCGATTTCAAACAATATACCGTTGGGCTCGCGGAAATAAAGCGAGTAAAAATAATTGCGGTCGATCTTATCTGTGATGTTTAGTCCCGCAGTCAAAGCTTTTTCACGAAACTCCATCATCGTCGTATCGTCCTTGGCCCGGAAGGCCACGTGATGATTTGTTCCAGCCGCATTTTGACCCGTACTGCCATTAGGCTCTTCTACAATGTCAACAATATTTGCAGTTGCATTTGCATCCGTAATAAAACGATAACGATTGCCTTCCTGGGTCAATAGTTGATAGCCAAAAATATCGGTTAGGATTTTAGCTGTTGGTTCCAGCTTTCTCACTTCTAACACCACGCTGTGAAATCCTTTTATAGCTACATCGTCCTTAACCTCGTTCGTAATCCACGCTTTACGATTATCTTTTAAAGACGGCACTATCAGATTCAACAACAATCCATCGGGATCCTGCAGGGTTAGATACTTTTCGCCAAAGCGTTCGTCGATTGTACCATGTTTTACATTCATTTCCCCTAACCGGTTAATCCAAAATTCCAGGCTACCCTCTGGAACCGAATACCCGATTTCGGTTGCCATTCCTGTTCCTTTTTTACCGCTGGGAGTGCCCTCCCAGGGAAAAAATGTCAGGATCGAACCCGGGCTGCCCAGTTCATCACCGTAATAAAAATGGTAAGTACCGGGATCATCAAAGTTTACCGTCTTCTTTACAAGTCTTAACCCCAATGTGTTTGTATAAAAATTATAATTACGTTGGGCTTTGCCTGCAATAGCTGTAATATGATGCAGCCCTAATATTTTATTTTTCATAAATTATCTTACTTAAATACAAAGCTACAATTACAAAAAGGCTCTCACCATTGAGGTGGGATAAGAAATTAGCGTGATATAAATCACATTATCTGTTTGCGCAGGCGGCTTAGGGTTTCCCGCTTAATACCGAGATAAGAAGCAATCATGTAGAGAGGTATGCGTTGCTCACAATTGGAGAAGGTGTGGCGAAAGCGGAGGTATTTCTCTTCAGCGGTTTCACTGAAAGACTGGAGCAATCTTTTTTGCGTGGCCACAAGATGATTTTGAATGATGATTCTGAAATAATGTTCCAGCTTCGGTATTTTTTTCATTGCCAGTTCCCATGAATCCTTATCAATCATAAGCAATTCTGTGTCTTCTATAGAATCTATATTCAAGAAAGAAGGTTCATTATTTAAATAACTCGAAAGGTCGGCCAGCCACCATCCTTCCGATGCAAATTGTAAAACATGTTCGTTGGATTTTTCATCGACCGTGTAAGAACGAAGAATACCCTTTTCAACAAATACCTGATATTTTCCTACGTCACCTTGTTGTAGCAAATAATGTCGCTTTCGAAGATTTTTTGTAAGGAACAAGGTTTTGAAGTAACTAAATTCTTCTTCAGTTAGATTGACGATTGCACTTGTCTTTTCATGGAGGAGTTCAAACATTTCAAGAGCCAGTGGGCAATATAAAGTTAAGTTTTGCGCATTACCGTTGTATAATTTTCCACGGGTAATGTATACATCCGGTTTAACGTCAGCGTAATCGAGTTTCGCCTTCGATTTCAATCTTCTTCAAAGGTTATCATGTATGATGTGCATGTCTACCTCACGTTCCTTGTTCACTTGTTCCTGCATTTTTTTGAGTTTTTTACCATAGGATAATTTAGTGATGAGCACAAATAGTACAGGTACCACAAAAATGGCCAGCGTGGTAGCAGCCAGCATCCCCCCAAATACTGTCCAGCCAATAGTGCGACGGCTTTGAGAAGCAGCTCCTGTGGCTAATGCCAATGGTAAAACCCCCAGTATAAACGCAAGAGAAGTCATGATAATGGGGCGTAAACGCAAACTAACGGCGGTTAGTGTTGCTTGTACAATCTCCATTCCGTGATCAACTCTTTCTTTGGCATATTCCACAATAAGAATGGCGTTTTTAGCTGCAAGCCCAATCAACGTAATTAAACCAATTTGTGCGTAGATATTGTTCGAAAGAGAAGGAATAAGTGTCAGCGTCAAAATTGATCCAAGTGCACCAATGGGTACTGCAAATAATACTGAAAATGGAATGGACCAACTTTCGTAAAGGGCTGCAAGAAATAAAAACACGAATACAAGAGAGAGCATAAAGATATAAACTGAACTGTCACCCGCCTTTATCTCTTCACGGCTCATTCCTGAAAAATCATAACTGTACCCTGCAGGCAGGGTCTCCGTTGCTACTTCTTTTAACGCTTCAATAGCCTGCCCGCTGCTGTACCCCGGCTTTGGAGAGCCATTGATTTCAATAGACCGGTAAATATTATAGTGAGATATAACTGCAGGATTCTCAATCAGTGTAGTAGTGATCAATGAGCTCAATGGAACCATTCCGCCGGCGTTGTTTTTTACGTAATAACGATTCAGTTCATTAAGTGAAGAACGGTAATTGCTATCTGCCTGTGTCATTACACGGAAATTCCTTCCGTACAAATTGATATCGTTGACATAGGTACTTCCCAACAACGTTGATAAAGTTGTATAGACACTTGCAACATTCACGTTTAATTGTTTTGCTTTCTCCCGGTCTAAGTTAAGTTTATAGGAAGGTGTACGAGTATTAAAGAAAGTGTAGGCCATGCCAATTTCAGCACGTTGGTTCAAAGCAGCTAAAAATTTCTGTGCAACAGTTTCAAATTGTTTGATGTCTGCATTGCTTGTCGATTGTTGCAATTCAAATGTAAATCCCGAAGTTGCCCCCAGGCCAGGAATGGCAGGCGGGAGAATTGCCATGACGCGGGCCTCCCTGATATCAGAAACCGCTTTACTGATCTTACCCGCCACCGCCTGTGACGTATGTTCCTTTCCTTTTCGCTCATCCCACGGTTTTAACAGCACGAAAATGGTACCCACGTTTGTTTTATTGGAAAAGCTGATGATGTTTAGTCCTGCCAAACCACCCACCACTTTTACTTCCGGGAGTTTCCGAATCCGGCTAACAATTTCCCGTAACATGGCAATACTTCTTGTGGTGGAAGTTGCTTCCGGCATTTCATAGGTTACAAATAACCGACCCTCGTCCTCTGTAGGAATAAAGCCTGTGGGTTTGTTTTTGAATAAAATAAAAAGGCCAAAAAATAACGCTACCATCATCACCAGCACATATGGGGTTCGTTTTATCCAGGCTTTAACTCCTTTAGTATATGAGGATGTAATACGTCCGAAAAAACCATTGAATAACACAAAGAATTTTTCCAAAATATTCTTCTTTGCATCTTCCGGCTTTGAAGGACGTAGCATAATGCTACATAAGGCTGGTGTGAGTGATAAGGCAACAAATGCTGAAATGATCACTGACACTGCAATTGTGATAGCAAATTGCTGGTATAACCGGCCAACGATACCCGGTATGAATCCAACCGGCACAAATACTGCTGCAAGAATTAATGCAATGGCAATCACGGGTGCCGAAATATCTTTCATAGCGGCACGTGTGGCTTCACGCGGCGACATCTTGTTGTGATCGATATAATGTTGAACGGCCTCCACTACCACGATAGCATCATCTACTACAATACCAATGGCAAGTACAAAGGCAAAAAGCGTGAGTGTGTTTATGGTAAACCCGAAGGGAATAAAAAATGCAAATGTTCCGATCAAAGAAACCGGGATGGCCAGTAAAGGAATCAAGGTTGCTCTCCAGTTTTGAAGAAATAAAAACACAACCAATACAACCAGGGCCAACGCTTCCAGTAAGGTCACCAATACTTCATTGATTGAAGTTTTAACTACAGAAACAGTTTCAAGTGGAATTAAATAATCGATATCAGCCGGAAATGTTTTGCGGGCTTCTTCCAATGCTTTCACCACGCCATCATAAGTCGTCAATGCATTGGCACCCGGCGCCTGGTAAATTAACAGGAAAGATGCCGGCTTTCCATTTGTAAAAGCATTGCTGTTGTAATCAAATACACCTAATTCAACTCTTGCCACGTCCTTTAAATAAACGAGGCTGCCAGTAGTAGATGAACTTCGGACAATAATGTTTTCAAATTGTTCTTTACTGTTAATGCGGCTATTGGTTAACACGCTGTATTCAAAACTTTGTTGCTGTGGTTGAGGCGTTGCACCAACTGTTCCTGCAGCTACCTGCAGATTTTGCTCAACCAGGGCAGAGGTAATGTCGGCGGTAGTTAAATTCAATGCTGCGAGTTTATCGGGATTCAGCCAGATGCGCATACTAAAATCAGCTGCACGTGTAACTATATCTCCAACCCCCGGTACTCTTTGCAACACATCCTTCATGTATATATTTGTAAAGTTCCCAATGAACTTTGCATCGTGTGTGGCGTTCGGAGAATAAAATGCCACCGCCACCATTATGGAGGGGTTTCTTTTTCTAACAGTGATTCCCAAACGCTTTACAGCATCTGGTAAGGTTGGTTCCGCCACAGTTACACGGTTCTGAACATCCAGGGTTGCGATATTGATATCAGTACCCACGTTAAATGTTGCCGTGATGGAGCTTTGCCCGCTAGAGGTGCTGTTACTGCTTATAAACGCCATTCCCGGCGAACCATTTACCTGCGTTTCAATTGCTGTGGTAGTAGTTTGTTCAACTGTTTCCGCATCCGCCCCAATAAAACTGCTCGTAATATTCACCGTTGGTGGGGTGATATCGGGATATTGAGCAATTGGTAGCGTAGCCATTGCTATTATGCCTACCAGCACAATTACAATAGATATAACAATGGCTGTTACCGGGCGTTTGATAAAAGTTTCTGCGATCATGAAAAAAGCTTTCTGGTTTCGATACAGTTTTAATACTGCATACGTTTGAATTCGTACCTATTTCTTTTGTGGTTGCAAAGGAGTGGTAGTGATCACTGATCCCTGGTGTAAATTCTGTACACCTTCTACTACAATTTTATCCCCAGCTTGTAAACCGCTCCTGATAACAACATTGGACCCAATCTGTGTTCCTAATTCCACTCGTTGTTGCCTTACCT
>Ga0193740_1000073_pt1 | contig 26672 bp, 26 predicted proteins | sample L2s1metaG_FD_145072 | JGI IMG/M metagenome (GOLD analysis project Ga0193740, IMG submission 145072) | Soil microbial communities from a riparian zone of the East river system, Colorado, United States - L2s1 | ecosystem: Environmental > Terrestrial > Soil > Riparian zone | place: USA: East River... | reverse complement strand
AATGGAAAAAGCGAGGGAGCTTGACCCACTTTCCACTCGTATCAATGCTGATCTCGGGATGGCATATCTTTCTGATAAAAAATTTGATAAGGCAATTGAACAAGAGAAAAAAACTTTGGAGCTGAACCCAAGGTCAGCGGGTGCCCGCTGGATACGAGGTATGGCTTACCAGCAAAAAGAAATGTTTGAGGAAGCGATCAAAGATTACCAATCTGCATTAGAGCTTTCACACAATAATCCAAATTTTCTCGCTGCACTTGGACATGTGTATGCATCAAGCGGAAATACTGCAGGAGCACATAACATTCTTGACACTTTATTTGTTGTGAACAAACAGGAACCTGTATCTCCATTTTTCTTTGCTCTCGTATATACCGGTCTTAACGATAAAGAAAACGCTTTGAAGTGGCTGGAAAAATCTTACGAAGAAAAATCAGGATCAGTGCGATACCTGAAGATGGAACCACGTTTGCAGAGTCTGCGCAATGAACCACGTTATATTGCACTCATGAAAAAGATAGGGTTGGAAAAATAATAATAGATCATGTAATATCTCCATCTTTTGGTGGTCACCCGACCAACAACTTATTCTCCGTATTGTTCAATAAATAAAAATCAATATTCGTTATCCCACCGTTAGCTAAATAACAGCACAATAAAAGAGCAACAAAACATTTACCTTCCAATCTAAATCCTTCACATGTCCATCACCTGCTTAAACTGCAATGCCCCGGTAAATGAAAGCTATTGCTCCCGGTGCGGACAGAAGGTTGAAGTAAAAAGGCTTACATGGCATAACCTGGGAGAAGAGGTCTTTCATTTTTTTACGCATATTGAAAAAGGATTTTTGAAAACAACCGGTCAGCTTATCATACATCCAGGCAAACTTTGCAAAAGCTATCTCGATGGAAAAAGAAAGGTTTATCACAAACCAGTAAGCTTTTTATTAATATGGATCACCATTTATCTTTTCACATGGTACCTGGCTAATCACTTTACCCAATTCGAAAATAGAACTACTTCTACTTTAGTTACATGGGACGCTTCCACTCTCAATATTATTCAAAAATACAGGAGCTTAATTGATATTCTTATCTTACCAATATCAGCTCTCATTAATTGGCTGATCCTTGCCCGACCCAAATTAAATTACGTGGAGGTATTCTGTGTTTCATTTTATTTATTCTCATTTACATTTATATTTCATATAGCTCACATTACCATTGCCTCACTTTTGGGAATACATTATAAAGACAATACTGGTGAATATATCACAACGGCTTTTGTGGGTATCTGGGCGTTTTATGCATGTTACGATTTTTATAAGCAATATAAGGTCCCGTTTCTCATTCCAAAATTAATAATATGGGTTATCGCGGCTTTCCCCGCTTACTTTTATGCTAGCAAAATAATTGCAAAGTTATTAGCGGCACTGGGGTTTTAATTTATGCTACTTCAATTTTACTCGTGTTCAATAAGGGAAAGATAAATTATTGTCCTGAATTTCCGTAAATAACCGATACAGATGTAACCCCAAAATGCAGCGTAAAAATAAATCAGCATTAGACTTCGTGATACTCAAATCAAAATAATTAAAAACTAAAAACGTGATAAAGTGAGTCCGCCGTCAATCATGATCACCTGGCCTGTTGAGTAGGGGAAATTTCCAAGGGCTAATGCACTTACTGATTTACAATGCACTCGTAGCGTCCCGCTAACAAATAAATCATCAATGCTTCTCTTGCATATAATGCTTCTTTAAAACATCCTCACCATACTCATTTCCTTTCTCCCGCCAGATCGTATGAATATGATTCCCGTCTCGTCGTGGTCCGCCGGCATTATCAAATTCAATTAAGAATGTCGGTCCATTTAGAATAAAGTAATGGTCTTTAAATTCTTCGTGAGGCCCGATCCATCCAAAATAAATATTATCTACTCCTGCTTTTATTATTTTATCATATTCGATCATTGCTTTTTCGTATTCCATGTTAAAAACATATTCACGAATAATAACAAGCAAAACTTCTTTTTGTTTTTTATCCAATTCATTTGCTTTGATCCCCCAATTATCAACTAACCGTTTTCCTGATTCAGCACCCGTAATAATATCACGAGGCGGATCGATATTCATGGTTGCTTTTTTTTGCTGCGCAGCCGAAAGCATTTTTATCAATCGTAAACCAAGATCTTCTTCTTTTCCAAGCACCCTCCATCCTGCATATTCAGTGATATCCATTTCCGCAGGATCAGTACCGATGAACCATGGAGTGACCGATACCTTGTCGCCAGTAAAACTAATGTTGACAGAGAGATGATGACCCTCAAGTTTATAACTCCAGCTGGTATCCGATGGTTTTCCAAAAAGTGCAAAAAAATAATTTGATTGACCAAACTTAAGATCAGTCATCATCTTCTTCACCTGGTCATTGATCCTCTTGCGGGCAAAATTTGAATCCGTTTGCAGATTTAGTAAGTTGTCAAGATGCATGATGCCGGTAGCCTTTAAATATCCCTGTGAACTCAATGTCGCAGCCAGGATGCGATGAACCAACCGTCTCTGGGCTTCGGTCATATTACCAATACTGATACCTGCTCTTGCCCGTAAGCCGATGGGAAGATTATTCCATTGAACCCGTGCCGTGTCACTAAATTGTAGCAAAGCTGATCTTTTTTGCAAGGGGTCCAATGTCTGAATAAAAGAAGATGCTGCATCTTTTATTTCATCGTTATAAGATGATTGACTTATGGCAGAGATATGAACAAACAGGAAAGCAAATAACCAAATTGGAAGGGCAGATCTGTGCATACATATGTTTTCTGTAAGATAAGGTTCTTTTTTTCTATGCACTCGCTGGCTTACGCCAACGAATAGAGTATTCAAATCAAAATGATTAGAAACTAAAAACGTGATAAGGTGAGTCCGCCGTCTACCATGATCACCTGGCCTGTTGAGTAGGGAAAATTTCCAAGGGCTAATGCACTTACTGCTTTACCAACATCATCAGGATAGCCCCAACGTTTCTGAACAGTTAAGCCTTCATCAATCAGCTTATCATATTTTTCTTTTACACCAGTAGTCATATCAGTGTAGATCACTCCGGGACGAACTTCATAAACGGGGATATCAAACTCCCCTAACCTAACGGCAAATAACTGTGTTACCATACTAATACCTGCTTTAGAGACGCAATATTCTCCACGATTGACATTGGCTGCTGTGGCAGAAACAGAAGATATATTAATGATACAAGATGAAAATGAACTGTCCGCTTTTTTCTGTTCGATCATCCAGTTGGCAACTTGCTGTGAGAGGAAATAAGTGCTTTTAAGATTAGTAGCGATCAACCTGTCGAAACTTTCTTCACTTGTTTCAAGAATGTCTTTTCTTTCTTTCGGTGCAACGCCTGCATTGTTTACGAGCACATGCAGTTTGCCAAAATGTTTCTTAACCTGTTCAATTATTTTTTTCCTTTCACTTGTTGATGAAACATCACCCTGGCAATATAAAACATCAGATCCTGCATTACGCAGTTCCTGCAAAGCATCTGCAATGGCTTTTTCTTCTCTTACTCCATTCACTGCAAGATCAAAACCATTTTGAGCAAGATGTTTTGCAATACCAAAACCAATGCCCCTGCTTCCTCCTGTTATTAGTGCAACTCTTTTCATAATGACTATTTAAAATTCTTCACGCAAAGGCGCAAAGTAAATAAGGCGCTAAGCCAATACTCTCTTTGCGACTCTGCTCCTTAGCGTCATTGCGTGAAATAAAAAGCTCAATAGCGAACAGAAAGCATAAGTGTGCGACGCAACAAACGATGATAGTAGCAATGCAGCTGGCTTCATAAAAATTATTTTTTTAAAGTTCGGGAATATCAACCCAACAACGTTTGCTCCAGCTTTCTATTCCTTTTTCGGCCAACTGTACACCTTTAGCACCATCACGAAGATCCCATGGAAAAGGTTCATCTTTTACAACATGCTTTAGAAACAATTCCCATTGCACCTTGAAAGCATTATCATAGTTTTCTTGTTCTGCAAATTTTGTCCAGCCATCAAAAAAATTAATTGGTTGAGGAACGTCAGGATTCCAAACTGGTCGTGGTGTATTCTCATAGTTTTGAACATAACATTCACGCAAACCCGCAACGGCCGAGCCTTTGGTTCCATCAACCTGCAATGTAAGAAGATCATCACGCCTCACTCTCACCGTCCAGGAAGAATTGAAATGAGCAATGATGCCATCTTCTAACTCAAATGTTGCATACGCTGCATCATCAGCTGTACATTCATATTCCTTTCCTTGTTCATCAACTCTTTTCGGAATATGTGTAGCACCCAAACATGAGACTGCTTTTACTTTTCCAAAAACATTATCGAGTACATAACGCCAATGACAAAGCATATCAACAATAATTCCTCCATCATCTTCTTTCCGATAATTCCATGAAGGACGTTGAGCCGGAATTGTATACCCTTCAAACACCCAATAGCCAAATTCTCCTCTCACAGAAAGTATTTTCCCAAAGAAACCTTCTTGAATAAGCTTTTTTATTTTCAGTAAACCCGGCAACCAAAGTTTATCCTGCACCACACCGTTTTTTAACCCGGCATCTTTACACAATTTATAAAGTTCCATAGCAGTTTCGACATCTGTTGCTACTGGTTTTTCACAATAGATATGCTTGCCTGCTTTCACTGCCTGTTTAACAGCATCCGCTCTTCTTCCTGTTACCTGTGCATCGAAATAAATAATATTGTTTTTATCAGCGAGAGCTTCATCAAGGTTGGTCGTCATTCTTTTTACTCCGGATATTTCGCAGAGTTTTTCCAGTTTACCACTATTTCGTCCAACAAGTATTGGGTCGGGCATTATCGTTTCTTCAGCATTGATCTTCACTCCTCCCTGTTTGATGATCGCTGCAATGGATCGTAACAGATGTTGGTTTGTTCCCATACGTCCTGTTACGCCGTTCATGATGATACCTATTTTATGTTCCTTCATTGTCAGCTATTTTCTTTGTACGCTTTTATTATTTTTTTCAAAAATTGAGTTTGATCCTGTTGCCAATATTTATTGGAAAAAATTTCTACTTCATAAAACCCATTGAATCCTGTTGCTTCAACCCATGATCTTATTTTATTTATCGGGATACATCCATCTCCCATTAAGCCTCTGTCAAATAATATATCAACCGTGGGAGAATTCCAATCACAAATATGAAAAGCAAATAAATGATCATTTTCTCCGCAGCGTTTTATTTCCTCTTCCAAAAACGGATCCCACCAAAGATGATACACATCTACCGCCACACCAACATAAGTCGAATTTATTTGCTCTGCCATATCATTTGCCTGTGCTAAAGTATTAATTGCGGAACGTGTATCTGCATACATAGGATGTAATGGTTCAATAGCCAGTTTTATTCCGGCAGCTTCTGCCTGCGGTAGAATTGTTTGAATGCCTTCCTGTATTTGCTTCCTTGAATCTTCGAGTGACTGAGTTGGATCGGCTCCACAAACGAGAACAATCAATTGTGTTCCTAATTTAGCTGCTTCTTCAATTGCTTTGAGATTATCCTCAATTGCCAGTTTCCTTTTTTCTTTTTCTTTATTAGGGAAAAATCCTCCACGACAAAGCGAAACTATATTCAATCCATGATCACGCAATAGTTGGCCTGTTTGTTTGACATTCCGGTTTGCCAGTGCATCCCTCCAAACCGTTATTCCTTTTACACCTTCAACTGAATAATTCTTTGCAGCTTCTTCAATACTCCATGGTTTGGTTGTGATGGTATGAATACACAACTGTGAAAGATCAGTTAGTTGCCTGGCACTCATTAAATGCAATTGAAGAATGTATAATATTTTTCATTGTTGATAATGCGCTGTAGGTACAGACTTACCTCACGAATATGATAATCTCCCCACATGCTTGACTCACCGTTTGGAATTTTACTGCCTGCAGGAATATGATCCCATCCATTAGGCCTATGATAGATAGAATGTAATATCATTCCCTGGTGAGCATCATTGGTGCTCAAATAAGGCTCATCCAATAACGTATTCATGACAGAAAGACCAGCATGCCAGTAACGATCTCCGTTTTTATCACCTCCTTTGTTTTGTAAATATTTTCCCAGCCGTAACAGGCCCTGTGCACCGATCGCTGCTGCAGAACTATCAACCGGTTCATAAGAATTAAATGGATCTGCAGTTTTATTTAAGTAATCTCCCATTTTAGAAAGTCCCGGCGCACAGGTGTCCCAATATGGAATTCCATCGGTGCAGGAATTTTCTATATAAAAATCACAGGTGGCTTTTGCAGCTTTCAGCAACAGCGATTCTAAATTATTTTTTCCTCCATCCCGATAACTATCGGGATCAAGAGTTGTTTCATCTACTGTATCAAACCATTCCAGTTCTTCAGCAAAACCACACATGGCCCAGGCAAGTCCTCTTGTCCATGTTGTAAAACCTGAAAAACCCTGTTGTGAATTAGGACAACGGAAATTTCCATCCTTCGCATTAAAAACACTTTCGTGTGCAGTACGACCCCAAACATCATAACTATCACGTCCTTCACCATAGAACACCGAATAGTTTGCCGTCGCTTTCAAATGTTGGATAGTACGTTCCAGTAGATCTATTTTTACATCACCTTCTGCCTGGAAAACATGACCGAGGCAATGACTGACCACCAATGCACGACAGGAACGGATCGTATCTACAAATAAAGAGTGTGGGCCATTGAAAGAATGAATGAATCCGCCATCCTTAATCGTTGTCCACCGGCTGGCTTGCACGGCCCCTGAGATCTTCAATGCTAATTCGTAAAAATCTTTTTCCCATTCATTGAAAGGAGTTTTATTTTCTTTCATTAGCCGAAGCAAATTGCCATAAGTGCTTATATTATTAAATCCATGATCATGTACACCCATATGGCTAACATGCGGCGCCATTTTTTCTACCGTTTTTTTTCTGCCGGTTTCGAAGAAAGACTTTTCTCCTGTTGCATCATACTGGAGTATGGAAGAACCGTATTGAAATCCTTGCGTCCATTCAGTCCATCCTCTTGTTGAATACTTACCATCGATAGTGAATACAGGCGACCCCTTGCTTTCATCATAATGTGTTTCGATCAGCTTTATTTTTTTTGCAGAAAGTTCCCAGAACCTTGTCAGTTTGCTCTTAAGGTCAGATGCTTTTACTTCGTGATTAATCCGGATCATATTATACAATATAATAGTTAGCCAAAGTAAGTTAAGTTTTTTGGGTATTTGTTTTTTTCGGAAGCATTGCTACGGCAACGATACCAATGACGGCAAGTATGATCAGTACCGCAAATCCATTAGCATAATTTTCGCTACTATCACGGAGCTTTGCTACCAGCATAGGAGAAAATGCTTCAGCCAAACCATCTGCTGTTAATACAAGTCCCATTACCCGTCCCATTATCCTTATTCCAAAAAGTTCGGCAGCCATCAAAGGAATGATCATATAATCGCCTCCCAAACCAATTCCGAAAATGAAAGCAAATAAATAAATGATCCCCGGTGTATCGGCAAAGTAAAGTAGCGGTATTGATCCTGCAACAAGTGTATAGATCAGGATCATCACATATTTTTTTGGAAACTTATCTGCCAGCCATCCCATTAGCACACGACCGATAATGCTTGAAAAAAGAACCGATGAAATAATATTAGCTGATTGTCCCTGTGAATATTTTAGATCAAGACTGAAAAAAAGTTTAAGATTCTGGCTCGTTCCCGCCACTGCACCTATAGAACACATACTGCCGATCAGCAGTAAATAGAACGGCCATCCTTTTACGATTTTCTTAAGTGGAACTATTGGTTCTTCTTTAATAGCTCCTGGTGATTGCGCTTCCGGATTTTCTTTTACGATCCACGCCATTGGAAAAGAAATAACAACCATCAATATTCCTATAAGCATCAATGCCTGGTGCCAGCCAAATTGTATGTTGAGCCATTTTGCAATTTGCGGAACCAGCATACCACCAACACCAATACCGAGATAGGCAAAGCCCATCGCTTTACCTCTTGTCTTGTTGAACCATCGTGCAGTTAAAACCTGGTTCGGTAAAGGCCCCGCACACATATATGCCAATGCATTGAACACATAGAACAAATAAAATTGCCAGAGTGTGGAGGCTGTGCTTAACCCAACTAATGCAATACCTCCCATTAAAATTCCAGCAAGCATTAATCTTCGTGGGCCAAAACGATCGATAAACCATCCTGCAAAAAAACCTAACAAGCCAACAGCAACCTTTGCAAAAGCATTTCCTGAAGTAACAGTAGCCCTCGACCATCCATACTCTTTTACCCAAAAATCATAAAAGAAAGGAAGGCCATATACCATGATACCAACAATTGAGAAGAGGCTGAGAAAGCCGGTGGCAGCTACTTTTAATTGTCCGGAGCTTAGTTTATTGGCTTGCATTTTATATCGCTAATAATAGGTGAATATACAAATCAAATAATTTTAACCGTGCTCAGTAAGAATATAATAAAATGAAACCGTTTCCCGTACGTCCGGGATCTTACCCTAAAGAAATTTACGGATACGGTTTTATATCATAATTTATAATCAAAATATTTTTATGAATTCACGTAGGCAATTTTTACAACAAGGAAGTCTTGGTTTTATTTCTTCTTTTATAATTCCTTCGATGGCTTTTGCAGAAGTGGATCCAGATTTCGGAGGCCTAGTAGTAAATCACGATGAAGGCGAAGCAATTCAAATGAGAGATGGAACCGCAATTGTAAAGATCAAAATAGCAAAAGCTCAAGGTGCGGAATCAATTTCTTTTCTTTCAGAGTCTTTCAAACCCGGTGATGCGTTGCCTGTGCACAAACACCTGAATGAGGATGAACTTATTTTTATTCATAAGGGTTCAGGTTTGTTTACACTTGGTGAAAAACAATATCAAATTAAAGAAGGCGCTGTGGCTCTTGTACCAAAAGGTGTTTGGCATGGATTAAAAAATGACGGCACGGAAAATATCGAAATGCGTTTTGCCTATACCCCTTCAGGTTTTGAAGGTTTTTTTAGAGAGGTAGGAACTCCCATAGGAAAGCCATTTGTTCTAAAAACAATGGAAGAAAGAAGAGCAATAGCTAAAAAATGGGGAATGATCTATAAAGTTTGATCGAAAATTCTACGTCCGCCCTATTTCTCTACCTTTAGTTTACAACTATTTTTATGCAAACAAAAAGTCTTCTCTTTTATTTATTGATTCTTTTCTTTTTTTCTAGCTGTGATCAACAGGAAAAAAAACAAAGCGCAGTAAATGATGAAGGCATCGCTGTTGCTTCAATGGCAGATGTGGGTATTGATTCATCGATCGTCAATAAAATTGATACTGCAATTACAAATGGCACGTACCCGAACATTCATAGTTTACTGATCACAAGGAATAATAAACTAGTTTACGAAAAATACTGGCCTGGCAAAGATGAAAGATGGGGAGATAATTTTGATTTAATTAATCATGGGAAGGATTCTCTGCATGACATCAGAAGCATTTCCAAAAGTGTTGTATCTGCCTGCGTTGGTATTGCTATCAAACAAGGAAAAATAAAAAGTGTTGACCAAAAAGTATTAGATTTTTTTCCAGAGTATACAAAATTGGATACAGGAATAAAATCATTATTGACAATAAAACATCTCCTCACTATGACTCCGGGGTTCGTATGGAATGAAGGCATTCCATATAGTAATCTGGAAAACAGTGAAAGAAGAATGGACCGTAGTGCTAACCAGATTGAATTTGTATTAAGTCAGCCAATGGAATTTGCACCAGGACAAGTTTGGAATTATAATGGGGGCTGTACTCAATTGCTTGCAGCTATTATTGAAAAAACAACAGGAAAAAAAGTTGAGCAGTTTGCAAAAGAATATCTTTTTCAGCCGTTGAATATTACCAACTTTAAATGGGAAAAAAATGACGGGACAGATATGGTTGCTGCCGCTTCGGGGCTGAGGATGCGATCCCGTGATCTTTTAAAATTTGGATTGATGTATGATAGGAAAGGTGTTTGGCAGGGAAAGGAGATCATCGATCCAAAATGGGTGGAAGAATCATTTAAACCAAATTTACAACAACCATGGGGTGGCTCGTATGGATACCAATTCTGGCTGTGGCAAGACACGATCAAAAACAAGATAGTTCCTTTTGTTTATTGCGATGGGAAGGGGGATCAAAAAATAATTTTTGACAAAACCAATGACCTTTTGATCGTAGCAACTGCAGGTAACTACAATACATTGGATGATAAAAATTCCGTATATGCACTATTAAAGGAATATGTTTATCCTGCTCTGATAAACAATAAATAAATCAATGCTGATCATTTTTATAATGTTTCAGCAATTCATCCCCACCAAAATCATTCTTCAGATCTCTGATCACCGTGTGAATATGATTAGCATTGTTTTGTATGTTATCATACTCAATGATAATTGTAGGGCCCTGTATGCGGTAATAATGCGGGTGGCCGATACCAGGTTGCTGATCTCCTGCCCAGGCAAACCGGAGATTATTAAGACCTGCTTCTTCGATCTCCTTCATCATTATTTGAGCAAATGATCGTGTATAACGATGAATATAAATACTGAGTAGTTGCAGGAATATTTTTTGCTGCGAGCTCTCCATTTCAGTATACAAAATTCCTTTTGGATCATTTATCATGGCGTGACGGCTTGCTGCAGTAAGGATCTCCCCGGGTGCCTCATTGCTGATGATCGCTTTGTCTTTTTGTTCGTTCTTTAAAGAATGCAACAGGGCAAACCCCAATTCAGTCTCACCTTTCAAAATATATTTTCCTTTTTCAGAACCCGACAATACAACAGCCGGATTGGAGCCTAAAAAACCGGGTGTGCCCGAAACAAGACGATTATCTTCTGAAGAGAAATTAAATGCAACGTGATGACCTTCCAATCTCCAGCCCCATATTGCATCTGTAACCGGGTTTCCAAAAATTGAAAAAGAATAATTGCCCTGGTCACGGTATGTGTCATTAGTAGAACGGTTTTCTACTTCCCTTAATACATTTTCGAGTTGAATAATAGAACTGGTCTTGTTGAAACCTGTATCACTTAGTGCGGTACGCAAAAGTGCAAAAGCATCCTTAATTTGTTGACCCGTCATTTCATTTAGGGTCAATCCTTTTCTGCTTCTTGGAACATAATTCCAATTGTAGCGTTCTTCTTCATTAAATCCAAACTGAATTTTAGTTTTTTGTTTTTCAGAGAGGGTTTGTAAAAATACAGAAGCTGTTTTAGCCATATCACTAAGATTTGCCCCGGTATTTTGCCTGGGTTTCGTATCCGCTTGTGAATGGCAACTTAAAAAGCTTTGCGAAAGGAAAGCGAAAAGAAAAACAACCTGTTTACAACATACACGATCCATAACAATATAAAGGTAGTTGTTCCCGCTTATTGTTTTTCGATTGCTATCCGAAGTTGCGGGCAGCCCAACGGCCTGTAAGGGGAAATTTATGGACATGTTATAACATGATTAAAGTCATGGCTATCTCATTAAACATTGTGATATCTGGTTCTCTACTTTTTGGCCCAAATATTGAACGTTGAACAATATGGAAAAATCACATGAGTATTTAAAAAGAGAGTTCATTCACTTGCTAAGTGATACACTTGCTTTACTGGGGGCTGAAAAACGATTAATTGAAGATCTAAAGGCGTCAGAAGAAAATCCTTTCTCGCTTAAGACGATTGAAAAGATCAGAAGATATAATCGTGAGCAAAAAGACAAAACAAAAGATGCAGCAGCTCTCTTAAATACGACATTTTCATATCCATCTAACTAACCCCTTTTGCACATATAGCTTTCTTTTGATCCGACTGTTACCTGGTTACATATTCATAGATCAGTTTCGACACATTCGCCATGGCAGTTATGGCAGCTTTTTCGTTTGTTATTTTTTTTGATAGTAATACCAACACATATTTTTTTCCATTGGGTAAAAAAACAATCCCGGAGTCGTGCTGTACACCATTTATAGAACCCGTTTTGTGCGCCACTTTTATATTGGCCGGTAATTCAGCGGGGATGATCTCATTGAATTTTTGATCTAGTAGAATATCGATCATTGCCTGGGAGGATGCAGGATTTACAGTTTCGCGTTTCGCCATTTTTTCAAACAGTATCATTAACCCATGCGCTGTAACTGTATTGTTCAAACCTTTGGCAAATGCCATTCCGTCCTCCACCCCTCTCAGCACATGTATATCTTTTGCCCCTAATTGTTGCATTGTAGCAGAAACATTTTTTGCATCCACCAACTCAATGATAAGATTAGTAGCGAGATTACTACTGACAATGATCATTTGGTACAGGAGGGAACTGATCGTTCTTTTCTCTCCAATATGCTTGTATAATTCTGTTTCGCTATCATCGGTTGGATCGAGACTAAACATGCTACCATCTACGATACTCTTAAATTCATTTTTTAAGATCAGCGAATCAGAAAGAGAAAATTTTCGTTCTGCAGCTTGTTTATACACTTCAACTAACACTGGCGTTTTCATGGTGCTGGCAGCATGAAATGTTACGGTATCATTCAGCAATAATTCTTTACCTGTTGACAGGTCCTTAAATGCGACTGCAAAAGTTCCTTCCTGCTTCGAAAGTTCCTGGCTAATATTTTCTTTAAGTGATCGCATAGCAATTCTTTGTTCAGCGCAAGATGATAAAATAAATAAAATAAGAAATAATGTTAGTGCTAAATATATACATCGTGAAAAAAGAAAATAGCATATTCTCATAAAGTGATTTGACACTAAGATAAGACTTGAACCCTATTGTAAAGGAATTGGTGGAAGTACTGTTTTCTCCCATGCACTGAATTTGTTTTTCAATCCTATAAAAGTTTCTGTGAATTTTTCTTTTATATTATTTTTTTCTGAAGGATCAATAGAAAGATCAAAAAGATACTCTTCCCCTTTTTCATCCCGTAACCATTTCCAGTTGCCATCACGAATAGCGCTATGTTGTCTTTGTTGAAAAATTCTCCAGTAGAGTGTCCTTTCTATTTCTTTTTGTTTTCCTGTTAATACGGGCAACAAGTCTATTCCATCCAAAAGAAATTTTTTCTCAGCTTTGGCTCCTGCAATAGAAAGTATCGTCGCTGTCCAATCCATGGTTGTAGCTACCTGGTTAGTTAGAGTGTTTTCTTTCAGATTCCCGGTCCATCTTATAAATGCAGGTTCACGAATACCTCCCTCCCACAATTGCATTTTTCCGCCCTTGTAGATACCGTTGTCAGAAAATTGTACACCCCCATTATCGCTGGTGAAAATGATCACTGTGTTATTGGATAATTTAAGACCATCAATTGCTTTTACAAGTTTGCCAACTGCATCATCAAGGCTTTTCATCATGGTTGCATATGTTTCTGCGGAGCCTCCTTTCGTCCAATCAGCAACAGTGCCGTGCGGGAGAGGTTTATCTTGCGGTGTTTGCCATGGCCAATGAGGTGCGTTGAACATCAGTGCGAGAAAAAAAGGTTTTTGATGAGATCGCTTTATTATTTCAATTGCTTTTTCACCGAGCAGATCTGTTATGTAACCATCCTTTTGTATGAGAATATCATTTTCATATAGGTCAGGCTCGCCAGTGAAAGCAGTATGGGAAATATAATCTGTTGCGCCTGTTTTAAAACCGAAAAAATAGTCAAACCCATTTTTATTTGGTGAATATTCCGGTTTATATCCCAAATGCCATTTGCCAACAAGATAAGTTTCATACCCAGCTTTTTTCAATAAGTGCCCTATTGAAGGAGTTTCAGGAGACAAACCCACAAGACTGTCTTTGTTACCTCCTGCAATAGGTTCATATAAGCCTGCTGTCAGGCGTGCCGGATATCTGCCAGTAAAAAAAGCAACCCTGGTTGGACTACATACTGGTGCTGCTGCGTATGCATTCATAAACTTAATACCTTGTGCACATAGCTTATCAAGGTTCGGCGTCTGGTAATCTTTTCTTCCATAACAACTAAGATCAGCATATCCAAGATCATCGGCCATTATATAAACAATATTTGGTCTACTGTTTCTTTGTGCTGTTAAGATTTGAGAAAAGAAAACAAAAAATAAAAGAAAGCTGTTGCGACACATAAAGGTAATTTCATAAGGAAGTTAAGATATTTTTATTCTTTTTTTGTTTTGGATGGCTGGACTATAATTGAGTTTAAAAAATGAAAGCAATTGTCTATACAAAATACGGTGGCCCGGAAGTTCTACAGATCAAAGAAGTTGAAACGCCTTTGCCAAAGAACGATGAAGTATTAATAAAAGTTCATGCAGTATCAATTAATGATTGGGACATGGGACTTCTGCATGGTGATTTTATAAATCGAATGCTGAACGGTCTTTGGAAACCTAAAAGAACAATACTTGGTTCTGATATTTCAGGACGAATTGAAGCAGTTGGTAAAAATATAAGCAACTTCAAAATTGGTGATGAAGTGTATGGTGACCTGAGTGGCCGTTGGGGAGGTTTTGCAGAATATGTCTGTGCTCCTGAAAAAGCATTAGCATTGAAACCTGCAGCCATGAGTTTCGAAGAAGCCGCATCAATACCACAGGCAGCAATGCTGGCTGCGCAGGGTCTTATTGATAAAGGAAAAATTATTGCTGGTCAAAAGCTGTTGATCAATGGTGCAGGTGGAGGCGTTGGAACTTTTGGAGTACAGATCGCCAAATTATATGGTATTGAAATAACTGGTGTTGATAGCACAGTAAAACTTGATATGTTACGTTCCATCGGATTTGATCATGTCATTGATTATACAAAAGAAGATTTTACTAAAAATGGTCAGCATTATGACTTGATACTTGATGCTAAGACCAATCGTTCGCTGCTTGATTATGCCCGTGCATTATCACCCAATGGAGTTTATGTCACCGTGGGAGGTTCTATAAGCCGGCTTCTCCAGGCTTTATTGCTGGGGCCGTGGATCTCCATGATCAATAAAAAGCATATCCGTATTGTTTCACTGAAGACAAACAAGGATCTGATTTTTATGAACGAGCTATTCGTAGCCGGCAAAGTAAAACCAGTGATAGACGGCCCTTACAAACTAGACGAGTTTCAGGAAGCATTCAGAATTTTTGATAAAGCAGAACACAAAGGAAAAGTAGTAATAACTATGTGAACGAAATCAAAGTTGATAAAAGAAAGATATTTGTTCCAGGAATGAGATACCATGTATACGTTGTCGAGCTATCAAAACGAGTGTTTAATGAAAGCACGCGGTTCAGGATTGCCAATCCTCAATTTAATGGAGTGCTTCAATGTCTCTATGTAGGTATGACCAGTAAAACTCCGGCAGAAAGATTCAAGCAACATAAAACCGGGTACATAAACAAGAAAGGCCACAAGCTATCTGCCAATATTGTGCAAAAATACGGTTCCTATTTAAGACCCAGTCTTTACGATCATATAAATGAGAAGCCGATGTCCAGGCTGGAAGCCTTGATAATGGAGAAAAACCTCGCTTTGCATTTAAGAAGGCAAGGCTATGCGGTTTGGTTCAACTGATCTCATAGGCTGCAACATTCAAAACAGGAATACTCATTTTATTTAAATGTGGCAAGTATAAAAATCTTTACTACTGAGGAGGATTGTTAAAAATATCAACGACGCATTTCCAACTTCCATCTGTTTCTTTTCTCCAAATACTATAGCCTCTTCCTGGTATTGAAATTTTATTCCCTGCTGAATCAAGCATGGTGGTCATGTTTTCACCATACAAATAAGCAAGCTTTCCATCCGGAGAAAATTTAACGTCCGACGATTTCCAGATGATACTGAAACCTGGAATTTTAAACGACTCTTCAACAAATTTTCGTAATGCTTCTTTTCCTTTTACGATCGGTTGACCTGGCGGGATCACAACTGCATCTTCTGCCCAGTAAGAAAGTATCTTGTCAACATCTTTACCTTCTGCTGACAAGGCTGACCATGTAGAATCAGCTTTTATAATAGCTGCTTCCTCGGTTTTCAAGTCAACTTTAGTTTCAGTGCAAGCAATAATAAAAATTGAAATAACTACCGGGAAAAATAGTTTTGTATTCATATCCGGGATTTTAAAAATAAAAAGTGTAGTTGACAGTACTAAAGTAGTAAAATAAGCTTTCATCCAATTACGGTTCTGCAGCCAAGAGAGCTAATTAAGCTTCTTCTAATTCTAATAACCAGCCATTACTTCTTTATTTTCCTCGCTACTTATCCCACTCCTATAAATGGTGAGTGTCTCTTTTATAGTATCGAAAGATAATTCGATCCAACCGTGATATAGTTTTCCATTCTTTTGAACTTGTACAGGAAGAAATTTATTACTTACATTTTTCCAAAGCCCATCCCAATAATTTCCATTGAAGGTTATGATTTTTTCTGCAAGCAGAATGGCTGATATCTCATACCATGTGTATCCCGGATGAGTTTTGGAAATCGGGTCCATCAGGTTCAACACAGGGGATTGATCCTGCGCATTGTTCAACAGATTTCTTCCCTGTCTTGAATACGCATAAAATTGCAATCGATCTCTTTGTAAGATCGGATCGCCAAGCAATACCACATCAAATAAAAGATCAAGGATTCCGTCATTATCAATATCAAGATTTTTAAATTGGCCATACTTCACTTCCGCTGAGCGAAGATCATTGTAAATCATTACAGGATGGGTTGGCGAGGGTGGTAAGGGTTCGTTAATAAACGGATTTACTTTTTTACAACCTAACAGCGCAGCAAGGACAAATAAAATCAAAAAGCCATTCTTCATATAATTATTTTGAGTTTTCAATTGCATGTTGACGCAAAATCTCTTACAATGATTACTAAAAAAAATAAATTCCACCAATAGTTGTTTCAAATACATCAAAGGTGAAATAAGATGACAAACAGAAAAGGAATATTTAGTTTCCGGACAACTGGTTGTATCTGCTTACGAAAGTTAAATCCGCATCAAGTGAATTAGAATCCTCTTTACGGTCTCCCCGGGATAGTGTCAGTTGAAAGCTATTCCTTATCTTTAGAGCATATCAAAACCAAAAAACCAATTATGAAAATTACATTATCACTTCTTTGCTTATTATTTATCTTATCCTGTGGGCAAGATCAAGCAACAGAAAAAACAACTGAAAACACAACTGAACCAGCTCCTGCTGCAAATACAGAACCGCAATCTCTCCCACCATTGACCTATCCTGCCCTTTATAGTAACTGGGAAATTGGTAAAAGAGAGAACATGAATACTGTATTAAGTCTGTATAAGGCCTGGGATGAATCATCTGTTGACAATATCAGAAATATATTTGCAGATAGCGTTATTTTGGACTTACCGGCTGGCAGAAGAGTGACGTCGTCCCGCGATAACATAACCGACATACTTGTAAAATTTCGAAGCGCTTATACGACAACAGCTAACCAGGTAATATCTATCTACCCATTACTAAATAAAGAAACAAATGATGAGTGGGTAGCTGTTCTATTATATAACAAATGGACATATAAGGATAATAAAAGAGATTCTTCTTTGTACCAGGACCTTTGGAAATTGCAAAATGGAAAAATATATTATATGCTTAGTCTTGAGCAATCTCCCTCCCGTACAACTGTAAAACGCCTCGAGAAATTGTCTAAAGACATTAAATAAGTTTTTTATTTTTCAATTACTTTTTTTGCTGTTCTCTTTTCCGGGGTGCCATCAGTTTTATCGGTCTCAACCTCAACCTTCTTTAATGCGACTGCATAATCATTTGGTCGAATGGAAAGACCTTTATGAGATGTCCAGGCTTTTGCAAATTCAGCTCCCATATACAAAATGATGGCTGAATAATAAACCCATAATAAAAGCACGACAAGTGAACCAGCAGCTCCATATGTGGTACCAACATTGCTTTTCCCAATATAAAATGAAATAGCAAACTTTCCAATCATGAACAAAATACCGGATGCTAATGCTCCCGGCATTATTTCTTTCCATTTCGTTTTTGCATCTGGAAGAACTTTAAATATTACTGCAAATAATGCGGTAATGACCAGGAAGGAAATGACGAGATTCAAAATATAAAATATAACAACAGTAACATCGGGAAAACTGGCTTTTAACTTCTCACTTAATCCTTCAATGATAGTCGATATCGCAAGAGAAACTAATAGCAGGAATCCAAGACTAACAACAACTGAAAATGATAAAAAGCGATTGCGTATTATCTTCCACAGTCCTTTCTTAGGTTTTGCTTTTAATCCCCATATAGTATTTATCGAATCCTGTATTTCAGCAAATACAGCCGTTGCTCCTAACAATAATGTTATAATACCGATCACTGCAGCCACTGGCCCTTTGTCACTCACTGATGCATTTTTAATTATCGTTTGAAGTTGCTCAGCCGCATCTTGTCCAACAAATTGCTGCATTTGGGCATATATTCTTCCCTGTGTTGCTTCCTGTCCAAAAAAAATGCTGCATAAAAAAATAATTACTATCAATAATGGGCCGAATGAGAAAACAGTAGTATAGGCAAGCGATGCGCTATACTTTGGTATTTTGTCTTCAGCAAAATTTTTAAAAGATCCAATAATTACCTTCCCTATTTCTTTTAATTTTTTCATCGGCATTTATTAGAAAGTTTCCCCCCTCACCTTTTAGCAAAAAGCATACTATGTTTAAAAGCAAAACCTGGAAAACCAAATTGGTATAAGATTGGAGTGATTTAGATAGTGAAAGGATTTTTTAGAAATAATGGATTATCTCTGGTGTTTCTTTTACTATTTGTGATTGCATTGATAGGTCAGTTCTTTTCAGGACATAACGATCATAATAAGGAAAGGAAAGAACAAGGACAGCCTCCATTACCGATTTCTGAATATATTTATTCCGGTCATTTTATACAGGCCACGTTTGAAAACTGGGAAAGTGAATTTTTGCAAATGGCTTTATTTGTTTTATTAACTATTTCTTTACGACAAAAAGGGTCCTCTGAATCCAAGAAATGTGAAGGAAAAGAAGAAGTAGATCGTGAACCTTCTGCCAAAAGAAAAGATGCGCCATGGCCAGTGAAAAAAGGTGGCATTTACTTAAAGATTTATAAACATTCATTGACGACCGCCTTACTAATCCTTTTTTTGATATCGTTTGTTTTACATTTTTATGGAAGTTTAAAGAATGAGAATGAAGAGTTGGCATTGAAAGGTTTGCCTCCAGAAACTTTGCAACAATATATTTTCAGCAGCCGTTTGTGGTTTGAATCCTTTCAAAACTGGCAAAGTGAATTTTTATCTGTGTTCGCTATCGTCATACTATCTGTCTTTCTCCGGCAAAAAGGTTCACCGCAATCCAAACCCGTGGATGCGCCACATTACGAAACTGGCGAATAATAAGTAAGAAATTTTTGTAAAAAAAAGTCCCGCCATAGCAGGACTTATAAGAAGAAAATTTTGATCACATTTCCGTATCATTACCAGCGTTGCTAAGTGCATTTCTAAGAATCGCTCTTTTAACGGCCCTTCTTACAATAGCTTTCTTAAGAACTCTTCTTTTAACTGCCTTTTTTGCAACTGCTCTTTTAACTGCTTTTCTTTTAACTGCTTTTCTTACTACTGCTCTCTTAACAGCTTTTCTTTTAACTGCTTTTCTTGCTACTGCTCTTTTAACTGCTTTTCTTTTAACTGCTTTTTTAACAGCTCTTCTTTTCAAAGCTTTTCTTACAACTGCTTTTTTAGCAGCTCTTCTTCTTACTGTTGCCATGTTTTTTTGTTTAATGGTTAATTAATAAGCAAACGTGTACTCCAAATTAGGGTATTTTATCCGTGACATCAAAATTTTTATGTGCAGAAACAACAATTAACCATGTGCGAGATCATAGAAAGAGTTTTATGACACGAGGTCTTTACAATAAAATATCTGCAGAAAAGAAGAAAAGAAACTGAAGAACTCGATTCTTCAAAATGTTCGATAAATAAAAAACAAGTTGCCTCGAGTTTGTAACTCAGAGCAACTATTAAAAATTTACATGTAAGATTTTGTTTAAACCATCGAAGGCATTAAGTTATCAGAGTGATTTCAAATACTGTTCTAGATCTTGTTTTTCGGATGTTGTTAAGTTTAGTGACAAGTGATTATTGTAATGATTGATTACGTCACTCAGCGTCGCAAATCTTCCATCATGAAAGAATCCTCCTTTTGTCCGGGTGAACAAGCCACCTAATGGTGTAGTCCGGTATTTTCCGGTTGGAGATCTCATAGCATCAAAATCATCAATACCCATTTCTGCAGCTGTATGAAGTTTATTATCGGCTAATATTGGAAATGGGTGACAGGTTGCGCATTTTGCCTTAGATAAAAAGATCCCTTTTCCACGAGCCGCTGCCGCAATATTATAACTACCAGCAGGTGGCTTAGGTGCATCTATTGAATGCTGATATTCTTTTAACGCTGATAACTTCGAAGTTATAAGGTCAGGATTGTTTGTGACATTGTAAAAACCATTTTCAACTGCAATTGGATATTTGGGATCATTTAAGCGAGGATCTGAAAAATTACCTTTACCATGCATTTCAAGGTTTGCAACAAATGCATTCCAGTAACTAATATCACCCCATCCTGTATATGTCGTAAGTTCAATTTTCTTTAAACCAAAAGCGGCCGGTATTAAATTGGCTGCGACTTTTCCATCATCGGGACGAAAAGCCTGTCCATCCATAAAAAGTATAGCTGAAAATTTTCCAGGACCCCAAAGGTCAAGAACATTTCTTAGGATTGGCTCACTTACGTGTAACAGGTTGGCTATTGGAAGAGCATTATCAGTTAAAGAAATAATTCCTCCTACATCCAGATCTCTGTTTGGCCATCCGTCAAGACGTTTTCCAACCCCCGTTGTAAATGAATTATCAACAGTGGAGTGACAAACAGCACAAGTAATGCCGACAGATTGTAATACATCTGCCTCGTTAAAAGTTCCCTTCACACCAACCACTGCATTTAATTTTAGGAGTGCTAGTGTGGTGGCCGGGGAATCTAGTTTTATATCCCCAGAAATAATTCCTGCTTGTACATCAGCAGGTAATGCATCAACATCAACCTTTAATCCAATAGCCAATGCTGCGTTAGGACTAACACCGGGTCCAAAACCCCCATTATTCATTCCAAGTATAGCTTTGTCAATATGAAGTAATCCACTCCAGAAATCCTCATCCCCAAAAGTGTCAAAGCGAAATATTTCCTTACCCTGCGCAACTAACGATTTCTTTTTTTCTATACCCGATTGCGCTTCAATCACCCCTTGTTCGCCAGACTTTTCAAAAGCTTTAGAGCATTGTATGAAAATTACAATTGCAGACATTGCAGCAATGGCGATTATTTTTTTACTATGTCTCATAAAAACCTGTTTTAAAATCCTTTCTATGAACGAACTACTTACTTTCAGAATTAGAGTGTAGGGAACCTCAAAAGGATACAAACATTCTCATGATTTTTTAAATCTCCTAAGAATGAGCCTCGGGTATCATACAGTGTAAAAAAGTATGGGGAAAAATATGGACAAGTTATTTTACAATTACACTCCTAATACCTGAAATAAAAGTCCCGCCATTGGATTCAGTTCATTCTGTAACAATTAAATTTGCTATTCAATTATTTCTCAGGTTTTGAAGCGGATAATTTTGATATGGCTGTATGTTATTTGTTACTTCTTTGTTTTCGTTTCCTGTAAACAAAGACAGGAGAAAAAAGAGTTATGGGCTCCGATCATCGATTTCTTTTCACCTGACTTGACCTACTATCCCGGTATTAAAAAATTCCCATTTCCAGATTCTTTACGATTCGTATCATTGGAAAGTTTTTTTTCAAATCAAGATAAAAAACCAATACTCACCGATTCCACTATCATATTCTTTGATAATTACAGAGTAAATGGTCAAAAGTTCTGCTGTAAAAAAGATACACTTGAATTATTTATCGACAGCATAAAAGGCAAAAAATACTTGTTTGTCATTGGAGAATATATATCTGTTCTTCAAAGCCACAATAACCCGGATTCTAATTTTCGAATAAGAAAAACTCCCGGACCAATCCCTTTGTGGGGCATCCAATTAAACGTTCCCTATCCAGTCACAAAGTTCAAGGGTGAGTATGAGAAGCTCGGGGCCAAATTTGTAGAAATAGATCCAAGGTCTGACGAAGTTTCCCGCCAAAAATGGAATGAGAATGACTCAATACTGGTCGAAACCATTCAGTTCAATAATTCAGCTGACAGATTTATTACAGCGGTCCATAAAGACATAACTGAAAAAGAAATGGACTCATTTATTGAGCAACTCAAAGATAAATTTCCAACCATAACATACGAAGAAGCGATTCAAAAAGCCAACGACGGCAGGCTTTTTAAAGCTATCAGAATGTATTTACAGGGTATTTCGATCTCTTTTAAACAAAATGGGGAAAATGAATATTCTTTTATGATAACGGATTATTATGAAACATTAAAACTTATAATAAATAATGCCGGGGTCGGCTACGTTTTCACAGATGACATAAAAATTTACTAAGAGGATTCTGTTGTTGTTTTAGCTATGGCAACAATTTATTTTTGCTTATAAATCACTTACAAACCAAAAAGGATGCGGGCAGAGAACATCATACCAATTATTAAATGTACAGATATTGATAAATCTATATTCTTCTACACCCAGGTATTAGATTTTGAAATATTAAATCCTGACGAAGAGTTTCCATATAAATTGCTTATAAGAGCTGGCGCTAGGTTGGATATTTCAAGTCTTGATGGAGGCATTGTCTCATGTGTATATATTGAAGTTGAAAATGTAGTCGATCTCTTTAGAAAATTTCTGCAAAGAGGTTTAGATATTGATATTTCAGATAAGTCGGGAGTACACGGCGGTCCCATTGACCAAACCTGGGGTATGAGAGAATTTTATGTAGAAGATCCTGATCGCAATACATTAAGATTTGGTCAGGAAATTAATTGATAAATATTTTTTTTACTTTCATCCGCCGAGGGGTCATATGAAAAAAAACTCAATTGCGTTACTGATCTTCGGGGAGCCTGGTTCAACAAGATATGCACTTACAGAAGAAAAGTATAAAAACCTCGCAGCCCATTTTATTGAAGAGGGATTTGAGGTCGACTCTGTTTTATATCATGATTCCGTATCCGGCGAACTTGCAAAAGAGCTTTTAAAATATAATGCGATCCTGGTTTGGGTCAATCCCATCGAGCAACCGGGTGATAGAAAAATTCTTGATGCTTTGTTAGTACAACTTTCCTCTCAAGGCTGTTTTGTTTCAGCACACCCTCGTACTATATTAAAAATAGGAACTAAAGAAATTTTATATAAGGTTAAAGACACAGAATTTGGAAGTGATGTTAATCTTTATACTTCATTCGAAGAATTTAAAAAACATTTTTTGAAAGAGGCAACAGGGATAAGAATATTAAAGCAGTATCGTGGCAATGGCGGAGAAGGTATTTATAAAGTTGATGCTACCAATTTAAAAAATAACAAAATCATAGTAACACATGCAAAAAGTGGAAATGAAGAAATGCCGATGATCATAGATGAATTCTTTCTGCAATTTGAATCTTATTTTAATAACGGTAGTATGCTCATCGACCAAAAATGGAATCCAAACATTATTAATGGCATGGTGAGATGCTATTTATCTGGCTCACGAGTTACTGGTTTCGGATACCAGGAAATAAATGCGTTATATCCTAAAATAAACGGGATCCATAAAAAACCAGGGCAACGCTTTTATTATAGTGAAGACTGCGGTTTGTTCAAAGATCTAAAAGAGATAATGGAAAAAATTTGGGTGTTTCAGCTACAGAAACTCACAGGCCTCAGTAATGAAGAACTACCTGTGATCTGGGATGCAGATTTTTTTATTAATAAGGTCAACAGTGAAAATGCAGCCGAAAAGTATTCACTATGTGAAATAAATGCAAGCTGTGTGTCGCCTTTTCCTGAAAGCTCAATTCCGTATATCGTGGATACTGTGAGAGAAAGAATTAAAGTTTAAATAGTGTATGGCGAAGTATAGGTATGCCTTTCTTTGCCAGAATAATCAGCCAAGGTATAACCCAGGCAAGTTGTATTTACCAAGAATAAAAAATGATAGGTAAATTCTCCTGCTCAATAAAACACGTGTTTTGCTCACAATCAGGGCATATTGAATCATTATATCTTCTTTTCTTTTTTTCCACAAACTAATTTCAGCCCTAAATAAAAAAAAATTCGGGCATTCGATCATTCCCAAATGATGAAGCACAAAACCAATTAATCATTAAAAAAACAATTTATGAAAAGCAACAGTGTTGACAACAACGATCGCAGGCAATTTCTAGGAAAGATCGCAGGAGGTGTCGCGGCAATTGGCCTATCTTCTGTTATTTCTCCTTTGTCTGGGTTTGCAGGGACTAATTTTTCAAATAGTCCCGGTAATCCTGATGAATGGTTTAAACAGATAAAAGGTAAACATCGCATTGTATTCGATGTTCCTCACCCAAACGAAATTTTTCCTTTTGCCTGGCCAAGAATATTTCTCGCAACAAATGCAGCCACAGGTACTGCAGAAAAAGATTGCAGTATAGTTGTGGTATTACGTCACACGGCCATACCATATGCAATGGAAGATCGTTTGTGGTCGAAATATAACTTTGGTGAAACATTTAAAGCCGATGATCCCAAAACCAAAAAACCTTCAACACGCAACCCTTTCTGGAAACCTAAACAAGGTGATTTTAATATTCCCGGAGTTGGCATCGTACCAATTGGCATCAATGAATTACAAGATAGCGGGGTATTGTTTTGTGTATGCGATATGGCGTTAACAGTTTATAGTGGTGGTGTTGCACAATCATTAAATCTCGACGCCAAGGAAGTAAGAAAAGATTGGGTAAGTGGTTTACTACCCGGTATACAAGTAGTGCCTGCAGGTATATGGGCGATCAATCGTGCACAGGAACATGGCTGTTCATATTGCTTTGCAGGATGATCCGAGCTTCCATGTTCTACGAATGCTGCATTTAGCAGATAAGAAATAAATTCTTTGTCCTGAGATTTGTAACTCAGGACAAATTTTTTTTGCCGTCTCCTATTCTGCAATGCCCAAACAATGAGAAACTTTCGAGTTTTTATTAGGAGTTATACGATTATTAAAAATATCCGCGGCTACTGAAACAATAATAACTGCCCGATCTATGTTTCAAAGTTGGAATAGCTAGACCGCTCTGTTTTTAACCACCGTACTCCTTTTGAATTGCACCTTGTAAAGGTGCATACAACCTCCGCCCCTTGAAAACCTGATCTAAACCATTTTTGAAAACAAAAATTCAGGTTATGAAAAAACTCAACACCCTACTTCACAATGTGGATGTACAGGGCAACCTGGTAACGGCAACTATTTTTGCCGTAATCATTGTCGTAAGCATCATCACCTGGGGTAAATAATTTTTACCCTGTGAATTAATTGACTATTGCATCGCCATGGTGATTCAAACAAAGTATTGCCCCTTCTCACAGGGGCATTTTATTTATTATTATTATTGATCTGCTTAGGACTTACTGGGAATATAGAAGCAATGAGATTGGCGCAAATTTGGAATGAACACAAGTTTTCAAAAATAAAATGGCAGTGTAAGAATTAATAACCCTTCGATACAGTAACCCATAAGCTTGATAAAAACAAAGCTGCTTATCAATACCGAAGCTATAAAAGTATCAATAAGCAGCCTTAGTAATTCAAACAATTAAGAATGGTCTATTGTTTTACCACTTTTTCCCGATAATGTTTTCCATCAACCAGCGCATCAATTACATATACGCCACTACTCAATTTTTCCCCTGCTAAATTCATCACTACAGTTTGTAGTGCACTATTCTTATATGATTTTACCATCCTACCCTGCATATCATACAAGTTTAAAGTGACGGGGTTTGTTGGGAGTTTTGCAAATCTCACACTGACGTGATCTCTGAATGGATTACTCATCACGATCATTTTCTGAGATGCAATTTCCTTTTTCACAAATGCTACATTACTTGCAATCAGTCTTTCATCAGAATGATGCAATGTCACACGATAATAATTCAATTCAACATTTTCTTTATCGGTATAAGAATATTCTCTTTCACTAGTTGAATTGCGTGAAGCATTTAAAGTTGCAATACGATGGAATTTGATTCCGTCATATGATTTTTCCACTTCGAAGAAAGTGCTCTCATCCTCAGAATCAGTTGTCCATTTTACTTCTATTGGTCCTTGCGGATCTATAGGTAAACTAGACCGTGCCTGCCCATTCCCACCACCTTTAGGCCCAGCAGATACCAATACATTATTCATACGACCAGGCATACCTGCGCCAATTCCACCAAATCCATTTTCAAATGTATATGTAAGAGTATATGCATTACCAAACACACCGCGAACAGGATTTCCAACCGCTTGCACTGTACCACTATTATTTGGCTGTGCATTTTGAGGTGTGACAGCGCTAATAGGTCCGGACGTTTTCACCATCTGGATCTGATCCCAGCTATTAGTTGTCGCTTGTTCCCACCCTTCTTTTTCTTCTTTTGTGAAATATAAGGTGATCTC
>Ga0193740_1000072_pt1 | contig 26746 bp, 17 predicted proteins | sample L2s1metaG_FD_145072 | JGI IMG/M metagenome (GOLD analysis project Ga0193740, IMG submission 145072) | Soil microbial communities from a riparian zone of the East river system, Colorado, United States - L2s1 | ecosystem: Environmental > Terrestrial > Soil > Riparian zone | place: USA: East River... | reverse complement strand
GGTAAAAGCACAATCATGGAACAATACAACAGGCAAGGGCGGTGTGCTTGCGATAAAAGTGGAAGAGGACCTGACATTGAATGCTCCCTTATTTGCGGATTCAACCGGGTATCGTGGAGGATCGTTTTTTTTGCATGATGGTACTTGTAGTTTTTTATTTCCAGTAGGGAGTGGTTATGCTTATGATGCTACTTCAACAGGAGCAATAAACGGTGCATACAAAGGCGAAGGTGTAGCAGATGTTCCATCAAATGTTGATGGTGCAAGAGGAGCTCCTGCAAATGGAGGTGGCGGGGGTAATAATCACAACAACGGTGGAGGTGGCGGCGCTAATCTAACAGCTGGCGGTAATGGCGGTGCTAATTTTAGTTCTGGGCCTGCTGCATGTACAGGCAGTTTCCAGGGACGTGGAGGAAAAGCATTAAAGAATTGGAACAATACAAAAATATTTTTAGGCGGTGGTGGTGGTGCAGGTCATGCCAACAGCACTACACAACCGTATGCCGGTGGTAATGGTGGTGGAATTGTAATTGTGATCGCAAAAAATATTATTGGCAATGGCTATAAAATTTCTGCGAATGGTCAAACCGGGAGATCCACTTCTTATGATGGTGCATCTGGTGGTGGTGCCGGCGGAACTATTATTATGAATGTTTCAAATAATTATACCGGTGCCCTGACGATACAGGCAAATGGCGGTAATGGAGGAAATGAAGATGATGATAATAGTGTAGGTCGGTGCTACGGTGCCGGTGGCGGTGGTAGCGGTGGTGCTATTTATTTTAATGGATCATTGCCTGCAATCACGAGTTCCGTTATTGGTGGTATTGCAGGAATAAATATTGATCCCAACAGTTGCAGCGCACCTGTACCGGCAGTAAATGGAACAGATGGATCAAGAATTTTCAATTACGCATATCAAACATCAGTTATTCCGTCCACTAGTTGCTCTGGTGCTTTGCCTGTCAGGATCATCTATTTTAATGCAATTCTTAACACTGATAAAAAAGTAAAATTAGAATGGGACATTGCAAATCCTGAAGAAGCAACTTCATTTACAATAGAAAAAATGAATTCATTTAATAATTGGACCGAACTCCAGACAATTGGCGTACAAGCAAATCTTCACCACTATGAGATCTTAGACAATATGCCTGTACCAGGTGAAAATATTTATCGCATGCGGGTCAAAGGAAAAGATAACAGCGTCACTTATTCTATACAAAAAAGAGTCGTCCTGAAGTTTAATGATCATTTCTCCTTTTATCCAAACCCGGCAAAGGATAAAATTACGATCAGGGGTAAGCTAAATGCAGGGACGGTTATAAAACTAACGGATATTACAGGCAAAGAAATAAAGAAAATAATTACAAACACAAGTTCGTCTTTCGTTGAGTTATTGCTTCCCTCGTTAGATGCCGGAATTTATTTTTTGCATGTTAATAACTATACGGAAAAAATTATGATCCTTCATTAACTTTAAAAAAATCGAACCATGAAAAGAAAGGTCCTCCTCCCTCTCTTGTTACTTATATTCCCCATTATTATTTTTTCACAATCCACAGCCAAAGAATGGTATTCCAAAGGAATTGAATTAAAAGGTAAAAAAGACTATGAAGGTGCATTGGCCGCCTTTAAGAAGGCCATTTCCAAAAAGGATGATTACAATGAAGCCTATTACCAGGCTGGTTGGTGTTGCAATCACTTAGAAAATTATGAAACCGCAGTAGAGCTTTTGAAAAAATATATGCCCTCTGATGAAAAAAATAAAAAAAACAAATCTAATGAGTTGGGTTTTTCATATTATAAACTTCAAAGAGCAACTGAAGCAATAATAGAATATAGAAATACGATCGCTTTATTTCCAAACGATGGTATTGCATTAAGGGGCTTAGGAAATGTTTATTATGAAATAGCAGAGGATTATGCCAACGCAATAAAGTACTTTGAAAAGGCTATTGAAAAAGATGAAGAAGACTCTAAGCCTATCTATTATAAGCTTGGCTGGCTATATAATGACAAAGAACAATATGATGACGCTATAAAGACCTTACTAAAAGCTATTGAGTATGACAGCGAGGATTCCGGTTATCGTGAAGAGCTTGGTTATGCTTATTATCAAAAAGAGGAATATGAGTTTGCGCTTACACAACTGAACAAGGCAATTACCTTAGATGATGTTTCAAAACTTGGATATTACTATAAAGGTCTTTGCTTTATTGCTACCAACAGAAAAGGTGAAGCCATGAGCATGTATTATAAATTGAAAGAATTAGATGGTGATAGCGCTACGGAGCTGATTGATAAAATAAATAAAATGAAATAACGAGCCCAACTTTTAATCAGTGTGATTACTTTTTTTCCAGCGATAGAAAACATACCCGGCTATAAGAAATGGCGCTGAAGCGAGATAAATAATTCCTGCATTTAAACCTTTTGCAGGTTTTTCACCAAGTTGTTGAGCGGTCTTTGTACAAATGGAACATTGAGCAGAGGAGTCATTCAGAAAGCACAATGAAGAAAAAATAATGATTGATAATATCAGTACACACTTTTTCATTCAGAAAAATTTCAATACAAAGATAAAAACTTAAACAGCTTCTACACCGATCCGCTTGCTTTGCTTCTTTCTTTCATCTTCATCCAGGATCACTTTTCGCATACGAATGAAATTCGGCGTTACTTCAATGCATTCATCCTGCTGAATATATTCCATACATTCTTCCAGCGTCATTAAAGTTTTTGGAGCAATTCTTGTTGCATCATCACTTCCGCTTGCACGGTGGTTGGTAAGTTTCTTTCCTTCCGTAACATTCACTACAAGATCACCCGGTTTAATATTTTCAGCAACGATCTGTCCTGCATAAACTTCTTCACCCGGGTCAACAAAGAATGTTCCTCTATCTTGTAATTTATCGATAGAATAACCTGTTGTTCTTTCCTGGATCTTTGAAAGCAATACTCCATTATTTCTTCCTGGTATAGATCCTTTCCATGGTTTATATTCTGTAAAACGATGAGCCATTACTGCTTCACCGGCTGTATTTGTAAGCATCTGAGAACGTAAACCTATCAATCCTCTTGATGGAATTTCAAACTCCAGGTGTTGTATCGCACCTTTCGTTTCCATCACATGCATCTCACCTTTACGTCTTGTAACAAGATCAATTACTTTACTTGCATATTCTTGCGGCACGTCAACTACCAAATTCTCATAAGGCTCACATTTTGCTCCGTTGATCAATTTTACCAAAACCTGCGGCTGACCCACTGTTAATTCATATCCTTCACGACGCATCGTCTCGACCAATATTCCTAAATGAAGGATACCACGACCATAAACATTAAAACTATCTCCACTGTTGGTATCCTCAACTTTTAAAGCGAGGTTTTTCTCCGTTTCTTTCATCAGCCTGTCACGAAGATGACGGCTGGTAACAAACTTTCCGTCTTTACCATAGAAAGGAGAATTGTTGATGCTGAAAAGCATACTCATCGTCGGCTCATCAACACTTATCACTGGTAATGCTTCAGGATTTTCTATATCTGCAAGGGTATCGCCGATATTAAAATCTTCGATTCCTACAACAGCACAGAGATCGCCAGCAATTACTTCACTCACTTTCTTTTTTCCCATTCCTTCAAACACATATAATTCTTTCACCTTCGATCTCTTTATTGAACCATCTGCCTGCATCAATGCCACCTGTTGATTTTCTTTTATCACACCACGGCTTACTTTACCAATTGCAATACGACCTAAAAAAGATGAATAATCAAGTGAAGTGATCTGCATTTGCAAAAATCCTTCGTTAACTTTTGGTGGTGGCACATATTTTATAATCCCATCTAACAATGGGTCAATACCTTCGATTTGTATATTGGAATCATTGAACCAGCCATTTTTTCCTGAGCCATAAAAGGTTGGGAAATTCAATTGCTCTTCTGTCGCATCAAGATTGAAGAATAATTCAAATACGGCATCATGCACTTCATCAGGGCGACAATTTGGTTTATCAACTTTATTGATAACAACGATCGGGTGAAGATTCAGCTGTAAAGCTTTTTGCAACACAAATCTTGTTTGCGGCATAGGACCTTCAAAAGCATCCACAAGCAACAGCACACCATCGGCCATTTTCAAAACTCTTTCTACTTCGCCACCGAAATCAGAGTGACCCGGCGTATCGATCACATTAATCTTTACATCCTTATAAACAACCGCCGCATTCTTACTAAAAATAGTAATGCCACGTTCTCTTTCGAGGTCGTTGCTGTCCATGATCAGCTCACCTGTTTCCTGGTTATCACGAAACACTTTAGTAGCATGTAATATCTTGTCTACCAGGGTAGTTTTGCCATGGTCAACGTGGGCTATGATCGCTATATTTCTTATTTCCATATTCTATTTTAAACGAGCGGCAAATGTACGCCAATTCAGCGGGGCAGCGAAGGAAATGAAAGTGATTATTTTGTTATCAACATAAATACCCTGATTAGGCTTTGCTTGTAAGTTTCTCCTGAGCTTGTCGAAGGGCACTCTTGTACTATCCATCAATCCTTTGTTCCCGGGTATTAAATTTCTAGCTTTATAAAAAATCTGCCATGCGTTTTCTCAAATGGTTCGGAATTTTTTTATTGGTCTTAATAATCATTTATTTCCTTGGCCCCCAACCTTCCACTCCCAAATACAATAAAGAATTGCCCAGTATTCCCTCCGACGCAATACAATTGGAAAAATATATTGCCAATAATGAATCAAAACATAAACTGAAACCCGATAACGAAGCAAGGATTTTATGGTACAATGACTCTATAAAGGAAAAAACAGAATATGCAGTTGTTTACTTACACGGTTTCAGTGCCTCACAGGAAGAAGGCGACCCCGTTCATTATGAGTTTGCAAAAAAAATCGGATGCAACTTGTATTTAGCAAGACTGGCAGAACATGGGGTTGATACAACAGTTCCTCTTGCAAATTATACTGCTGAAAAAAGCTGGCGATCTGCTGTTGAAGCTTATGCCATAGGCAGGCAACTTGGCAAAAAAGTAATCCTGATGTCAACTTCAACTGGCGGCACATTGGCATTAAAACTTTGCACCGAATTTCCTGACATATCAGCGAATATTATGATGTCGCCCAATATCGCTATTAATGATCCTAATGCATGGCTGCTCAATAATCATTGGGGTTTACAAATTGCACACATAATAGTCGGTGAACAAAGAACTGTTTCAGATACAACAACATTATATGCGAGGTATTGGAACAATCGCTACTCGACAAATTCATTAGTGCAATTGGAAGAGTTGCTTGAATCGACAATGAAAGAATCAACTTTTAAAAAAGTAACACAACCAACTTTACTACTTTATTATTTTAAAGATGATGATCACCAGGATGATGTAGTAAAAGTGTCAGCAATGAAAAGAATGTTTACCCAACTTGCAACTCCAGATAGCTTGAAAAGACAAATAGCCTTACCCAAAGCAGAGAATCATGTGCTTGCCTCGCCAATAAAATCGAAAGATGTAGAGAGCGTAAAGAAAGAAATAGAGAAATTTGCAATTGAAATGCTGAAGCTTTCACCGACACAATAGATCTAAACCCTTACATAAATTTTTCTTTTATCTAATATATAACCAACCAGCCAGCAGAATAGCATAACTGTTATTGCAAATAAAAACGAACCGAAATACATTCCTGCTTTGCTGAAAATATTTTGAAACAACCACTGGTAGAGAGGTGTGTCACCAATAGGTATAAACCATAAGAATATTGCGCCTATTTCTGAGACCAGGTAAATGAACAACGGGTTTCTTCCAAATACTTCAAAGAAATAATTAAACCGCTTTATTTTCAAAAAATCAATGAGGTAAATTAATGCGGCGAGTAGCACACAATCAATTCCGACAGTAAGAAATACATAACTACCGGTCCATAGTTTTTTATTGATAGGATGAAAATTATTCCAGCAAAGTGCAAGAAAGATCAATGTAAGGCCAGCTAATAAAAGCTTGGTCAAGCCCTCATAACTATTTCCCTTTTCCTGTATCCATTTAACTGCAGCATACCCAAATGTTACATTCGCAATAGCAGGCAGTGTACTTAATAATCCTTCGGGATCGAACGCTACTCCTTCACCATGATATAGATGATCTGCACCAAACAACCACAGATCTAATCTTGCCCCGGCATTTGTTATCATATCATAAGGATCAGCGCTTCCCCTGAATACTAATAAAATAAGCCAGTAGATAAAAAGAAATGCGAGTGATAAACGCAGAACCGTATTCAATTTTAAATAATGGATCATTAATGCTGCTGCACAATATCCTAATGCTATTCGTTGCAGCACACCCATGATCCTTGTATGACTTATCGATTTAGCAGATAATCCTCCTGCTTCATTCCATTCCACAAAAGGAAACCAATACATCAGGTACCCCAATAAAAAAATGATGATCGTTCTTTTAAAAATTTTACCAAGCACTGCACCATTACTCATCGTATTCCATTTCTTCATCACAAAGCTCATTGCATTTCCTACTGCAAACATGAAAGACGGAAAAACAAGATCCGTGGGTGTGAAACCATGCCACTGTGCATGCAGTAGTGGCGAATAAGCAGTTTCATAACTTCCCGGAGTATTTACAATGATCATAAAGCAAATCGTCATGCCGCGAAAAACATCAAGTGCGGTAAACCGTTGTGGTTGCATAAGCAGTGTTTCGTTTTCCGAATGTAAATATTATATCCAGAACCTGCGAGATAATTCTGAATTAGAAGAGTTTTCGGATAAGCCAGATAATAAGTGTACCAAGCAAACTGACTAAGATCATTGTGGTAATGGGAAAATAAAGTTTGAAATTTTCTTTTTCGATCCTGATGTCTCCGGGTAATCGTCCGATCCAATTTAATTTATCATGAAAAAAGTAAATGATAATGCCTATCAGAATGATGACAACTCCAATGCCAATGATCCATTTCCCTGTTTCGCTATTCATACTACAAAACTATAAAGAAGGAGTTTATCAGAAGGGGAATCCAATGCCAAGGTTATAAATAATATTTTCTCTTCTCCACGACTTATGATTGAATTCTATCTGGTCCATCACCCATGGATTTTGTTCCCATGGTTTGCGTAATGGAAAAGCAATATCAAGCCGAATCACAAAAAGTGTAATATCAAAACGAAAACCAATACCGGCGTCAATTGCCAACTGACTCAAAAATTTACTGGTGAACTCACCTCCGGGCTTGTGTGTGTATGTACTGTCATTCATCAACCAGATATTTCCGCCATCGAGAAATAATGCTCCATATAAGGGACCATTAATTCTGAATCGAAACTCAGTATTTAATTCGAGTTTTATATCGCCGGTTTCATCAGGTAAAAAATCAAGCGAATCAACAAAACGATATGTGCCTGGGCCCACTGACCTGCTTCGGAATCCCCGAAGGCTATTAGTTCCACCAATGAAGAATTGTTTGATATATGGAAGTTGCACAGAATTGCCATAAGGAATTCCAACGCCAACAATTGCCCGGTTTGCCCATGAAGAATGTAATCCAAACTTTTTATAATAACGTGCATCCAATTCAAACTTGATATACTGCGAAAAAGGAACTTCACGTATCAATACTACTTTTCCATTTTTTACGTCTGCACCAGAAAACAACCCTGCAATATTTCCTGAAAGATCGATCAGCCCATTAAAATAATATGAATTGGTTTTCTGTACTCCCGACGCTAATTGATTGTAATTATATTGATAGGTAGCCCCAAGGATAAATTGCTTTTGCACAGCACGGGCCAACAATGTATCCTGGTGAACAAGGCTGTCATATTCTGCTGTAACATTTCTTGGCTGAACATAATTGACACTTATAGGATAAAGCTCATGCTGTTTTGCGAGACTTTCTTTCCATAAATAACCGTAAGCCGCCCGGAAAGAATTTAATGTATAAAGCTCTACCCTCTTCAGTATGTCAACGCCTAACTGGATATTCGTCCTGGGTACATAGCCACCCTTTATTTTGAACCTTGCAAATGGCACAACGAACCTTGGTATACCAAAATTCATTTCGCCGCCATAGCGAACCGACTGGTATCCTTTAAATGTCCCACCAATTTGAACATCCGCTCCCGTATAGGCACTTAAGATCAGATGCTCTCCTCCTTTGAAAACATTTCTGTCTTTCCAATTTACAGATATCAAAGTCCCGTTAAGATCGTTTGATCGCACAGCAGTAGAAAATTCAGCTCCCAACGATTTTCTTGGCAATGGTGTGAGATAATAAAATACATCGAGATAGGCTGAATCAGTTTCCCGGTTGATCTCAAACCTGTTTTTTACAAATTTGAAAAGATCAAGATTGACAAGACGGCTGAGTGTAAGATTATGATCAGTACGATTATAAACATCTCCCGGTTCGAATTTCATAGTTTCACTGAACAACCACGGCTTGTATCTTTTTCTCCTGTCAATTATATAATAGCCTTTATAATATTGTGCTTGAGACCTGCTGCTATCAATGCGTTCCATATTCAAACTATATCCCGTATAGATCTGAACATCTTTTATCCTGTAAACTTCTTTTGATTCTATCGGTATACCGGGTTTAACTGTTATATACATATTCACAAGATGATTACCCAGGGTAGTATCTGTCTTTACCAATATAAATTCGGGGCTAAAAAAATAAAATCCTCTTTCTTTCAGGTAGGCATCAATACGAATACGTTCGGCTCTGATGACATCAAGATCGAATGGCTTTCCCGGGATCAAAAGTGTTTCATAGCTGCTTTTAAGAATCGCAGAAAAAAGTGCATTGCTATCTCCGGGAAAATGAACTGCATTGATCTTGTATTGCATACCTGCTTCCACATTATAACGGGCATTCGCTTTTTTGCGTCTTATAATAGTATCCCCGGATACTTTAGCCTGGAAGTATCCTTTGTTTTCCATGTGGCTTTGTAATAAACCAACATTTTGCTGCAGATCAACCCGGCTTAACAAAACAGGTGGCTCGCCATTTTTATCCCTGATCTTCCCAAAAAAAGAGCCTTCTTTTTTATTTCTAAACAAATTGTAAATGGAAAGTTTCAGTCGTAGTCCCAAAAATTTTGAATTGGGTTTGGGTCTTGTCAGCCCCTCAAGATCTTCACTCAATACTTTTTTCTCGTGAACGGTTGAAGTGCCGTTGACTGCTATATTCGCACCAGTATATAATTTATCATTAGCAGGCAAATGTCTTGTATTACTGCAGCCAGTTATAAAAAAATAAACCGTTGCAAAAATGATAATATGATATTTACCCGATCTCATTCTTACCTGTTTTGATAATTAACACCATCCACTCTTTGATTTTTTCTTTTTCTAAATAATTCACTGAAACGATTATAATCTACGGTGATGAGAAAACTTACCCCAGTTTCAATAATATAACCATCAACAACCCCTTCATACCTGTTTTTCCTGTAAAAGCGTATCATATATCTGCCATCCCGGCTAATTGAATAGTTGATATTCAGATCTCCAAAAACATTACTCTCTTTCTGGCCGGTATTCTTTGGACCTTCCAACTCAAAATTGCTCCCAACTGAAACTGTCAATCTTTCATTAAGTAGTCGTTTGCTTAACCCTATATTCAAGTCTGTTCTGCTTCGTTGTGCGCCTGTAGTATAATCATCCGTAGATGATACATCAAATGTCAGATCAACGCCATCAATAAGCCCTGCTGCAAGTCTATTAAGTTGTTCAGTCATCAACTTGCTCACACTTTGGCGGGCATAGGAAGATGCACTGAACATTGGAGTGGCGCTTGCCAACGGATTTTGGCCGACAAAGCGATTCAATAATAACAAAGCGAACACTTGGCGATTTGTTTCCCCCGGTTCGTTTCTTAATTCTTGAAGTCTTCTATCTACCTGCGTAATGATATCATTGGAAACACCATAATTCTTATCTAAGGGCAGTACAATATCAAATGCGAGTTCAGGTTTCATCAGCTCTCCTGTCATTTTTAATCGAACTTCAAATGGCAGTTTTTGCATGTATGTATTTCGTATTTCTTGTGAAGTCGCTGCAATTTGGTTTTGGACAAGATCGATGGGCGCAGTATTGGCAATATAAACTGCATTTACATCTAATGTGGCTTTAGTAGGTTCGTTTAACCAGGTGATATTGCTTCCTTTTTGAATATCAAAACGACGACGCAAGAAATTAAACGTGATCTCATAGGAGCCTTTTTCCAATTCATAATTACCAACCAATGTAATTTTTCCACTCGGATCGATACCAGTTGATAAAACCGCTTCACCTTGCACATTTATAAAATCTCCATTAGCTTCATCAATGATGATATTAAAGATTGCTTCTTTTCTTATTTCAATGTTGGTTATAATATTCATCCCCTTGAATGGAGAAATATTGAGCGAATCATAAGCAAGAAAGAGTGAATCATTCTCTGGTACATCCATATCCACAAATTCAACAATCCCATCTCTTGCAGCAACACCAGGTTCTCGCTGCGGAATAACTACAGAAAGATCTGTTCCTTCATTAACAGTTATGTTACCATCGATATCCGGAGTTATTTCCGTTCCACCTACATGCATATTCGACGTAATGACAAGCTTTCCGTAATAAATTTTGTTATCTTTTTTTGTAGTATTAAGAACCTGTGGAAGTTGTTCATTAACATCAAGATCGAAATTGTAACTGGTGAAGTTGGGAGTTTGTACAGTTCCATTTAACCTGAGTTCATTATTAGCAGTATCTCTTATTACAAAATCTTCAAAATGAAATCCGTTTTCTGTTATGATGATCTTTTCACCATCTATTCTATATTGACTTCCTAATATAGTCGTTGCGAAACTTGCTTTATCAAAATTGATCGGGCCATCGATCTTAGGCTCATTCACCGAGCCTTTGATGGTGATATTTCCATTTACGCTTCCCGAAGCATTTTTGATCATTCCGCCAAAAGCTCCTTCCACAGTGGCAAGCTGCACTTGTCGCACCGCAAGGTCAAGATCCAATGCGATATCATTGTCACCTTTTGGTGCAAATGAACCTGTCAGGGAAATATCATTTCCTCTTCCTGTTATTGTTGCACGAGTATTGTACCGATCACCGGATGTGTTATCGACTTTGATCACCGCATTTCCTACTGTATCCCCTTTCATGCTCAGATCATTAATAGTAAGATCGCTGGTGAATACAGGTTGTCTCAAAATATTTCTAAATGCCATTGTTCCATTCATAGAACCGTTAACAAGCAACGAATCTGATTTCAAAAAGGCTGTAATGGTCGATAATTGGAAATTGGTAAACCCAACATTTAACAGTTCTCCCTCGCTTTGAAGAGATAATCGCTGATCATTTTTTTGTAATGAAAAATTATTAGCGATTACGTTATCCTTTGTAATCGTAATAGAGTTATTAGCGGACACGATCCACTTCTCATAATTCAGCATTAAACTATCAGAACGAAGATTTATCGTATAGTTTCCTTGCGATGGTTGAGTCAGTAATCCACCCAAATAATATTTATCCTTACCATTCCTATCATCTATGTTTAAATTGAAGTCAATTTTATTATTTAGGGCAACCGCATTGAATGTTGTGTGATAAAGATTATGACCAATCCCCGTGATATGCTGTATATCGCCGATAAATTGTAATCCTTTATCAGTTGTATTTATTTTAAGATCTACGCCACTTATTTCATTCCCGTTGTAAGAAATAAATGGAGTATTTGCAGTAGCATTTAATCCCTGTTCAGTGGATACTCTTCCCTCAATATGTATTGGTTCAAATGATTTTAATCCCGGTACAAAAGCGGTTAATGCGGGTGCATTCAAAATATCAGCAGTAAAAGAAAAATTATATGGCTCTACATTACTAAGTGTATTTGCTGAAGCAATTTGAAAATAAGGCTCAATACTTTTTTGAAAGATCTTACCGAGATCAGTGTAGCGATATTGACCATTTAATCTTGCATTCGCTACATCACTTCTTAAGGTCATAAATTGAGCAGTATCATTTCTACCAGAAACAAATTCAATAGTATCTAATGGTAGTCGCTGATCGGCAGATACCAATAAAGCATTTGTCATTAAAATATTTGCCTCTAAATAATTTTCATTGATCACAGGAATGTTTGCGTCTATTTTTCCTCTTACTATGGCTGGCTGAGGTGTAAGATTCAATGGGAATGTTTTAATACTATCCAACATTCCTGTAAAACGAAATGAGGGGTTGTCAGATATATTCCCGTTAAGCGTCCCGTTCAGATCAATGTTCGGATCATTTATATCTGTAACCACATTAAGTGATGAGCCGTTGATGGTTCCATCTAGTTTGATATTTCTGTATACATAATCATTGTATGCAATGGAATAAATGTCTCCTTTAAATTTTGTATTGATCTTACCGGGAGTAAACCCTTTGCCCGAAACAGTAACATTAGCGCTGACATTTTTAAACTGGTCATTTCTTAAAACATATCCAATATCCAAAGAATTTGTTTTTACCAATGCATTATAAGTTGCAGCATCCGGATTACTAAGATTTGTAAACCTGCCATTCACGAATGCTGTACCAACAGAAGAATTGATAGTTAGATTAGTTGAAAGATTATTGATATTGCCTGCAACTGTCCCATGTGCATCAAATTCTTCCGGCAAATTGATCTGCTCATTCGATAAACGCCTACCGGTAAACAAAGCAATATCGGTTTGATTTGTATGTAACCTCCTTATTTTTAAGGTAGCTCCTGTTTTATTCGGATCGCTGTTTGTCGCCAATGAGCCGCTTGCATCTATCTGTGTATTTTTCAAGCCACGGAATTGCAGGTTTGCGATATGCATTGTTTGAAGCGTTCCATTTCCCTGCAGGTTGATATACCATACAGCATTCGGGTTTGCAAAGGCCGGCTGCGAACGCAATTTTGGAGCAAAAGCAAGTATATCTTTTACCTGTACATGGCTGTTTGAAATATCTGCATCAATTTGTGTATTGGGAAAGTTTTCAGTAAGATCCTTGAATGAACTATAAGTGAGTGATGCAAATCGTTTCAATTCTGTTCCCGGTGTTTTAAGAACAAGGTCTTTTACAAAAGTTTGTGTATTGGCATACAGAAATTCTCCCTGCAATTCATTTAATACAAAACCACTCTGTTCTTTGAATGATCCTTTTTTAATTTTCCCTGAGATCGAATCGGCAGATAATAAAAGATCGTTTGCTTCCAAGGATACAGAGTCACCTCTGAAATGAGCATAGTCTATCCCATATTTTACTTTGGGATTATTATCATTATCGAATTGCAAACTATTGTTCTCCAGGGTTACAGTTGATGCAAATATCCTCCAACCTGCTTTCACCTGACTCTTTGCTTCCTGTTTTACTTCTTTTATTACAATTTTTGCCTGTTCCTTTTTTCCAAATCTTATTGATGCTATGGTGTTGGCCAAAGAAACATTTTGCAGATCAATGACCCGATTATCAAGATCGATATTATTTGGTTTTACATTCGCTGATCCCAGATCGATAATAGAATACGTTGCAGAGACATCATTCCGATAATCCAGTTTAATATTTTCCAGGTTCAATTCCTTAAACAATAATTTTAGCGCAGCAGGCTGCTGTGCTTCTGTCATATCTTTTAGTTCGGGTTCCAATTTTACCAATGGCTTTACCTGGTAAATTTTTGCGGTCAGTCCTTTGATATTTGTTTTGGGCACATCAAAATAAAAATGCTCAAAATCCATTTTATCAATTCTTGTATCAAGATGATCGAGCCATGCTTCTGCATCTGTACCGCTTATCGTGTCTTTATAAATGATCCTGATCTTATTTAGTTCTACAGATGGAATTGAAATAAAATAAGATGAAGTGTCAGTATTTGTAGTCGTATCCGGAATGGTAAAAGCATCTACCACAAATTGAAAATTAAATGCAGTATCGGGAAGTTGTCGTTTGATCTTTGCAGTAATGTTATCCAGTGCAATACTTCTAATATCCATTTGATTTTGAAAGATCAACTTGAACAGATCTAGATTAGCTTCTATCCTACCGCCGGATAGTAAGGTATCTTTCTGCCTGTCTTCTATATAAACATTTTCAAGAATTATATTTTTAGGCAGCCCAACATAAACTTTCCCAACCTCAACTTTTGTCTTTAATTTTTTTTGGAGATAAGCAACTGCCTGTACCCGAAGAATATTTTGTACGGGCCCCGTTTGTATCAATAAAAGAATAACGAGTAAAAATAAAATGATGAAAAGAATAGTTTTTGCTACTATTCGCGCCGGTTTGACCCAAATATTCTTTTTAACCTGGTCCATGCAGTCCGCAATAGGATTTTTACTAAGTCTTTTTTAAATCTTAGAAAATATCATGCTATAAATACAGTGAATAGAAATAAAAATTGAGTGTGGCAGAATTTGCCCATTTCTTGTTTTGGAAGCAACATACTGTCTTGATCAACCAGCATTTCATGCACAACTTATCCCGCCTTTGACGTGGATTTGCTATCTTTCTTATTAATAAACAATTGCCATGCTACGATCAAAGATTGCCGGTATTGGTATGTATGTACCAAAAAATGTTGTTACCAATAATGATTTGATGAAATATATGGACACGAGTGATGAATGGATACAGGAACGTACCGGTATAAAAGAAAGGAGATACGCGGATCGTACAAAAGAAACCACTGCCACCATGGGTATTGAAGCAGCAAAGATCGCAATTGAAAGAGCTGGCCTCACCCCACAGGATATTGACTTTATCATCTTCGCTACCATCTGTCCAGATTATTATTTTCCCGGTTGTGGTGTACTAGTGCAGCGGGCCATGAAGATGAAGGAAATTGGTGCACTGGATATAAGAGATCAATGTTCTGGATTTGTGTACGCTCTTAGCACGGGAGATCAATTTATAAGAACAGGCATGTACAAGAACATACTTGTTGTTGCCAGCGAAAAACATTCTTTTGGACTTGACTTCAGTACACGTGGAAGAAATATCTCTGTGATCTTTGGTGATGGTGCAGGCGCTGTTGTTTTGCAGCCAACAGAAGATGATAACCGTGGTGTTCTTAGTACTCACCTGCATTGCGATGGAAATAATGCAGAGATCCTGGCGATGTTTAATCCGGGCACGCATGCAAATTATTGGGTGGGAGAAAACAAGCTTGCTGATTTTGATGAAGCAGAGATCGGCGAAATGTTTATGAGTCATGCCATGATCGACAATGCACAAAATTTTCCAAACATGGATGGCCAGGCAGTATTTAAAATTGCAGTTGAAAAATTTCCTGAAGTAATAATGGAAGCATTAAATACAAATAATTTTAAAACTTCTGATCTTAAGCTTTTGATCCCTCATCAGGCGAATCTTCGCATTTCACAGTTTGTACAAAAGAAATTGAAATTGACAGATGACCAGGTCTATAACAACATTCAGAAATACGGGAATACAACAGCAGCTTCCATTCCAATTGCTTTATGCGAAGCTTATGAAATGGAAAAGATAAATGAAGGCGACCTTGTTTGTTTAGCTGCATTCGGCAGCGGATTTACATGGGCAAGTGCACTGCTGAAGTGGTGAATGATCTTGCATCATGATAATGGTTAGCTAGATCACCTGTTGCAGAAGTATTGCAGTACAAATATTCGCCATTAAAAATTTTTCTTCCGCAGTTATATCATTAAAATAAACTACTCCATTATCGATAAGGGAAACTGCTGCCAGTGGCTTGCCTTCTTTGCCGCGAATTTCATAACCGATCGATCCGAATGGCATATTAGCTGTCTTTCCGTCTTTTTTCTCCAATGTATAAACAGGGTGTATAGTATAGTAGCGATCATTACTTTGACTGATCACTCCGATATATTTTTTACTGTTTCGCTGAGCGGCTTCATTATCCAGCACCATTTCCCATGGATGGATCTCATCCTTCATGTATAATTTGATCCAGTACAAATTTTCTGATGCATCAGCAACGCCCAGTATGTCGAGGCTTATATTAAAAAGACTGTTTGGATTATTACCCAATACAAAATCTTTTGATTTCACTTTTGTAACACAGAATGCACTGCTTTCATGAGCTGCATTATCCGTCAACTCAAACCGGACAGTTTGTTTCTTCTTGGAAAATTCAAGCCCTATAATTCGGGAATAATCTTCATAACCGGTGCTGCCTGTTGTCCAGCCCGTAAAAGCACTGCTTCCCTTTGTCCATGATCTTTTTACAGAGGTAGTTTTATATTCTCCGAAACTTAGCCTCTGGTTAATAAGAAGACCCTGGCGTCCTTTCACTGAAATTTCCTCTATGTTATTCCAATTACTTTTTTCCACCGCCATTTTTGCTGTCGTACAGCCAACTGCCAGCATTGCTGTTGCTATAAAGAATTTATATTTTCTCATCGGTTAATTTAAAACAAAACTATTCGGACCTGCTATTCCCGCATTAGCATAAAAATGTGATTTTAGTAAAATAATTAATGCAACGTTTTTTCCCCGAACTTCGTTTTAACCGATACAAACTATGGCGAAGCTATTTTTATACGTATTGATATTACTTTCTCCAACCGTGCAGGCCCAATCCTATGATAAATGGGAGATCTATCAAAACCGTAAAGAGGTGAGTACTTTTAACAATAAAAAAGAAACTACTGATGAAAGAAAAGTATTGCTTCTGAACCGGTTTCTGGAAGGACCCGGCTTTTTTGTCATCGAATTTAAACCTGCTGCGGAGCAGGCGGAATGGATCCGCACTATTGCTTTTTATGATTCAACCGATAAAGAAATAAGAGAATATAACAACACTCTTTTCCTGCGCATACATAATTCTGAAATTGGGGGAATCATGGAGGGACGGCAAAAAGTGAGAGTATATAGCTGGGCCGTTCCAAAAGATCCGGCTGTTGCCGCTACGGTTCGTGTTCGTCGCATACTTTTGTGTACATTATATACACGATGAGCCGAAAGATCATTTACATCATTAATCCTATTTCGGGAACAAAATCCAACAGTGACCTTCAAAAATTTGTTGAAGCAGAGACAAAACAAAAGGGCATCCCTTTTTTGGTTTTTCCATCAGTGGCTGATGGGAATTATTCTTTTCTGCATCCAATTATAAAAGAAGAAAAAATTACTGATGTAGTGATCGCCGGTGGCGATGGCACTATAAGCAGTGTGGTCGGAAACCTTTTAAAGGAAAACGTAGATTTTGGGATCATACCTTGTGGGTCGGGGAATGGATTGGCACATACAGCAAAAATTTTAAAGCAACCAGGTAAAGCACTTGATATAATTTTTAATGGAAAGGCGTCTGCCATTGATGGCTTTTTTGTTAATGATCGTTTTGCCTGTATGTTAGCCGGACTTGGCTTTGACGCAAAAGTGGCGCATGAATTTGCTGATCATCCAAAAAGAGGCTTGATAACCTATGCACAATTAACCTTGAAAAATTTTTTTTCTATAAATCCATTCCGTTTTGAATTGAAGTTTGAAAAAAAGAAGATCGATACAGATGCGTTTTTTATCAGCATTGCTAACAGCAACCAGTTTGGAAATAATTTTACCATAGCACCAAAAGCAAGTTTATCCGATGGCCTGCTTGATATTGTAATCGTAACAGCCCAGAATAAAGTAAGTTTTCTTTTGCAAACATTAAAGCAAATGGCTGGTTGGAATGTGATGGAGGCTTCATCAGTAGTAACAAAAAAAAGTGGAGTTATTTATTTTCAAACAGATAAGATCGAGATAATTAATCATTCACAAGCTCCCTTGCATATCGATGGTGATCCTGCTGAAACTCCTGGTAAACTTGCGGTAGAAATCAAGAAGAAATGTTTTAGACTTATTCAGCCGGTTTAGCAACCAAAGAATCTTTTTTATTGAGCAGGTTAATCACTTTCTCAAAACTTTCCTTATTAAATAAAAAATCCGGTGAGCTCATTATGTTCTTCTTTTCTCTTTGTGTAAGATGAAAATTCAATGCGGCCTTGTCTTCTTGCTTTTCCGTTGCATATTGAAATGTGATCTTATTGATCTTATGCGCTGCACGTTGCGTATAATAACTCAGCAAGTCATTTTGAAAATATTCCATTGTTTTAAACCAATTATGCTGCAGCATCAGGAAAGGTTTAGTAGCATGATCGCCTATATTTTCTGTAACATAAGGATAATCCCATCCGCCGGATGGACGATCTCTTAATTGAATGATCAGTATACCACGGGTATTTTGACTTATCCAACCATCAAAAAATTCGAGAAATCGCAAACCGGTTTCTTGTCCGTAGTTATCTCTTAACCCCGCATCCATTACATCAATTACCGGGTCGGAAGGAAGCCATACATTGGGCAACACAATAGGAAATGTTGCATTCATTCGTAATGCAGTCAATATTCTTAAATTATAAGGATCTTGTTTTTCAAAAAAAGAAGCGAAGTCAATAACATCCGGATCCATTCCGGGAAGTGTTGTAGAGTCATAACGGCTGCGCATCATAAACCTTATTGGCTGCGTGCTGATGATCATTTTCCTGCTATCTCTTGAAACAACAGAATTATAAAACGCCAGGGGAATAGTCGCATTTCTTTCATCTTCTTTATAATCCCTCAATTGCTTATTTAAAAACCCATTTGTATTCTTATTCAATTTTGATTCAAACGAATAGGCTCTGTCCTTTACATATATATAAGGACCGACCTCAAATTTCAGTGATGGTGAAATAAGATCTCTTGCTACAAAAGATGAGAACAAGGGATTCAAAAGATCACCGGAAATATCATCAACATACTTTTTGTCCTGCAAATGAATATTCGCCCCTTTCTGCTTGCGTAAGTATAACTCCCGGAAATAAGAAGCACCGATCATTCCTCCGGATGCGCCAGTGATGAGAAATGTTTTTTTCATCATTTCACCATTTGTAACGCTATCTAATCTTTGGAGGATACTCATTGTAAAAGTTGCACTTCGATGCCCTCCACCACTTGTGTTAACGATGATGAACAATGGCTTTTCTTCTCCTTGCTTTCTTTTCCAGTTTTCCAGCACATGGATCATGTTCAGGCTATCTTCAGAAACATTTTTTGTTGACACCATTTCCAGTATATGCTCTCGGCTATAAGCGGGTCGTTCTTTGGTATTGGAATATTTTAAACCAAACGCTTTATTTCTCGGATCGATCCAATCCCATGTATAAAAAAGATTAAGAATAATTATTAAACCAAGTAGATAGGGAACACTCCAGCTTTGTAAAAAATAGGTAAAGGCACCAGACACGCCGATAAGTATCGCAAAGAAAACCGTAATACTTGCGGCAGCTGGTATTTGAAAAAAAGCAGAGTCTTGTAAAAATCCGATCCCGATCAAAAATAAGAATGCTGCAAATACAGAAAGCACTGCTGCAAAGTGGTGACGTTTAAAAATATTTTCAATGAAATCACGGGTATAGTGAGAAACATCTCTTGTCTTTTTTACAGATACTGGCGTTTCAAGATACCATTCCACTTTAATGATCTTTGATTCGCTGGGCGGTAATTCGCCTGGTTTTAAATGCCTGATATATTCTTTGGGGTTTCTTATCACCGGCATCATACGGCGGTAAATAGAACGATCAGCTCTGAAAAAATAAATAAACGAAATAAAGAGTATTACTATTAATCCCAACAAAAAACCACCGGCTAACATTAAATATTCTGCAGTAGGTATAAGTTCCTTGTACCTGATAAACTGCCAAGCCTTTATAAAATAAAAAAATAAAAATGCTGCCGGTATTACAAAGTTGTTTATACAATACCTTAAAAACGGGTTGGTGGTTGCTGCTAAAAACCTGAAATGGCGACTGAATAAAATGAAGCTGGCAATGTTCCAGCTCATAATAAACATACCGATAGCAATACCAACAATACCGGCGCCAAGCGCATTTACATTGCCAAGATATTCCGGCGCCAGGTAAAGTGAATCGGCACCAAAAGTTCTCATGAAAGTGCCATTGATAGTGCTAAACAGAACAAACCAGAAAATAAGTAACACCTGGTATTTTCTGAAATGCAGAAACAACAGTTGAACAGGAAATGAATAAAAGAATCCGCGAAGCCAGGCTTTCATAAGTAATGGAGATGCGGTTTAGTTTTGTTTAAAATTAATATTAAACCGGCGTTATTTCAAAGTAACTGTTATTTACTTTTTATAAGATAACCCGTCCAGAAAAGCGACAACAAAAGGAACATCGCAATTAATTGGTGAAACTGTGCTGTCCATTCAAAAATTCCCCAATTATTGGGTACGATCTTCACACTGGTAAGAACTGAAAAAACACCAAGAACAACCTGTGTAGTTACAAGCAAAAGAGGAAGCCACCTTGTTCTTAAAAATAATTTGCTGCCGCTTGTTCTAAAAGCTTTCCAAGTCCAGATAAGAATTAGAACAAAAAGGATATAGGCAAGTGAGCGATGAAAAAAATGAATGGTGATCTTATCCTCAATTAAATTCAATAACCCACCCGGTGAAGTAAACATTTTAGCTGGAATGAAAACGCCGTTTATATCGGGCCAGGTTGGAGCAACGGTTGCAGCTTTGTGACCAGCCATCAATGCGCCGAATGCTAATTGTAAAATCAACACGCTAATTATTATCCATGTAAAATTCTTTAATGATCTGTTTACAATTCTTTTTTCATTAGGTACCAATAACTGTAATGCAAACCAAAATGTATAACAGAGCAACCCCAATGCTAATACAAAATGTAGCATTAGTCTCGTTGGTTTTACATAAATAGCATCTCCTGTTAACCCACTTACCACCATGATCCATCCCACAGCTCCTTGTAATGCGCCTAAAAGAAAAAGAATGATCAATGGTTTTATCATTTCTTCCTTAAATCTCTTTTGAAAAAGAAAAATGACAAAGGGAATTGCAAACACAACTCCGATCAATCTTGCCCAAAAACGGTGAAACCATTCCCAGAAAAAAATGGATTTAAAATCTTGAAGTGTAAAATCTGAGTTGAGAAATAAAAACTGCTGAGTCTGTTTATATTTATTGAACTCTTCTATCCATTTTTGTTCATTTATAGGCGGCAGCGTTCCTGTGATCACATTCCATTCAGTAATAGAAAGACCAGAACCCGTTAGACGTGTAACACCTCCTAATAATATTTGAATGATCAGCATGCCAACCCCGATCATTAACCAAATGGCAACTGCTCTTGAAGATCTTTGTGGATAAAATTCCGTCATAGCGCCGCAAAGTTAGTTGCTGCTGATGTTGAAAATTAATTTTTGTTCTGCGATATTTGTACAACTTCACAAAATGCTAAGCCCTTTTTACCAGGACCAATTAACTGAAGCCGGTTGCGATGAAGCCGGTCGTGGTTGTTTTGCAGGACCGGTATTTGCATCGGCAGTTATTCTTTCAAAAGATTTTTTTCACCCGTTGCTGAATGATTCAAAACAATTAACTGAAGAGGAAAGAAATGAATTACGAATAGTTATTGAAAAAGAAGCGATCAGTTTTGCTGTTGCCAACATCAGCCATGATGAGATCGACCGCATCAATATTTTACAGGCATCGATAAAAGCAATGCATATATCTGTAAACCAACTAAAGCCAAAGCCCCAGTTGCTATTAATCGATGGAAATTATTTTGTCAAGTATAAAAGACTTCCTCATCGTTGTATTATAAAAGGCGATGGCATTTATGCATCCATTGCTGCTGCAAGTATCCTTGCTAAAACTTATCGTGATGAGTATATGAAAAAGCTTCACGAAGAATTTCCTCACTATAATTGGGCTAGCAATAAAGGATATGGAACTCCTGAACATCGAAAAGCTCTTGATGAATATGGTTTATGCAAATATCATCGCAAAAGTTGGCGGCTTTTCTCCGAGCAGCCGGAACTTTTTGATAAAGAAAGCTGTCTTTAACGTTATCTTCTCGCTATCAATCACATGTATTCGTAAATTTTATCAGATAGTTAGCAAGCTGTATGGTGTCGCTCTATATCTTTGTCAAAATTGTTCTGCATGCAACTAAGGCTACTTCCTGTTGTTGATACAATTTCGCCGGAAGATTTCAAGAATGAATTCTACGATAAGAATATGCCGGTTATAATCAGGGATCTCTCACATCAATGGCCTGCATACACAAAATGGAACTGGGATTATTTTAAACAATTGGTTGGCGACCAAAAAGTTCCGCTGTATAACAATGTAAAAAGCGATGCCTACACTCCGATAAATAAAGCGGATGATTATAGAACATTTGGTGAGTATATTGATATGATAAGCCAGGGACCAGCAGCTTGGCGAATTTTTTTATTCAACATTTTTGATCATGCGCCACAATTGATAAATGATTTTACATGGCCCGAGCACATGATGAAAGGTTTTATAAAAAAATATCCAATGCTCTTTACTGGCGGCGCCACTTCCATCACCCATATGCATTTTGATATTGATCTTTCTAATATTTTACATACACAGTTTGCCGGCAGAAAAAGGGTTTTATTATTTCCCTTTGAAGAACAGTATAAACTTTACCGCAAACCTTATGAAGTTTTATCCTTAGCTGATTTTTCCAATTACTATATGCAAAATGGCAGCCCTGATTATGAGAAATTTCCAGCACTGAAACTTGCACAAGGACAAGAGGCTGTCCTGGATCATGGGGATACTTTATTTATGCCTGCAGGTTGGTGGCATCACATGGAATATCTTGACAGTGGTTTTGCGATGAGCCTAAGAGCTTTGCAGCCAACTTTGACTGGAAAAATGAAAGGGGCCTGGAATATTTTTGGGATGCGCAGCATTGATACTATGATGAAAAAGACTGCACCTATTTGGTGGTATGAAAGAAAAAAGAAAAAGGTTTTTGAGAACGCCGATAAAGAATTAAAGAAACCAGTTGCATTTAGTTGATCACCCACACTTCATTTCCTCTTAAAAGTTTATCAAGATCAGCAGGCTTTTTTGCTATCGCATCCTTTATTTGTTGCTCCATTACATTTTCGTAACACGAACGATCTGTTTGATAGAAGACACCAAATGGTCTTGGTAAATGACCTTCAATACCTGGATTATCAAAAATGCGAACGAGTATCTGCGCTTTGTAAATATCTTTTTCATCGTGCACCCACAGGTCATCAGGGCTATAACCATCAGCAAGGTTTACAACTTTTGGTGTAAAGCCATCAAGCTTGATGCCTTTTTCTTTGTTTGCCCCAAAAGTCAATGGCTGCCCTTGTTCAAGGAATAATGTTTCAGCTGCTTTTGTTCCTTTTTCAGTAAAGATTTCAAAAGCTCCATCATTAAATATGTTACAGTTCTGATAGATCTCAAGGAAAGAAGCTCCTTTATGTGCATTGGCACGAAGTAACATTGCCTGTAAATGTTTCGGATCACGGTCCATTGTTCTTGCTACAAATGTTGCATCGGCGCCCATTGCAAGTGCTAATGGGTTAAAAGGATGATCGATACTTCCATAGGGAGTCGATTTTGTCACCTTATTTTCTTCTGATGTTGGAGAGTATTGACCTTTAGTTAAGCCATATATCTGGTTATTGAACAAAAGAATATTAACATCAAAATTCCTACGTAGTAAATGTATTGTATGATTACCACCAATACTCAAACTGTCACCATCACCCGTCACAATCCAAACACTCAGCTCAGGTCTTGAAGCTTTCAATCCGCTTGCAACGGCAGTAGCTCTTCCGTGGATCGAATGCATTCCATAGGTATTCATGTAATAGGGAAAACGGCTGCTGCAACCGATACCTGAAATGATCACAATGTTCTCACGGGCTATACCAAGTGTTGGCATTACCTTTTGCACCTGCGCAAGAATAGAATAATCGCCACAACCGGGACACCAGCGTACTTCCTGGTCGGTTGCAAAATCTTTGGAGGTCAAAGCGGGGGCAACAGTAGTCTCACTCATAAAAAAATATTGATTGCAAATTTAAAGAATAACGGATAGGAAGCAAGGGATTTCAAAGCATTGACCATGATTTTTATCAGGCAAACCCCTAATTATTCGTTATTTCCCAATTCTTCCCAATATTCAGCAGCGGGACGGGTATGTGGAATCACAATCGTACCGCCCACGATATTAGCAACAGCAAAGATCTCGTACATCTGAGCAGTAGTAATCATCGCAACGAAGCATCCGCCGGAGGCGGACAACCAAACCAGACATTTCTTTCGTCTTTGTATCCAGGGCACCGTTTTCGTAAGTATTGGTGTCAAGGTTCCAAAGCCGTTTCATAACAAGATTGTTCTTACTTAAGATCACCGTGTTCATTCGGCCGCGGTAATCATTAAATTCTTTTACTAATGATGACATATTTAAATGTTTTGTTCAAAGTCACTTGTATGGTTGAAGTAAATGATAAAATCCCATGAGACTAAAAAGTATTTAGTAAATTCAAAACTTAAATCTATTAGCATGAAAAATAAAGTCGTTGCTATTTTGGGTCTTGCCGCATTTGTTTTTATTGGGATCGCAGCAAGCAAGCCATCGGGCAATAATGAGAGAAACCTCAAAGTGCTTCCAAAAGATATCAGCAATGCAGACCTTGATTCAGTAATGGACGGTTATTCAAAAGCATTAAATGTAGGTTGTGATTTTTGCCATGCTGAAAATAAAGCCAAAACCGATATTGATTATGCAAGCGATGATAAACCTGAAAAAGAAATTACAAGGATGATGATGAAATTAACAGCCGCGATAAACAAAGATTATTTTGATTACACCATTGTTTATAAAGCTGGTGAGACGATGGCGGTTTCATGCTATACCTGCCACGATGGATTCCCGAGGCCAGACCTTAAACACCAAAAAAAGGATTAGTATTTCCTTCATGTTTTAAACCAAAGAAACTCCGGTAAAGATTCTGGTATTATTACCTAACGTCTGAGCACTTTTGCTCGATTTTGCTATAAATCAGTCTTTTACTACACTACTGTTTACAACACATCGTTTTACAATTGATCCAAATTAAGCATAAAGCTTATCCTATAAAACCATTATCCATGAACTGGCAAGACGCCATAGGAATTTTATCAACCCTTGCTCTCTTTACCCCGGTGTTTGTTATTGTGGTAACTAAACTGATCCGTTACAAACCATACCTTCCTCTTTTTATATATTGTTTAATAGCATTTGGTTTTAACCTGATGACCGAGCATTTGATAAATGTGCCAAAAAGCGTAGAACGTTTTTATGGCATTACAAATAATCTGACTGATATGCCTCTTATGCTCGGCTTCTTACTTTTTCAGATCCCTTCTTCCGTCCAAAGAAAAAGAATGAAAATACTATTATGTGCATTTATTGTATTTGAAATTGTTTTGATATTTATGTATGGCATTACGGTGAAAACCATTACTGTGACGATGGGACCTGGATTAGTGATCGTGTTTGGGTATTCTTTATTCTATTTTGTTTATACCGTTAAGCGAAGCTTTATTCATAATAAGTTCGTGGGAAAAGCGATAGTAGCCTCTGCCTTGACTTTTGCTTACGGATGTTTCATCATCATTTACCTGATGCATTATGTATTGAATTTGAAAGATCTTTCTAGCCTTTTCCTGATCTATTATTTTATCACAATAATTTATTGCATCATTTTGTCAGCAGGTCTTTATATCGAAAGTAAAAGAAAAAGGAAGCTGTATGAACTGGTAATTACCCGTAAGGAATTAATGAGGTTTTTTGCGGATGAAAAAAAACCGGCTGCACCAAAAAGAGCAACCGGTCAGTGGAAATTAAACTGATCGTTTAGAAACAATATTTTCCTTCACTTATCATTTTATCAGCTATCCTTCGTCTTGCATCTTTAGTGTTAAATGGTTCTGCTTTTGTAAACCGCTTCAACCCCATTAATATCATTCGCTGCTCATCACCCTCTGCAAATGAATTGATCGCATCTTTACCAAACTTATTTACATTATCAGCGGCGTCATATAAATAGGTACGCATAATGTCAATATGATTCGCACAAGCGGCTTCACCTTTCTGGTCAACCATCTTCATCACTCTTAACAATACACTTTCTGCATTAAATGTTTCAATAGCCATATCAGCGAGATTCATTAAAACTTCCTGTTCATTTTCGATTTTCATCATCAGCTTTTGCACAGCTGCACCCGATGCCATTAAGATCGCTTTCTTAAGATTAGCAATTAATTTTTTCTCTTTTACAAATGTGCCTTCTTCTTCAGCGCCAAAATCAGGAATGCTCATTAATTCTTTTTGTACTGACATTGCTGGCCCCATCAGATCAAGTCTTCCCTGCATCGCTCTCTTCAGCGTCATATCAAGCGTCAGCAAGCGATTGATCTCGTTTGTGCCTTCATAAATCCTATTGATACGACTATCACGATAAGCCCTTGAAATATTATACTCAGCGCTGAAACCATTGCCGCCATGTATCTGCACCCCTTCATCAACTACAAAATCCAGCACTTCGCTGCCAAAAACTTTTAGCATGGCGCATTCAATAGCATATTCTTCCGCTCCCCCTAGCAATGCTTCATTAAAAGGTTTGCCAGCTGTAAGCAGTTCATGTTCTTTTTTATCGATCCAATTTGCAGTACGATATAAGGCGCTTTCCCCAACAAAAATTTTAATTGCCATCTCAGCGAGCTTATGTTTGATAGCGCCAAAATTTGCAATAGGTTGTTTGAATTGTTCTCTCGTTTTTGCATACTGCA